>Ga0163161_10002033_pt1 | contig 14649 bp, 11 predicted proteins | sample S45metaG_FD_129847 | JGI IMG/M metagenome (GOLD analysis project Ga0163161, IMG submission 129847) | Switchgrass rhizosphere microbial communities from Kellogg Biological Station, Michigan, USA - S4-5 metaG | ecosystem: Host-associated > Plants > Roots > Rhizosphere > Soil | place: USA... | reverse complement strand
GCAACGAATGGCAGCTGCTGCCACTCGGCGCAAAACTGACCGAGGCTATCGTTGTCGCGAATCCAGTGAATATCGATGGCCACACGGCTCTCCCTTGAAGAATGGCGCGCAGTATATATCGCCGCTGGCGATTTCCGCGCATCCACTGAACAAGAGCTTTAGCGAAAAGACCTACCCGACAGCAAGAAATGTCTGACAAGCGGAGACTAACTGGTCTTACTCAGCACATAGACACGCATCCACGAGCAGCCCGGCAGGAAATCCTGATGGCTCAGCACGCTGAACCCGGCTTGCCTGAACTCAGCTTCAACCTCGGCCTTGCTGACCGGCGGCGGTGCGTGAGTGTCCTCCGTCTCTGCTTGGCGCAGCTTGAAAAACCCGTCGACCCGTACTGCCACAATCACGGTATCGCGACTGACCCGGTGGAACTCCTGAAGCATGGCCAATCGATGTTCGGAGCAGGTGATGTGCTGAAACAGTTGCATGCAAAAGATGCAATCCACGGCATTGGCAGACAAGCCAAGAGTAAAGGCTGAGCTCTGGAAGGTCTTGATTCGCTTGAGCAGGCTCTGCGAATGGTGAGTCAGCGCATGGTTGAGCATGTCCTGGGACGGGTCCGACGCGAGGATCACGCGGTTGGCGTGCTCGGCCAGCACCGGCCAGAAGCGCCCGGCCCCGCACGCCACGTCAAGGATCAACCCCGGTTCACCGGCAACCTGGAGAGCATTGCGCACCAGGTTTTCCTTGCGCCAGAACGTTAGACGCCCCGTCAGGCTGCGCGGTTGCGGCTGACGACAGACGCGGGCGTGTTCCTGATCGTAGCGCCGGGCGAACTCAAGCTCGATGGCGGATGTGGGCTGCGCAGACATGTGCATTGACTCTCGGTGGTGACTCTACCGGCCGCTGGCTAGCGGCCTTCGCGCAAAAGGGTTGAAGCCTTCAATCTTTGGCCAACACGCCGTCGATAACCGCACCGCGACAACCGGCGAACATGTCCAGGTCCTGGTTGTAGACCTTGCTGCTGACTTCCAGCAGCCCCAGCATCGAATGAAACAGATTGTCCTGGCTCAACGGCTTGTCGCGAGTCAGTTGCAAACAGTGGGTGTCGACCGAGAACGACTTCTGATAGCTGTCGGAGAACCACGCCAGCATCGCCACGTGCTTCTGTTGTTCTGGCGCCAGCATGTAAGGCGTGCCATGCAGGAACAGGTTGTACTCACCCAGCGACTCGCCGTGGTCGGACAGATACAGCATCGCGGTGTCCACTTTTTCCTGGTTCTTGCGTAACAGATCGATCAGGGTCGACAGCACATGGTCGGTATACACCAGCGTATTGTCGTAACCATTAACGATACTTTCGCGACTGCAGTTGTTCAGCGCGTTACTTTCACAAACGGGCGTGAAACTTTCGAATTCTTTCGGGTAGCGCTTGAAGTATTCCGGACCATGACTACCCATTTGATGCAAGACCAGCACAGTGTCTTTATCGAGCGTGTCGATAAAGTGTTGCAAGCCTTGCAGCAGGATTTCATCGCGGCATTCGCTGTTGGCGCACAGTATCGGGTCCTTCAAGTTGCTCACGTCGTCAAGGGTGACGCGGTCGCACGTGCCTTTGCAGCCCGACTGGTTGTCACGCCAGATCACGTCCAGACCGGCACGTTTAAGCACGTCCAGCAGGCCTTCTTCATTCTTTGCCTTGCTGGCGCTGTAGTCCTTGCGGCCCATGTTAGAGAACATGCAGGGCACGGATACGGCGGTTTCCGTGCCGCATGAATGCACATCGGTGAACGCGATCAGGCCGGCTTCTTTACTCAGCTTCGGGGTAGTGTCACGGTCGTACCCGAGGATTCCGAAGTTCTCGGCCCGGGCGCTCTCGCCCACCACCAATACCGTCAGGGATTTACGTCCATGAGCCTGCCAGACCGGATTCTTCTGCGCATCTTCGCCTATTTTGACAAAGGGCTGACGGGCGGAAACCACTTGTTCACGCAAAAAGCCGAACGAGGCGCCGATGTAGTTGCTCGGCACGACCATCATGCGCAACTCGTGATGATTACGAAACAAGGAGGACAAGCCCTGATAGTTAATCAGTGCAACACCACCAATGACAGCGACCGAGGCAACACTCACCAACACCTTGCTTAATAACTCTCGATGCCACCGACGATAACTGATTGGTGTTTTCCACAATAACCACGACGGTAAAACACCCAAAAACAGAATATAGGCCAACAACTTTATCGACAGTAAGTCCCGAACTTCCGTCGCATTGGTTTGCGCAAAGTTACGTAACATGCCGGTGTCAATCAGCGCACCGTATTGACTCATGAAGTAGGCCACACTGGCGCTGATCATGAAAATCAGTATCAGGACCGGCTTCAACACACGTTTGAAGGCCACAAAGGTCAGAAAAATGTTGAATGCCGCCAGAATCATCGCCCCGAATGCCACGCGCATGACGACGCCTTGACCGTCGGACGCGGTGATTTCAAACAGGTGCTGCCACAGCACAAAATTGAAGGCTGTTAACAAAAAGGCACTGGCACTCAGTGTCACCCATTCCGGGCGCACGGCTTTAATCTTCAACATGGTGATCGGTTGTTCCTGAAAAGAAGTGCCTACGGCAAATGTGAAAATTTCATTGACCGAGACAACACTAATGTTAGGCACCCAACCATCAATTTTTTGTGAAAAAGAAGCCAACGATTAGTTGGCTAATTGAATCATCGACAACATCCAGAATGATTGAGAATGATTCAGGCCTGATTCAGGTACCAGCGCCAATCCTGTTCACCCACCTCACCCATGAACTGTCGGTATTCGGCGCGTTTCACCGCCAGGTAAACGCCAAGGAAAGGTCGCCCGAAGGCTTCACGCGCCCAAGTCGAACCTTCGAGCGCGCGCAACGTGGTCAGCCAATCGGTCGGGAGCAACTCCGTGGCTTGGGCGTACCCATTGCCTTCCACCGGCGCACCCGGGTCGAGTTGTTCGCGGATTCCGCGATGGACACCGGCCAGGATTGCCGCGGCGGCCAGGTACGGGTTGGCGTCGGCACCGCAAATACGGTGTTCGATGTGGCGGGAGAACGCCGGCCCGCCTGGCACGCGCAAACTCACCGTACGGTTGTCCACGCCCCAGGTCGCTGCCAGGGGCGCATAGCTGTTGGTCTGGAATCGACGGTAGGAGTTGGCATTCGGGCAGAACAACAGCAACGAATCGAGCAAGGTGCTGAGCATCCCGCCGACGGCTTGTCTGAGCAGCGGCGTACCGTCCGGCGCTTCGCTGGCGAACAGGTTGTTGCCCTCTTTGTCCGCCAGGCTGACGTGCATGTGCATCCCGGTGCCCGCCAGGTCGTCGAAGGGTTTGGCCATGAAACAGGCCGTCATCCCGTGCTTGTGGGCCACGCCCTTGACCAGCCGTTTGTAGCGCACCGCTTCGTCCATCGCCTGTAAGGCATCGGTGCGGTGTTCGAGGGTGATTTCCACCTGCCCCGGCGCATATTCGGAAATCGCCGTGCGCGCCGGAATCCCCTGCAACTTGCAGGCGCTGTAGAGATCCGCCAGAAACGGTTCGATTTGCTCCAGCTCACGCAAGCCATAGACTTGCGTCGTGCGCGGCCGCCCGCCATCGACATCTCGCGCCGGTTGCGGCCGCCCGTTGCTGTCGCGCTGCTGATCCAGCAGGTAAAACTCCAGCTCCGCCGCCATCACCGGGTAATAACCGTCCGCCTGCAAGCCTTCGATCACTTTCGCCAACAAGTGCCGGGGATCGGCGATCGTCGCCGGCATGCCTTCTTTGGGATGCATGCTGACTTGCACCGCCGCCGTCGGAATCAACCGCCACGGCATGCGCGTCAGACTGCCGCTGACCGGATAGGCGCGGCAGTCAATATCGCCAACGTCCCAGACCAGTCCGGAGTTTTCCACATCATCGCCATTAATGGTCAGGCCAAGAATGGTGCTCGGCAACGGCCGGCCACTGTCGTACACCGCCAGCAGTTCATCGCGATGCAATAACTTGCCCCGGGGCACACCGTTGTTGTCGAGGATGAACAGCTCGAACATTTCAATGTCCGGGTTCTGTTCGAGAAAGGTCAGGGCTTCTTGCGGGGAGGCGAACGATGTCGTGGCACAACTCATGGGAATTCTCTTTTTTCCGCGTCAGGCAAACGCGCAGGCGTCGCCGATGTGATCCAGCGCATGGCGCCGGACCTGTCAGAACAATCAACGGGAAATACAGAAATCCGGTGGGCGTGCGTGACGGCAATGCCACAGCGCCCAGAAGGCCAATTCGGAGGGAAGTGCAGCGGGACAATCGCCCATAGATAAAACCGCAGAGAACGGATGCGCAGCAGCGTCACACGGGCGATCAAGTCTTTAAATCAGGATTTGAAGAACTTTGGTTGCGGATGGACTAAACAATCGTTCATCCTTCCCCCCTGTAGTACCCGAGTTGCTCGCGATGGCGGTTGCATGCCGCGTTTTTCACCTTGGTCATGCAGTGGAGTCAAAGCGCCGATCCGGTCAGCGCCAACACTAACGCCAGGCTGCATGAGCAGGTGCTCGACGTTTGCGCCGAACAGGCAATGACCTGAGATTCAGGCGCTGATGGCGGCCTTGGCGTAGGACTCGCGATCGATATCGAGGATTTCCACGCACAGCTGCACTTCGACGCCGGTTGGCCATTCACACAGGTCCCGGACCACCGCCAGCAGGCTCTCCGACAGCTGCTGTTTAATTTGCGGTGAGCGACCGCTCAACACTGCCAGCTTTACATGCACAAACGCCCGTTCACTCAACGCGGTACCGACCTTGAAGGTCTCGACCTTCAGTGCTCGAGCCTTGATGTCGGACTCAGCAGCAAACTGACCGGAAGCCACCAAGGCATTATTGAGTCGGATCAATGCTACGTCGGCGTTCAGCTCCGACAGATTGGCGGTGTATTCCATGTGCAGGTGTGGCATGTGGCGGCTCCAGATAGAGGGCAGAAAGATCCTACGTATAACACAGCACCGTCTGACTCATTGGGGCTGCGGCAATGGCGAGCGCTCACTCATGAACACTTCCAGACGCGAACGCAACCAGCGTTCGGCGGGGTCGGTGTCGACATGGCTGAGCCAGACCATCGACAGGTCGAGGGTCGGGGTCTTGAACGGGAACGGTTCCTTGAACAGCAAACCGGATGCCGCCATGGCTTCGGCCGCGTAATCGGGCAGACTGGCGATCAAATCGGTGCCGGCGAGCAAGGCCGGCAACGAGCTGTATTGCGGCACGGAAAGGACAACCTGGCGCGTACGCCCTATCTCCGCCAGCCAATCATCGGCGTAACCACTGACGTTCGCGGTGTGGGAAACCAACACATGAGGGCGTGAGCAATATTCATCGAGCGTCAGCGGTGTGTCGGACGCATCGGCGCGCAGGATGCTCGGCATGATGTGCCGCAACAACTTGCGCTTGGCGTTGGCCGGAAGGCCACGGGTCTGGCTGATGCCCACGGTGATGTCGCCGGCCGCCAGCAAATCGGGAATGCGCCAGTAATCGACATGCTGAACCACAAACACCACCTTCGGTGCTTCCTCGCGCAAGGCGCGCAGGAGCGGCGGAAGCAGGCCGAACTCGACGTCATCCGACAACCCGATACGAAAGGTCATGGTGCTGCTGGCCGGGTCGAAATCGTGGGTCAGGCTTAATGCCACCGACAACGAATCCAGCGCCGGCGACAGGTATTGAATCAACTCCTCCGCACGGGCTGTCGGCTCCATGCGGTGGCCGACGCGGATGAACAGCGGATCGTTGAACATCGTCCGCAGGCGGTTGAGCGCGGAGCTGATAGTCGGTTGACCGAGAAACAACTTCTCCGCCACCCGCGTCACGTTGCGCTCAAGCATCAACGTTTCGAACACCACCATCAGGTTGATGTCCGCCTTGCGCAGTTCATTACGATTCATTCCTTGCCCCCGGTCCCCGACACTTGGGGCAGTGTAGAAAGGCCGGAGTGAGGCGTCTATGTCCAGCGGATATCAAGTGGCGATCCATCGTCCTGCAAGCGTCGGCAGAAATATTTTCAAATGCCTGGAAACAAATGCCTGATAGCCAAAAAACCCAGCTCCGCTAGGCTTGCCCCGGTGCGTCACACAGGTTGTCGCAATTACCCATCGCATGGAGCGAGCAGTATGTATTTCGAGATTTACAGGCAATCCAAAGGCACCCCGAGCACCGGCAAAGGACAATGGCGCTGGCGCCTGAGGGCGGGGAATCACGAGACCATCGCCAGCGGCGAGTCGTATGTGAACAAGGCCGATTGCCTGCACGCCATCGGGTTGATCAAAGGTGTTGAAAGTGAAACGCCGGTGAAGGAAATCTAAGGCTGATAGCCGTGATTGTTCCCACGCTCCGCGTGGGAACAATCTGTCAAAGCGCTTCAGACCGGCAACGGATACAACGCCTCATCAAACTGCGCCAAACGCGGAAACTGCATCGGCAGGTCATCACTGATGTGTTCCAGCCGTTGCTGATAGCTCTTCAGAAATTCCTGGCGCGCCTCGTCGCTGATATACGGCACGTGCCAGGCCACGAATGGTTGCAGCACGTCGAAGCCGACATACGCCAGCGTGCCACGCAGGATCGGCCGTAGCATGTCTTCCAGAGGACCGTGAATCGCGCCATCACCGAACATGTGCTCGCGCCCGCCCAGGGTGACGGTCACCAGCGCCTTCTTGCCACTCAATCCGCCCTGGTCGTAAAAGCGTTTGCCGCCGTAGCAGATCCCGGACACCAGCACCCGATCAATCCAGCCCTTGAGCATGGCCGGGGACGAGAACCAGAAAATCGGGAAATTGAGGATCAGCAGGTCAGCCCACAGCAATTTGTCGAGTTCCTGCTGGATGTCCGGCGCCAATGATTGGCTCTTTACCCCAAGACGTTGCTCCAGTGCATACACCAGATACTCCGGGTTCTCCCTCGAAGAAAAATCATCGGCGCTGGCCACCGGGTTCCAGTTCATCGCGTACAAGTCACTGACCTGAACCTCATGCCCTTGGGCTTCAAGGGTGGCGACAGCTTGATCCCGCAGGGCCGCGGTAAAGGATTTTGGCTCCGGGTGAGCGTGGACGATCAGTACTTTCATGACAATTCCTTAGACGTTGACCAGCGTTGAATTTGAAGACGGTAACGCACGCGTGTTAATTGAGCGATCACACCTGAATCGCCTTCACTTCAACGAACTCGTTGAGCCCTTCCTCGCCCCACTCCCGGCCATTGCCCGATTGTTTGTAGCCACCGAACGGCGCCTGATAATTGAACGCCGCGCCATTGAGAAAACACTGCCCGGCACGCAACTGCCGTCCCAGATGCAAAGCGCTCGGGGCTGCCGGCCCAGACACCGCTGGACAAGCCGAACGGAGAATCGTTGGCGATCTGAATCGCCTGCGCTTCATCGGTGTAGGGAATCAGGCACAGCACCGGGCCGAAGATTTCTTCCTGGGCGATGCGCATACGATTGTCGACGTCGGCGAACAGCGTCGGGCTGACGTAGAAACCACGCTCGAATTCACCAGCCGTATCGCCGCCGCAAACCAGTCGTGCGCCTTCCTGCTGGCCGACCTGGATGTAATCACGCACGGTGCGCCGTTGCGCCGCCGAACACATCGGCCCGAGAAAGCTCTGCGGATCCTGCGGATCGCCCATGCGCAGGTTTCGGGTTTCGGCGATGGCCAATTCCACCGCTTCAGCGTAACGACTGGCCGGCAGCAGCATGCGGGTCAACGCAGTGCAGGTCTGCCCGGAGTTGATCATCACGTCCTGCACGCCGTAACGCACCGCGGCGGCGAGATCTGCGTCTTCGGCAATCAGCAGCGGCGACTTGCCACCCAGTTCCAGGCACACACGCTTAACCGAAGGCGCGGCAGCTTGTGCCACGCGAACGCCTGCACCGGTAGAACCGGTGAACGACACCATATCCACGTCCGGATGTTTGGCCAGCGCTTCACCCACCTTCGAACCCGGCCCGCTGACCAGGTTGAACACCCCGGCCGGCAAGCCGATGGCGTCGATCATCTGCGCCAGCAAAAAGGCGTGCAGCGGGGTTTCCTGGCTCGGCTTGACCACTACCGTGCAACCGGCGGCCAGCGCCGGTGCGAGCTTGCCGATCAGTTGATGCAACGGGTAGTTCCACGGATTGATGAAGGCGCACACGCCCACCGCTTCACGAATCACCAGCGAGTTGCCGACCTCGCGCACCTCGTCCATCAGACCGGCGAGTTCGACGTACTGCTCCAGTCCGATGATCGGGCCGTCGACCTGCACCGAGCGGCACCATTGCACCGGCATGCCCAACTCAGCGGTGATGACGGAGGCCATCTCGTCAGCCCGCGCGCGCAATTGCTCGGCGAGGGCACGGATGTAGCTGGAACGCACACTAGAGGGCGTGCGCGACCATGCACTGAACGCCTTGCGTGCGGCGGCCACCGCGTTGTCGACATCGCGCTCATCACCCAGCGGCACCGAGCCTGCGATTTCTTCAGTGGCGGGGTTGATCACCTCGGCGATCCCCTGCCCCGACGGGGTTTGCCAGCGGCCATCGATATACAGCGTTGCGTGGTTATGCATAGACGTGAGCTTCCATCAGTTCAGTGGCGCAACGGGTGATGCGCTGGCAAGCGTCACGCAACGGTTCCGTGTCCAACACCAGCCCCAGGCGAATGTGCCCGGCGGCGCTCGGGCCGAAGGCTTCACCCGCCAGCACCGACACACCATGGCGGTCGAGCAACCGGTCGGCGAACGCCTGGGCGCTGAGCCCGGTGTCGCGGATATCGACCATCACGAACATGCCGCCATCGGGTTTCAAGACACGCACGCCAGGGCAATCGGCCAGGCATTCGCAGACCAGATCGCGGCGCAGGCGGTAGGCTTCGCGCATGGCCTCCAGCTCTGGCAAATGGCTTTCGAGGGCGACGACTGCGGCGTCCTGCACGAAATCCGGCAAGCCGTAGAGCATGCACAGCGCGAGGTTTTCCAGGTGCGCCGCGAGGGCTGGTGGTGCTATCGCCCAGCCGATTCGCCAGCCGGTCATGGCGTGGGATTTCGACAGGCTGTTGAGTGTCGCGGTGCGCTCGGCCATGCCCGGCAAACTGGCCGGACTGACGTGCTCACCGTCGAACAACAACTCGCTGTAGACCTCATCGGAAATCAGCCACAGGTCGTGGCTGATGCACAGGTCGGCCAATGCTTGCCAGGTGGCGCGGGACAGACTCGCGCCCGACGGGTTGTGCGGGCTGTTCAGCGCCAATGCGCGGGTGCGCGGGGTGATGCGGGCTGCGACGTCTTCAGGCAGCACGCGGAAACCGTTTTCCGGGCGCACCGGCACCGGAATCACCACCGCGCCACAGGCACCAAACACCGCTTCATAGGTCACGTACATTGGTTCGGCGACGATCACTTCATCGCCAGGATTGAGCACGCATTGGGCGACGCTGAACAACGCGCATTGCGCGCCGGCCAGCACAATGACCTGATCCGCCGAGACCTGCTGGCCGCTGCGGCGTCCGTAGTGTTTGGCGATGCTTTCACGAAGGGCGCGTTTGCCACGCACGTCGGCGTAGTGGGTGTTGCCGGACAACAGGCTGTCGATGGCCGCCTGCACGATCGGCATCGGGGTGTCGAAATCCGGGTCGCCGACCGACAGCAGCAGAATATCTTCACCCTGCTCTTGCAGCGCGAGTGCGCGGTAATGAATGTCCCACGCGGCAGCCCCGTCACCGGCGATACGTTGAGTCAGATCGGAAAAGCGCATGGCGATACCTCTGCCAGAAAATGAAAATCAGTGCGCGCACGCGTGCTTGAGTTCGATCAGGGTCACGCCGTTACGCTTGAAGCCGTGACGCAAATCGGTTTGCAGCTCGGCCAGACTTTGCGGCTGGGTCACGGTACAACCGAATGCGCGGCCAAGGGCGGCGAAGTCCGGGTTGCGTGGCAGTACGCCAATCGGTTCGATGTCGAGCCCGAGCATGTCGTCGCGGATCTGCCCCAGCGCGTCGTTGTTCCACAGCAACACCACCAGCGGGCTGTCGAGTTCTTCGACGGCAGTCGCCAGCTCTTGCGCGGTGTAGAGGAAACCGCCGTCGCCAACCAACACCAGACCTGGCCGCTGCGGCGCTCCGAACTTGGCGCCGATGCCCGCCGGCAAGCCGTAGCCCAAGGTGCCGTAGCCGGTCGGGTGCAACCAGCTGCGCGGTGCCAGGCTATTGAAGGCGTAGTTGCCGGTGTACGCCAGTTGGGTCATGTCGGTGCTGATGAACGCATCGTCCGGTAATTCGGCGGCGATACGGTCGAGAATGGCTTGGTGGATCGACTGCAACGGGCCATGGCTGGCCTTCACAGTTTCACGCAAGGCCGCGACGGCAGCCATCGCCGCGCTGGCATCGCGCGCGGTGGACGGCAGACGCTCCAACAACGCGGCGAGGGTTTGCTGCGCATCGCCGTGCAACGCCACCGCGCACGGGTAGAAGTCATTGAACTTGCGTGGGTCAATGTCCACCCGCAGCAGTTCGGCATTCAGCGGCAAGCGTTCGCGCCAGAAATCGGTGTCGGCCATTTCGGTGCCGACCACCAGCACCACATCGGCCTCGGCAATCAGGTTCCAGCCGGGTTCGACGCACAGGGTCGAGCCAGCGTTCAGTGGTGCATCCGGCGGCAACAAACCTTTGCCGGCGACGCTGGTGAACAGTGGCGCAGCCAATCGGGTGCTGATGTCTTGCAGTGCTTGCTGCGCATTCAACGCACCGCCACCGGCAATGATCATCGGCCGCTTGGCGTTTTGCAGTTTGGCCACGGCCTCCTCCAGTGCCGTGGTTGACGCGGCGCCGCGACCGGGACGACGCACGACATCGTTGCTCCAGTCACGGGTGATTTTTGCGGACAGCACGTCCAGCGGCACCGAGATGTGTACCGGGCGCGGGCGCTCGCTGTCGAACACCGCATAGGCGCGGGCGATCAACTCGGGCAGGTCCTCGGCGCTTAATGCGACCGCCGAGAACGCGGTGATCGGCGCGGTGATCGCGCGTTGGTCCTGGGTTTCGTGCAGGCAGCCCCAGCCCTTGCCGAGGCTGGCGGTGTGGTTGACGCTGGAAATCACCAGCATCGGAATCGAGTCGGCATACGCCTGGCCGATACCGGTCGCGGCATTGGTCACACCGGGGCCGGTGATGATGAAGCACACGCCCGGTTTACCACTGACCCGCGCATAGCCGTCGGCCATGAAACTGGCGCCTTGCTCATGACGGGTCAGCACATGGCGAATGCCACTGCCGGGCAGACCGCGATACAACTCCAGCGTGTGCACGCCGGGAATGCCGAACACGGTGTCGACGCCGTAGTTGGCCAGCAGACGCACCAGGGCCTGGCCGCCGGTCAATGTTGTGGTTTGCATATTCAATTCCTCATTCGTGGCCGAGGCGAATCAACGCGTCGACCGCAGTCGTGCCGGCGGCACCGACCAACAATGGGTTCACATCGAGTTCCAGCAACTGCCCGGCGTTCTCGCAGGCGTAGTCGGCCACTGCACGGATCGCCGCAACCAGCGAATCCAGATCCGCCGCTTCACGGCCGCGAAACCCTTGCAGCAACGCGGCACTGCGCAGGCTCAATACGGCCTTGCGGATGGCGCCGTCGGTGGTCGGCAGCAGCAGGCTGCGACTGTCCTTGAGCAACTCCACCAGAATCCCGCCAGCACCGATAACCAGGGCCAGGCCGAAGTCATTTTCGCGTTTGATGCCGACGATCAATTCAGCCAGCGGCGGTTTAGCCATCGGCTCCAGCAGCACTTGATCGAACGGCACTTGCGGCGCGTACTCGGCAATACTTGCGCGCATTTTTTCCAGCGCAGTGCTCAGGGCCGTGGCGTCCTTGAGATTCAGCGCCACGGCACCGGCTTCGGTTTTGTGTGGCAGTTGCGCGCTGACTGCTTTCAGAACCAGCGGATAGCCCAGCGTATTCGCGTCACTCAGCGCTTTATCCGGCGTACTCAAAACGCCGTTGGGCGTTGGCAGGCCAAAGGCACGCAATGCAGTTTTGGAATCCCACTCGTTGAGCAAGTGACCATCGCCTTCTAGCGCCTGCGGACACAGCGGCACCAGCGCCGATTCACCGAGCGCCAGCAGCGCCTGACGATTGCGCTGATAACCGGCGATCCGGCCCCACGCCGCCAAGCCATCCTCCACCCCTTGCAACGCCGCCACGCCTTGCGCATGCAGACGTTCACGAGCATGGGCCGGCAGCAATTCCGGAAACGCCGAAGTGACGAAACCGGTCTTGCCGTGGCGGACCAATGCGGCGCAAAACAGCTCCAGCAGCAGGTCGCATTCCTTGCGTTCGCCGGTGGATTCCGACGGGTAATCGAGCACCAGCATCGCCGCATCGGCTTGTGTGCGCAGGGCACTGTCGAGCATACGGTTCAAGGCTTCGCCATCGCCCCAGATCGCCGTGGTGAAGTCCAGCGGATTGACCAGATTGGCGTAGGTGGGCAGCACCTGTGCCAGTTCTGCGACTTGGCCTTCATCGAGCTTGGGTAGCATCAAGTCGTTGCGCTCGGCGTAGTCGGCAATCAACCCGGCGTCACCGCCCGAACAAGCGAGCGCGATCAAGTTTTTGCCCGCCGGCAACTGCCCGCACGCCGCCGCTTTCAGGGTTTCGACAAAACTCACCGGACCACTGACGCGGATCACACCGAGGCGCGCAAATAAACTGTCGTACAGCGCATCGGAACCGGACAGCGAACTGGTGTGACTGAGCGCCAGTTCGGCACCGATCTGCGACACGCCGGTTTTCAGGGCGATGATCGGGATGCCCTTCTCCAGCGCCTTGTGTGCGGCGCGGGCGAAACCCGGTACGTTTTTCAGGCCTTCGAGATGCAAGCCGATGGCGGTGACGCGCGGCTCATCGAGCAACACGTCCATCAATTCGGCGATGCCCAATTGCGCCTGATTGCCGACCGACGCCATGTAGGTCACCGGCAGCGAGCGGTCGCTCATCGACAGGTTGTAAGCGAAGTTGCCGCTCTGGGTCAGCACGGCGACACCCTTCTCCACCGGTTTGCCGCCATGGGCCACCGGCCACAGTGCGGAGCTGTGCAGGTAGTCGAGCAAGCCGTAGCAGTTGGGGCCAAGCAAAGCCATGTTGCCGGCTGCTTTGAGTAATTGTTGCTGCAAGGCGAGGCCTTCTGCGCCTGTTTCGGCAAACCCGGAGGCGTAGCAGATTGCTCCGCCCGCACCCTTCGCTGCGAGTTCGGCGACGCAGGTCAGGGTCAGTTCGCGGTTGGTCGCGATGAACACCGCGTCCGGGCCGCACGGTAGCTCGGCGATGCTGCGCACACACGGCACACCTTCAAGCGTGTCGTGCTGCGGGTTGACCAGCCACATCTCGCCCAGGTAGCCACCTTCGGCGCAGCGCTTGAGAGCGCGAGCCATGCTGCGGCCTCCGACAAACGCCAGATGGCGCGGCGCGAGCAGGCGTTTGAGGTTGTCACGAATCGTCTGCGACATAGAAATTCTCCGGGCCAATCAGCGCAACAACGGCCGCAGCAATTCGCGGGAAATGATGTGACGCTGGATCTCCGAGGTGCCTTCCCAGACACGTTCGATCCGCGCGTTACGCCAGATGCGCTCCACCGGGCATTCATCCATCAGGCCCATGCCGCCAAAGATTTGCACCGCTTCATCGGCCACTTTGCCGAGCACTTCACTGGCGAACAGTTTGGCCATGCCGGCCTCGCCATCGGTCATGGTGCCCTGGTCCATTTTCCAGGCGGTGTGCAGGGTCAGCAATTCAGCGGCGCGGATCTGCGTGACCATGTCGGCGAGCTTGAACGAGATGCCTTGATAGGTGCCGATCGGCTGACCGAACTGCTTGCGATCCGCCGCCCATTGCAGCGACACATCCAGCGCGCGTTGCGCCTGGCCAACGCAGTTGGCGGCGACCATGACGCGCCCGGCGGTCAGCCAGGCGTTGGCCACGTCCCAACCCTTGCCGACTTCGCCCAGCACTTTGGAGGCCGGTACGCGGCAATCGTCGAAGAACATTTCGTAGGTGTGGTAACCGCGATTGCTCACGCACTTCGGACCACGGCGGATGGTCATGCCCGGCGTGTTGCGGTCGACCAAGAACGAGGTCACGGCGTTGCGCTTGCGGCCATTGTGTTCGTAGGTGTCGGTGACTGCGAAGACGATGGCGAAATCGGCGTGACCGGCATGGCTGATGAAGTGTTTGCTGCCATTCAGAATGAAGTCATCGCCCTCACGTACGGCGCGGGTCTTGATCGCGTTGGCGTCGGACCCTGCGCCCGGTTCGGTCAGCGCGAAGCAGTCGATTTTCTCGCCCTGGATGCACGGCAACAGGTAGTCGTTGATCTGATCTCCAGTGCAAGCCATGAGGATTTTCGACGGCCGTGCGACGAACACATGCAGCGCCCATGAGACCTTGGACAGCTCACGCTCGATCAGCGCCTGCGACAGGTAGTCGAGACCGCCACCGCCGACTTCTTCCGGCATGTTGAAGGCATAGAAACCGGCGGCGATGGCCTTGCCGCGAATCTGTGCCGCCAGCTCCGGGGAGACTTCGTCGGCACGGTCGACCGCTTCCTCATGGGGCAGCAGCTCCT
>Ga0163161_10002029_pt1 | contig 14663 bp, 12 predicted proteins | sample S45metaG_FD_129847 | JGI IMG/M metagenome (GOLD analysis project Ga0163161, IMG submission 129847) | Switchgrass rhizosphere microbial communities from Kellogg Biological Station, Michigan, USA - S4-5 metaG | ecosystem: Host-associated > Plants > Roots > Rhizosphere > Soil | place: USA... | reverse complement strand
CGCCCACCCGCCCTCGCCCGAAGGCGCCGAGTAGGACATTCTCAAAGGCATGTATCGGCTCTCGGCCCCGGCGCAGCCAATCGAAGGCAAATACGTACAACTGATGGGGATTCGTGATCATCAGTGGTCAGATAGGCATCCAGACCTTCAGTCCCGCCCTCACTGCCGTGACCGCTGGCCTTGATGCCGCCGAACGGCGTTTCCGGCAGGGCCAAACCAAAGTGGTTGATCGAAACAATTCCTGCTTGCAGACGATTAACCTAACGCAACGGCCGATGCATCGCTTGCTGAGCTTTTGGGTAGGTGAATCGTTTAGGGTTATTTAGACATCCAACTGACTGTTTCTGGCCGATTACTGCCTATCGCGAGGGGACTGAAGTCGGCCAATAGCGGACATTACAGGCCGTAAAAGCGTCCTAGGTTGCTCTGTCAGCGCCGGTGATCCTGATCTGTCGTTCTGCGAGCAGCGTCCGCACCCAATCAAAAAATACTGCTGGCATTTTCCCGCCAAAACCATACAAGAAAATTGTACATTATCTTATTCTTGTACAAGAATTAGCACCCTCCCTTCTTAAAAAACGTTCTGTGGATTAAATCTACGAAGTCATTGGGCCTTTACGCTCACCATCAACTGGAACCTGCTTGATGAATAGGACTCGCCGATTATGCCTCGTCTTAGGCGACAAATTATCCTTCGACCTCGCCTCTCTGCAGGTGCTAGATAAAAAGAGCGATACGGTGCTCTTGGCGCGATCCTTGGCGGTCAGTGCAGCCAGGCCGTCAGCGCCTTGTCGGCAGCTTCAATTGTACGGCGGGCTTCGGCGGCGCCCATTTTCGGCACAGTACCCATAATATCGCCCGTTGCCGGGTTGTTGACCCTGATCGTCTGACCATTGTCCGCATCGACCCAAGCGCCGTCGATGAGGGCTTGCTGGCGGAACAACTAGGCGTCTCTAAGCGGCATGGATGCCTCGCCCTAGTTTTTTTCGCTATCGTCAATAAAGTTCATAATGCTATCGCCAGCACCAAGAATGTCGTCAGCAACGGCCTTGCGTGCCTTGGCGGGTTTTCTTTCACGCAGCGCTTCGATAAGGGTCAAATGCGCGCTGGCGCCGACGTACGTATTGTGACCTTTGCTGTAAAACAAATTCAGTATGGGCCCCATGGACACCCACAGCCCTTCGATTTGCGCCGTCAGCATATCCAGGCCGGACAGCCGATAAAGGGTAAAGTGGAACTCACGGTTGTAATGCATTGCAGACGCACCATCATTAAGACGATCAGCTTCTTCGAACTGCGAGTGCAACATTTCAAGTTTTGCCAAGTCTGCATCCGTGACATGGCGAGTCGCCAACTCCGCCGCCAACCCCTCCAGGGCAATACGGATCGTGCGAACTTCAATGTAACGGCTGAGCGTCAGCGCCGGCACCGTGGCAAAGCGTCCTGAACGCAATTCCAAACCTCGCTCGCTGACAAGCCGTAGGCAAGCTTCTCGCACCGGAGTGACGCTTGTACCCAAGCGCTCGGCAAGATCTTGCATCACGAGTCGTTCCCCGGGCTTGAAATTGCCGGCAATCAATCCTTCGCGGATCGAATAATAGGCTCGAGCGGACAAGTTACCTTGTTCCAATGGCTGAATCTGCACTATGACTCCCTAGGTTAAAGCTGACCGTCTATTGATATCACTTATAACATATAACCTAATATTCATCAGTATAGACGCCGTCAACCACGCGGGTCGACGGCCTTTTTCAGCGACGGATCAGACGCAAATTTTCTTCGATCAATCCCAAGGTTTCGTCAAGAATCTCACGGGTATGACTGGCCGACAGGTACAAGCGCTTAAGTTGCAGCGGTTGAAAAATCTGCCGTTGCTCGATGAGTCGTTTGCGCAAGGCCATGTCCAGCGCATCATCGTTACGCAACAGATCACGGTACTGACTATAAGGGCCGCTGAACAAGTACAACAGCCATACCGAACCGAACCCGGCACTCTGCGCCGGGATACCGAGACGCTCGACGATACCGTCAAGTTGTTGCCTCATATAATCACCAAGGGCAAACAACCGTTCGTAGACGCCCTTTTGCGATAGGGCGTCAATCGTCGCCAACACCGCGGCCAACGTTGAAGGAGTACCGTTAAAAGTGCCTCCCATGAACACGCCACGCTCTCCACCTTGCCCGACTCGCTCAAGAAGATCTCGACGGCCAGCCACAAAACCCACCGGATAACCCGATGAGGCGGCCTTACCGAACGTGGCCAGATCTGGCGTAATACCCACGAGTGATTGATAACCACCCAGCGCATGGCGAAATCCTGTGATCACTTCATCAAAAATCAGGATTACACCATGCTCGGTGCTCAAGCGTCGTAGTGCCTGCAAAAAATCCAGCGTTGCCACCACCGCCCCCATGTTATGGGCGATCGGTTCAACAATAATCGCTGCGACCTGACCCGGGTTGGCCTTGAGATAGTTCTCCACGGATTCGACATCGTTGTAGGGTAGGACCGTTGTATAGCGCGCGGCATCGAATAGGATGCCGTCGGACATTGGATCGTACCCGTCCAGTTTGTCCCGCGCACTCTGGCCATTCATTGCCACGTAATCATGCCAACCGTGGTACCCCCCCTGGAACTTGATGATTTGCTGGGCGCCGGTCACCGCCCGAGACAACCGCAAGGCGTGATAAGTCGCCTCGGAACCGCTGTTGCAAAAAGCGATTTGCTCGGCGCAGGGGATAAGCCTGACAAGCGCTTCGGCCGCCTCCACCTCCAAGTCAATGATGCCGGCCCCGATCAGGTCGACTCGCTGGCTGACTTCGAATACCCGGTTTCGGATGGACGCGATGCCATGCCCAAGTACGTGGGCACCGAAACCGCAGTGATAGTCGGTATAGCGCTGACCATTTGCGTCGTAAAGGTAGGCTCCTTCGGCTCGGACAAAAGCGTAAGGCTGGCCGAGTTTTCGACTGGGACTCAAGTGTCCTCCGGGCAAAACCCGCTGAGCACGATCATAGAGTGCGAGATTGATATCAGCTGACATGTTGATCTCCCTGAGCTAGGGCCTCGCGGGCAACGGCTTCGATACCTGCAGCATCTAATCGGTAGTGCCGGTAGAGGTGGGTCGGGGGAGCGATCAGGCTGTACTCATCGTAAATGCCGTGACGCAGCAGGCGCGTGCCTTGGCCAACATCGGCTAATACCTCCGCCACGGCACCTCCAAGCCCGCCGAGCACATTATGTTCCTCGATGGTGATCAGTAGCTTCGTTTGACGCGCAGCGGTCAGAATGGCCTCGCGATCCAAAGGCTTGATGGTGTGCATGTCGATCACGCCAACAGAAAGCCCACTGGTACGCAGTGCTTCGGCGGCCGCCAGAGTTGGGTGGACCATACTGCCGGTGGCGATCAGTGTGAGATCCTGCCCATGTGCGTGGACGATGGCCTTGCCAAACTCGAACACCATATCGTCTGGGTAAACATTGGGTTCCTGCCCTCGCCCGATTCGAAAATAGATCGGTTGTGGGTGATGGATCGAGGCGCGAATTGCTGCTGCCAATTGAGGCCCGTCGGCGGGTGCGACCACGGTGAGGTCGGCGATACTGCGGGTGATAGCCAAGTCTTCGGTGGCGTGGTGCGAAGTTCCATAAAACCCCAGGCTAATACCCGCGTGATGCCCGATCAAACGCACAGGCAAAGCCGAGTAGGCGATATCCATACGAATTTGCTCGCAGCAGAGCAAGGCCAGGAACGACGCGAAAGTCGCCACGAATGGCATGCAGCCGGTGGTTGCGATCCCTGCGGCAGCAGTGACCATGTTCTGCTCAGAGATACCGAATTGGATGAACAGCTCCGGATGCTTTTCAGCGAAGCGGACCAACCCGTTGGAGTACTGCAAGTCGGCGGTGCCAACGGAGATCTTGTGACCATCGGCAACCAGGTCGATCAGACCGTTGGAGAGGTAACTCATGCCAGGTGCACGAGCGTTGATTTGTCGGTATTGCCAGGTATCAGGACTGACGGGCGCGCTCATTACACACCTCCTTGGGTTTTGATTTCTTCGATGGCGAGTTTTTCATCTTCTTCGGCCAGCCAGCCAAGGTGCCAACCAGGTTCGGTTTCCATGTACTCCACGCCTTTGCCTTTGACGGTCAACGCGATCACACAGACCGGTTTTTCACGTTGGGTATCCGCTTTCAGTTGGCGCAGCAGGCGAGCCACTGCAGCCACGTCATGCCCATCGACTTCACGCACTTCCCAACCGAAAGCACGCCATTTGTCAGCCAACGGCTCGATACCGATGATGTCGTCGACCTTGCCGTCAAGTTGATAGCCGTTGCGGTCGACAATCGCGATCAGATTCGAGGTTTTGTAATGCGCGGCAGCCATTGCGGCTTCCCACACCTGCCCCTCATGCATTTCGCCATCACCGAGCAGAACGTAAACGTCGAATGTTTGTCCCTGCAGGCGTGCACCCATTGCCATACCAAAACCACCAGACAGCGCGTGGCCAATGGAACCGGAACTGAAATCCACACCAGCAACCTTGCGCATATCAGGGTGATCACCTAGCGGATTTCCCAGGCGGGTGTAGCCATCGAGTATGGATTTATCGAAGAACCCCCAGTCCACCAGAATCGGATACAAACCGACTGCTGCGTGCCCTTTACCCATCAGGAATCGGTCACGCCCTTCCCACTTCGGCTCGCCGTGACGCAGGCGCATCGCGTCGTAATACAGCGCGGAAAAAATCTCCGCACAGGAAAAAACCGATGTGTAGTGGCCGACCTTGGCGATGGAAATAAGACGAACTGTTTCCAGGCGGACAAACAGCGCGCGCTCTTTGAGGTGCTCGATGTGGTCCGGGCTTAGATCGGGCGGCGAAGCGTCACGATTTTGATCGGGATGGGCAATCGACATGTCTGCATTTCCTGAATGTTTGTTGTTGGCATAGCCGTCCTCACGGCCTCCTTCTTACAACTTATAAGATATATGTTGCATGAACAACCCATTGGCAGTATTTTTTTCAGCAGCACGAAAGACCGAAAATCCATGTTGATTTTTTTTGTCTTGAGCGCCAATCATATAAGTTATACGTTATTTGAAGGCTTGGAGATCACCGCTATGCCCCAACCGAATATGGCTGCAACGAGCGTTACAGCCCAGATAGACAGGCATTTCCACTTGCACTCGCAGACCAATCTGCGCCGCCACCAGCTGCAAGGTCCGCTGGTCATCGAGCGTGGCGATGGTATTCATGTCATTGACGAGCATGGACAGAAGTACATCGAAGGCATGTCGGGTTTGTGGTGCGCCAGCCTGGGGTTCTCCAATCGAAGACTGGCTGAAGCGGCTCAGCGTCAATTCGAGGCACTGCCCTACTACCACACGTTTAATCATCGGGTATCAGCGATCACGGCACGTTTAGCTGAACGCATCGCAGAGCTCGCGCCCCTGCCGGATGCCAAGGTGTTTTTTGCCTGTTCCGGTTCCGAGGCTAACGACTCGATGATCAAAATGGCCTGGGCTTATCACCGAGCCCGGGGGAATTCACAAAAACGCAAGGTGATCGCCCACCAGAAAGGCTTCCATGGTTCGACTGTCATGGGGGCCACGTTATCGGGCCTGCCCAATATGCATGCGGCGTTCGGCTTGCCACTGGATGGGGTGATCCGCATCGAGTGCCCCCACTATTACCGCAATGGATTGCCTGGGGAGTCCGAGTCTGCATTTTGTGACCGATTGATCGCTGAACTGCAGCAACGAATCGATGCTGAAGGTGCGCAGAACATCGCCGCATTTATCAGTGAACCGATCATGGGGGCCGGCGGCGTCATCGTTCCGCCTTCAGGTTACTTTGCCGCTGTTCAAGAGTTGCTCAATCGTCACGACATTCTGATGCTCGCCGACGAAATCATCTGTGGCTTTGGTCGCACAGGTCGCTGGTTCGGCCATCAGACGATGGGCTTCATGCCCGACATGATGGCATGCGCCAAAAGCCTTTCAGCCGGGTATCAGCCGATTTCATGTGCCGTCGTCAGCGGTGCGGTGTATGCGGTACTTGAGGAGCAGAGCCAGCAACTGAACGGCTTTGGTCACGGCTTCACCTACTCCGGACACCCGGTGGCCGCAGCGGTTGCTTTTGAGGCGCTGGAGATTTACCAGGAAATGGATTTGCCCGCCCATAACCAGGCAATGGGAAAGGTATTGCATGAAGCATTGGCCCCTCTGCTCGACCATCCGCTCATCGGTGAAATACGCGGGATCGGTCTGATCGCAGGACTTGAGCTGGTCGCCGACAAAAAGTCCCGTGCGTCATTTCCGGCCAGTCTGGCCATCGGTGCACGCGTCGAGTTGGCGACACGAAAACACGGTTTGATCGTGCGCAACATGGGCGACTCCATTGCCCTCGCCCCTCCCTTCATTATCGAACCGGCACAAATCAGCGACATGGTTGCGCGCTTGAATGCAGCCTTGGATGACGTTTACCAATCCATCGGACAACGCCCATGAACAGTGCAGCGCGCGCGCTCGACACGCATCCCCCCTTGATTGACCTCAGTCACGTGCAAAAAAGCTACGACGGCAAGTCGTTGATCATCAAGGACCTCAACCTGTCCATCGCCAAAGGGGAGTTTCTGACCCTGCTCGGTGCTTCGGGATCGGGGAAGACCACAACTTTGATGATGCTGGCCGGTTTTGAAACGCCCACCCGTGGCGAAATTCGCATGGATGGCAAGCCTATCCAGCATGTACCGGCGCACAAGCGAGGCATAGGCATGGTGTTCCAGAACTACGCCTTGTTTCCTCACATGACCGTGGCGGAAAACCTGGCCTATCCATTGAAGATGCGCGGCCTGAACCGGAGCACCGTCGAGACCAAGGTGAAGCGCGCCATCGACATGGTGCAATTGCATGGCATGCAGCAACGTCGTCCGACGGAGCTGTCTGGAGGACAGCAACAACGTGTGGCGCTGGCACGGGCCATGGTGTTCGAACCGGAGGTGATCCTGATGGATGAACCACTGGGTGCACTGGACAAGAACCTGCGCGAACACATGCAGTACGAGATAAAACAATTGCATCGCAGCCTGGGTGTGACCGTCGTTTACGTCACTCATGACCAAAGCGAAGCGTTGACCATGTCCGATCGTGTGGCCGTATTCCATCAGGGTGATATTGCCCAGATCGGCGATCCGACTTCGCTGTACGAACGTCCCGAAAATGCTTATGTCGCTACCTTTATCGGTGAAAACAATGTGTTGTGCGGCCATATAAAAGACAGCAACGGGCCACAAGTGGAAGTCAAGTTGGGTGCCGGCTTCAACGCTCGCGCAATGGCCATCGGCTCCATAAAAACGCCCTTGCAACAGGTCCAGCTACTCATTCGCCCGGAAAAAATTCGCCTGTGCGGCGTCGACCAATCGAGCTACCAGGCGACGCTCGCGGATCGCGTCTATCTGGGCGATCACCTGCGGATTCACCTCAGGCTCGGCAATGGCGAGACGCTAATCGTCAAGACCGCCAACGACCAGGCGGTTAGAACGCTACATGACGGCCAAAACATCGGATTTACCTGGAACCCGGAAGATGCCCACGTCTTTGCGGCGAGGTAACGACAACCGAGTCGATTCACCCGTAACAAAACGAACCACCACACACCCACAACAATAAAAAGGTTTTCACCATGCCAAGTTTCGACCACTCGACCTGAGCATTTCCCCTGCCCACTCCAAGTCTTGCAGACACCAATGGTTATATTTTTCGCAGGAGAAAAGCATCATGTCATCCTTGAACAAACGTCTCGCCATTGCACTCGTGCTGAGTGCCGCCACCACCCTGGCCCAGGCGCGCGACCTGACAGTTGTCGGCTTCGGCGGCGCCACTCAGGAGGCGTTCGACAAAGCCTACTTCAAACCTTTCGCAGCCCAGAGCGGTAAACCTTTCGTCCAGGACACCTACGGTGGCGGCCTGGCAAAGCAGAAAGCCATGGTCGAATCCGGGAACCCCACGTGGGACCTTGTACAAATGGATCAGAACGAAATGGAATTGGCCTGTGAACAGGGACTTCTTGAAGACCTCGATCACAAGCAGTTGAAGAACGCGCCAGAGGTCAATCCCGAAGCATTTTCCACCTGTGGTGTCGGTGCGTTTGTCTGGTCTGAAGTGATGACTTACGACCCCAAGAAATTCGGCGCCGATGGTCCGAAAAGCTGGGCAGACTTCTGGAATGTGAAAAAGTGGCCGGGCAAGCGCGGCCTGCGTAAACAGGCACGCATGACGCTGGAAATCGCCCTGATGGCAGACGGCGTCGCACCGACCGACGTCTATAAAGTGCTTGCGACCAAACAGGGCCAGGACCGCGCCTTTGCCAAGCTGGACGAGATCAAACCCTATATCCAATGGTGGGAAACAGGCGCCCAACCGCTGGAGTGGCTTGCTGCCGGCAACGTCGCAGTGACGGCGGCATACAACGGACGCATCGCCATCGCCAACCAGCAAGGCAGTAACTTCCCTCTGATCTGGCAGCAACAGCTGTACAGCATGGACTACTGGACCATCATCAAGAACACGCCCAATAAAGACCAGAGTTACAAGCTTCTGGACTACATCCTCAGCAGCAAAGCCCAGGCCGAGTTCGCTCACGCCATTCCCTACGGCATCGTCAACACCAAGGCCAGTGCGGCGCTGGACGCCAAAACAGTGGATGCCCTGCCAAACGCTCCGGCCAATATGAAGGACGCCTTGCTGCTGGACACCCCGTTCTGGGTCAACTACGAGGAAGACCTGATGAACCGGTTTACACGCTGGGTCGCTCAATAAGCCCCGGCTCTATGACAGCGCCATCACCCGCGAAGGCGATGGCGCTGTTCAGGATCGTTTCACAAGGTGAGTTTGACTATGTCCGTTTCCTCTATTGATGTATTGCACCTGGATGACGCTTCGCTGGTGAAGGCTCATCAACACTCAAACCGCCGTAAACGGCTGTTCTCGGTGTTGCTGTTGTTACTGCATCTGGCCTATACCGCGATTTTTTTTGCACTGCCGATCGGCATGATGCTGTACCGCGCTGTCAGCAATCCCGAATTGCTGCAAGCGTTCCCCAGAACTATCACCGCCTTGAGTGAAGTGAACGCAGCCACCCCTACATTGCTTCCCGAAGCTCCAGTATTTGATGCCTTGGAGCAAGATTTCATCAATGCACCGAACATCGCGGTGATTGGAGAAGCAGCACGACGCCTGAACTACGAGAACAGTGGCTATCGCTTTTTGATCATGAGCACTGCGCGACAGTACAAAAAACCCGCCAGTGACGATCCTCTTGTAACGACCGCGCAACAACGATTGGCAGCCATCGATCCACGCTGGGTCTCGCCACAGCTGTGGGCCGACTTCCGTCGTGCCTCTCCGGCCTATAGCCCCTACTACCTGTTGGCAGCGTTAGACCTGAAACAGACCGACCAAGGCGTCGAGGCTGTCCCTGAAAACCAACGGGTGTATATCGATCTGATATTGAAGACGTTGAAAATTGCGCTGATCGTCTCCTTGCTCTGTCTGCTACTCGGCTTTCCTTTTGCAGCGTTGATGGTTAAGGCCTCGCGTCCGGTGCAAGTGTTACTGTTTCTGGCCGTGATGCTGCCGTTCTGGACATCGCTGCTGGCAAGGACGACCGCCTGGATCGTGGTGCTACAGGAAAAAGGCATCGTGAACACCTTGCTGCTTCGGCTGGGATTGATCGATCAGCCCTTACCGATGATTTTCAATCTGTTGGGTGTGTACATCGTCATGGTCCACATACTTCTGCCGTTCAGCGTGCTGCCGTTGTACAACGTCATGAAGAGCATCCCGCCGCACTACATGCGCGCTTCGGCCTCACTGGGCGCCCATCCATTGCGCGGTTTCTTTCACGTTTACTTGCCAATGACCCTGACCGGTATCGGGTCGGGCACGCTCCTGACCTTTATCGTTGCTGCCGGTTACTACGTCACCCCTACATTGGTCGGCAGTGCCCGAGAGCAAATGCTCGGCTACTTCATTGCCTTCTACACCAATACCACCGTTAACTGGGGCATGGCGTCAGCGCTGGGCCTGGTATTGATTGCCTGCGTCCTGGTCATTTATCTGTTGGCTGCGCGACTGGTGGGCATCCGCCAGATCGCGGGTCTGCGCTGAGAGAGAATCACGCTATGAATCATTTCCTTTTTGCGTCTATCGCGCGCAAGGCACACCTGCTGTTTGGTCTGCTGATGAGTGTGTTCATGATTGCGCCGTTGCTGGCAGTGGTTCCGATTTCATTTAGCAGTGGATCCTTTCTCTCCTACCCATTGCCCGGTTTTTCCCTGCAATGGTACGAACGGATATTCACCAGCGGTCCCTGGATGCAGGCGCTCAGCAACAGTTTGATCATTGGCATTGCCTCAACCTTGCTGGCCACCTTACTCGGCACTCTTGCGGCGCTGGCGTTCGCCAGGCGTAACCTGCCAGCGGCCGGGAGCATTCTGGGCCTGTTGATTTCGCCAATGATCTTTCCACCGGTCATTTCCGGGCTAGGCATGTACTTTTTATTCGGCCAACTGGGTCTGACGGGCACGATGACCGGACTGATACTGGCGCATACAGTACTGGCCACGCCGTTTGTGCTAATCAGCGTTGCGGCGAGTCTGCAAGGATTCGATATGACCCTGCTTAAAGCCGCGGCCATGTCCGGAGCGTCACCGACGCGGGCCTTTATGGGCATCGCGCTACCCATCATTGCCCCTGGCGTTATGTCGGGCGCACTGTTTGCCTTTATGACGTCCTTCGATGAAATCGTCGTGGCGCTTTTCATCGGAGGGCCGAGCCAACGCACCTTGCCCCGCCAGATGTTCGATGGCATCCGCGACACGATCGATCCGTCCATCGTCGCCATGTCCACATTCTTGCTGCTGATTGGTATCGCCGGCCTGCTGACTACCACCCTTCTGACCCTGCGCGCCCAGCGCAATAACCATCGGGAATCCTGAACATGTATATCGTCACTGGCGGCACCCACGGCATTGGTGCGGCAACCGTCGAGTCGCTGGCCAATCAAGGTCTCAACGTCGTCTTTACCGGACGTGACAGCGACGCCGGATTGGGTTTGCAAACACGTTTGCCTTCAACGACTTTTGTCGTGGGTGACGTGCGCAACGAAGAGGATTGTAAACGGGTCGTTGCCAAAGCCCTGGAGCTGGGCGGGGGTTCGCTTCAAGGCCTGGTCAACAACGCCGGCATGGCGGGTCGCAAGGCTTTTCACGAAACCACTCAGCTTGAGTGGGACAGCATGTTCGAGGTGAATACCCGCTCCGCTTTCTTCTTCATCAAACACGCGCTGCCAGGCTTGCAACAAGGCCGAGGCTCGGTCGTCAATGTTTCATCGATCGCAGGAAAAACCGGTGAGCAAGGTTTGGCGACCTACTGCGCAAGCAAGGCTGCGTTGCTCGGGCTGACCCAAGCCTTGGCGCTCGAATACGGCGCACGGGTACGTTTCAATACCGTCTGCCCCGGTCAGATTGCCACGAGAATGATGGGGGGCGTCATGAACGACGCAAATAAAACAGCAGCCCTAACAGCTCGCATACCCGCCGGGCGGTTTGCTACCCCCGAAGAAGTGGCTGATGCCATTTGCTGGCTCCTCTCCCCGGCTTCCAGCTACATCAACGGTACATCGCTGACCATAGATGGAGGTGAAACGGCTGGCCTGCTTACACCAAAAATTCAGCCACTGGGGCTCTAACCCCCGCCCTCCCAATGAGGCAGCGACATGAAGTTCAGCCACAAAATCCTTTTGACTGCCTCACTGGTAGTGAGTGCGGCATTTCTGACTTTTACCTTTTTGAACGATGTGGCACAGCGAACAAAGACTGAAGAGGATATTCAAAACAACTTGAATAGCAATGGTCAGAGTACCGCCCGCATTGTTGAAAATTGGTTCAAGGGACGCACTCTACTCATAGAAAACCTCCAAAATGCTGTCGCATTGGATTCCAGCAAAGAGCGCCTGAAAACACTTCTTGAAGAGCCAGTTTACCGCCGTGAATTCCTTCAGGGGTTCGTCGGCCTGGCTGATGGTTCAACTGTTATGGATCCCGTCAGCGATCTGCCGGCGGGCTACGACCCACGTACGCGCCCTTGGTACAAAGACTCAGAGGTCAGCGGTCAATTGAACCTCAGCGAACCCTACATCAGCCAATCCAGCAACAAACTAGTCATGTCAATCAATGCGCCACTACGGTCTGGGGGAAAAGGGAATGTAGTGGGGGTTGCCAGTTGCGACCTTAGTCTCGACGCGCTGACAAAAATCATTAATTCAATGGATTTTGGAGGGCTGGGTTACGCGTTCCTGGTGAATGCCCAAGGCACGGTGCTAGTCAGCCCGCAGGCTGATCACATCATGAAAACCCTCAAGGACATTTATCCTGAAGGCGTCTCACAACCGGGACCGGGTACCAGCGAAGTAAACGATGGCAATGGTAAACGAATCATCGGTTTTACACCGATCACCGGCTTGCCCTCAGTACAGTGGTATATAGGCGTTTCAATCGATAAACCCCGGGCCTACTCGCAACTGCATCAATTCAGGATATCGGCGGTGATCGCTACTCTCGTCACCATCATGCTGATTTTGGTACTGCTTGGATTTCTGATTCACATGCTTATGGCGCCTCTACGGGCCATGGGAATTGCGATGCAGGAGATTGCATCGGGGGACGGTGACTTGACCCATCGTCTTGGCGTGCAAAGCCGAGATGAATTCGGTGCATTGGCGAGCGCGTTCAATCGGTTTGTGGAGCGTATCCACGAGTCGATGAAAGAGCTCGCGACAACCACCACCCATATCAGCGTGGCCATTGAGCAAGTGCACGCCAGCTCCACCACCTCCATGGACGGCTGCCATGAACAGAGCGAACGAACTGACAGCATTGCTGCTGCAATCCATGAACTGAGCACGTCTGCTCAACACATCGCCCTGAATGCGGCGCAGACCTCAAGTTTCGCTTCTGCAGCCCGTTTACAGGCTGAAAAAGGTCGCGCGGTACTAACTACTTCGCAGGAAACGATGCGTGAACTCTCCAAAAAAATCATCGCATCAGGTCAGCTCATTGATACGCTCAACGGAAAGACCGTAAATATTGGACGTATCCTCGACGTAATCAAAAGCATTTCCGAGCAGACTAATTTATTGGCTCTGAATGCTGCCATCGAAGCGGCCCGCGCCGGTGACGCAGGGCGGGGGTTTGCAGTTGTTGCCGATGAGGTCCGCAGTTTGGCTCACCGTACTCAGACCTCTGCTGTGGAAGTGCAACAAATGATCCTCGAACTGCAGAGCGACTCGCGAGAATCCGTGGCAACTATCGGCGAAAGTCAGCGCGTCAGCGACCAGACCATGAGTATCGCGTTGCAAGCCAGTGAGAATTTTAGCGGAGTCACTGAACAGATTGGTGAAATCGACGGGATGAATCAGGTCATGGCTACATCTACCGAAGAACAAACTAATGTACTCGGCTCATTCAATGATGATGTACAAAAAATCAGTAATCTCACACATCTGTGTGTCGCCAACCTGAACAATACTTTGCATTTTTGCACCGAACTCAAAAATCAAGCGACACAACTGACTCGACTAGTGGGAGGTTTTCATATTTGAGAAATCTGTTATGAAATGAACGATGGCGGACCCTGGAGTATTTACCGCTTACGGAGATCTCTAGTTCACTATATTGCCCCGCTGAGTGAGTCTGGTCTGAGACGGTCCCATGGGCATATCATCACCAATCAGCCCGTTGAGGTATTGGGTGGTTGCCTGGGATTTCCACAATCAGCGCTACCTTCAGATGCTGGTGTAGTTTCTGGAGTTGCATAGATTCGTTCCGGAGCACGGCCAAGTGTGTTCACACCGACGCGGAATTGCCCCTCGTGCCGAAGCAAAACTGCCCAGCCTTCAAATTGGCACAAATCCAGCGTAGGCAATGGTTCGAAAGGAATCAGACTGGGTCAGTGACATTTCGGCAACTGGATCAATTCGGCGTCGGCGCGAACAAACGCCCGCTTGCATTCGACCTGACCAGTCTTTTGCATTCGTTCTGACCACCGATTGCGTCGAGCTTGACTAGGCACGTATTGTCGCCAAGATCGGCAGAAAACGGCCAGTCTCAGCCAAAGACGAGATGAGCTAGGCTTCCGGCATCATTCCTCAAGGACGACCGCCATGCCAGATAACTCAGACTGCAAGATCGCCACGGCGGACGCTCTGACATTGCTCCTCCACAACCAGCACGCCTTAAGTGCAGCTATAGAAGAAATAACCAAGTGGCTCTCAGAAAACGGGGTAGGCAGTGTCGCCGCAATGCGATGTCGGCCATGGAAACGCTGGACACTAATGTTCAAGCCATTACAGATTCCATTTTGAGGATACGCCAGTCATAAGTTACTCAGCGCAAGACTGCCCTCTGATTTGAATGCCCCCGATTTTGTAGACACAATTGACTGGCGGCTATGGGTCGTTTTCAGCCGGTCGCGACAGGCAGAAATCGGCCGAGGCTGTGTAAAAACGTTATTCAGCGCGACAGGTACTCAAAACCGGACTGGAAATCGCGCTTCTACGCAAAATCCACATCTGCTGACGTGCCGATAAATTTCAGATTT
>Ga0163161_10002027_pt1 | contig 14664 bp, 8 predicted proteins | sample S45metaG_FD_129847 | JGI IMG/M metagenome (GOLD analysis project Ga0163161, IMG submission 129847) | Switchgrass rhizosphere microbial communities from Kellogg Biological Station, Michigan, USA - S4-5 metaG | ecosystem: Host-associated > Plants > Roots > Rhizosphere > Soil | place: USA: Michigan... | reverse complement strand
TTATGATGCAACCTTACATTTGGTAAATAATCAATTTAAGAACATTGGGTTTGTGACTACAGATTCCAATCAAACGCAAATGAGAGATCGATTGTCAGGATATTATAAAGCAATTGATGATAAAGGTTTGAAATCAAACGTTTTGCAAATTCCTTACAATGAGATTTTTAAAGGAAAAGGAAAAAAGCATATTGAAAAATTCCTGAATGATCATAATCATTTGGATGCTATTTTTTTTGGAACCAATTATCTTGCACAAAACGGATTAGAAGTTTTTAAAGAGAGTAGTCGTAATTTATTAAATGAATTTGGCATTGTTGCATTCGATGATAATGATATGTTTAAGCTATGTTCAACTTCAATTAGTTGTGTTGCTCAGCCGCTATTCGAAATTAGTTCTAAACTAATGGAATTGATGTTTTTGCTTTTGAAGAAAAATGAGATTGGAGAAAATATTCAAAAAATAGTGCTAAAAACAGAGCTTATTATTCGGGAGTCTTCATTAAGGAGGCAGTCCTAACTTTTTGTAGTAAAAAAGATATCTATTCCAGTTTGGAAAAATATCACTAAAAATGTCTTTAGCAGATTAGGAAGTGAATGGATTTATTATAAATTTACTCCTGAGGATTATGTTGCAAGCGAGGATAAAGTGGTTGCTTAAGGAAATATATACTGGTGTCAATAAAATTAAGGGGAAAACCTATGGAGGCAAGAGTGGGGCACATGTTTAGAAACTAATAAATGGAAAAATTCTGAGTTTTGAACAGTTTGTCGATAGTCAGCCTGTCAATTATCCTATGAAATAACAAAATCCAATTAGATTTTATTGGACAATGATTTCTTTTCGGTACTCAAATGAATAAATAGAATGAATCATATAGTTAAGATTATAATAATCTTCTTCATTTTTTTAAGTACTGCTGTTGGTCAGACCAGCGATGTGGTTTTTTCTCCTATTAACGTTTCAGATGGACTAAGTGACAATCAAATACGTTTTATTCTACAGCTTTCAGATGGAAGGATGATTTTTAAAACCAGCGGTAATATAAATCTTTATGATGGAGAACATTTTAAGTATATCCATCATAATAGACGTCATATTTATCCTCTTAAAGGTTATAATGGATTCTATCGGATTTATCAGGGAAAAGATTCTCTTCTATGGATAAAAGATACACACAAATTAATGTGTGTTGATCTTCGTACAGAAAAATATTTACCAGACCTTGATATTTATTTTAAGAAAAAAGGATTTAAAAAATCTGTTGAAGATCTTTTTCTGGATTCAGGCAAACAATTATGGTTTCTGTCTTCCGGTAGATTATGGAAATATAATTCTTCTGATTTTATAGATATAAAAGCGAATAATGGACAATTGCAGGATCTAGATTGTCAAAACAATATCTTATATCTGTTTTTCAGCACTGGTGAGGTAGTTTGTTATGATTTAAAAACAGGAAGAAAATTATTCAGCAGTGCCGCTTATCCTGCCTCGGAGCATGATTTTTTCAATTTTACGTCGATGGTGGTCAAAGGAAAGAATGGCTTTTTTCAATTGCGAAACGGATCTAAAGGCGGTTTTTTTTATTTTGATATTCAGAAAAAAGACTGGAAAAAAATACTTGAGACTTCCTATACTTTAAATACTCTGGCAGTTACTAAAGATGATATTGCGTATATCAGCTGTACCAACGGGATCTGGATAATTAACTGCCATAGCGGACAAAAACAATATTTTCCAACGCTTAAAAAAGTAGATGGAAGTATTTTGAAGACTGAGGTAAGCACACTTTTTTATGATAAACAAGGAGGCTTGTGGCTGGGCACTTTAAATCAGGGACTCTTGTATTATCATCCTTCCCGATACAAGTTTAAATATATTGGGCGATCTGGTTTCCAGTCAGCCGAAAGAGGAGATGTTACGGTGCAGTCATTTGCAGAAGACAAAAATGGAAATATTTACATTAAAGCAGGAGCAGTTATTTATTATTATTCTCCATTGCATCAAAATGATAATACATTGACCGTCATACAACCTTCGTTATTACCATTAGAAATATTAAAAAAGCTCCATAAAGCAAGCACTTTTACCGGAATCAATAATGAGACTACATTTCTTAAGGATGTACGCGGCTGGGAATGGACAGGAACACAGGATGGATTAAAACTTTTTGACCCAAAAAAGAAGAAAGAAAGGATTTTTTATACAAAAGACGGGTTGTCCAATAATTTTGTACATTCTATATTAGAAGATCGACATCATAATATTTGGATAACAACAAGTTATGGAATAACAAAATTGCAAATAGATGCTGTAAACAGAAAAATTAGTTTCACTACTTTCGGTTCAGATGAAGGAACGTTACAGGGAGAGTATTCTAATGGAGCAGCATTTGAGGCTGTGGACGGAACATTATATTTTGGAGGCATTAACGGTTTTAATACATTAAAAACAAACCATGTATCATCGGAAAAACTACCTTTTAAACCTGTTTTTACAAATTTATTCTTAAAAGGAGAAAAAATAGAACCAGGTACCCGATATGATGGGAGAATTATTATGCCTGTAGCTGCGCCATACACAAAAGAAATACAACTTTCATATGATCAGAATTTCCTGACCTTCGAGTTCTCAGCATTAAATTATCAAAACCCGTCTCAAACTTATTATAGGTATCAGCTCAAGGGCATAGACAATGACTGGCGGGAAACTTCAACGGGAGGACGAAGTGAAAACGGAAATGATGGTATTCTGACAACTTCATACACAAATCTTCCTCACGGCACATATACATTTCTGGTGATGTCGTCCGGCAATAATCGAAAATGGAATGGTTTGGTTTCTGAGTTAAGGATTAACATAAAGCCGCCATGGTGGAAAACTACTACGGCATATGTACTATTTATACTGCTTTTCACAGCATTAATTGGTGCAGGAATTTATTTCTATCTCTATTACAGCCGTAAAAAACTCGAACAAAATCACAGAGAGGATATACTGTTAGTCCGCGTACGGAACCTAATAGAGCAATGTAAATATCTGGAGACAGAAAAGGAGAATTATCTTGCGCAAACAAACGTACAAACTGTACAATCTGCAGAAAGCAGGAATGAAAACAGGGCTGATGAAATGTTTTTAGCGAAAGCTTTAGAACTGGTAGAAAAAAACCTGAATGTACCGGACTATTCTGTTGAACATCTAAGCCGTGATCTTTGTATGGACCGTACGGGGCTTTATCGTAAATTGATAGCATTGCTGGAGAAGCCACCATCTTTGTTTATCCGAAATATTCGCCTGCAGAAAGCGGCAGGATTGATTCTTGAAGGCGAACTCACTATTTCAGAAATAACAGAAAGAGTTGGTTTCAGCAGCTCCAGCTATCTTAGTAAATGCTTTCAGGAGATGTATGGTTGCCGGCCTTCTGAATACGCAGAAATGATTAAGAAATCAACATGATTGTTATTTGTTTCAACATGAATGCTGTTTAAATTTGGCAGTTCTGAGATACTTTTGGTGTTATAGATACCAAAATATAAAACAACCATGAAATTTTCTAAAACAACCAGTTTTATGCTGACTCTTGCAGTCTTCATAACACTAAATTTAAATGCTCAATCTATTGAGGGAACAAGACAGGGGCTAAAATTTGCAACACAGAATATGGATATTCAAATCGAATTCTATTCGAACAATATTGTACGTGTGTTTAAAACCCCACAAGGGGTTCCATACAATAAAAAAAGTCTCTCTGTAGTTAAATCGCCCGAAACGATATCGATTAAAACCACACAAAAAGGAAATAAAACTTTATTAGAAAGCAGTTCCATACAAGTTGAAGTCAACCCTGAAACTGGCGGTATAAGCTTCTACGACTCTAACGGAAAACTACTTCTTAAAGATAAGGATTTCGGCACGCAGTTTTCAGCTACAGACGATGCAGGAACACCTTCTTACACCGTACGGGAAGGTTTTTTGCTTGACAGCGATGAAGCTATTTACGGAGTAGGACAAATTATGGATAATAAATTCAGCCGCCGTAATTCGTCCCATCATATGCAGAACGAAAACATGTCGACTTATTCACCTTATTTTATGTCAGTGAAAGGATATGCTGTTTTCTGGGATAATTATTCTATTTCTAAGTTCAACGATAATGCGCAGGAACTTTCTTTCGAAGGTTTGGGTCATTGTGCCGATTATTATTTCATGTATGGTAAAAATGCAGACGGTGTTGTAGCGCAAGTCCGTGATCTTACAGGTAAAGCACCTATGCTTCCTTTATGGGCTTATGGTTTTTTTCAAAGTAAGGAACGTTATCACACAGAAGATGAAAGTCTGGATGTTTTAAAAAAATACCGAAATCTCAAAATACCCATAGATGTGGTTATCCAGGATTGGAGATACTGGCCTGAATTCAACAAGAGTGACAGTTTATGGAATTCGCAAAGTTTTGACAGACAGAGATTTCCAAATCCGAAGAAATGGGCTGACGAAATTCACAAGCTAAATGCAAAATTATTAATTGTAACCTGGCCCGGATTTGGCCCCAAAACAGAGCAGCGTAAGGAATTTGACAGTAAAAAAATGATCATTAATTTTGATACCTGGCCGCCAAACAGCGGTGCGAGACCGTATGATGTATATAATCCGGAAGCCTTGGATATTTACTGGCGCTATCTTAACAAAGGAATATTCAGTTATATTGGAAACGATGGTTGGTGGCTGGATTCAACTGAACCTGACCATATCAATCGAAAAGACTCAGATTATGACCTTCCAACCCACTTGGGCAGTTATCGCAGTGTAAAAAATGCATACAGCCTTATGCATAATAAAGGAATTGCGGTCAATCAGCGTAAAGCCAACGACAGCAAGAGAGCTGTAATTCTAACGCGTTCAGGATTTATAGGGCAACAGCTTTACGGTTCAAATACATGGAGTGGTGATGTGGTTTCTTCCTGGGAGATGCTGGAGAAGCAAATTCCTGCAGCATTGAATTATACTTTAATGGGAATCCCTAATTGGAACAGTGATATTGGTGGTTTCTTTGCGGATAGATGGAAGAAGGATGGAGGAAATAAAAATCCTGAATTTCAGGAATTGTATGTTCGCTGGATGCAGTTTGGGGCTTTTTGTCCTATGATGCGTTCTCATGGGACTGATCTTCCACGTGAAATTTGGAATTTTGGTGAACGGGGAACATGGTGTTTTGATGCGCAGGAAAAATCAATTAAGCTGCGATACAGCTTGCTGCCCTACATTTACAGTACATCCTGGGATGTCAGCAATAACAACGGAACATTTATGCGTCCGCTCATTATGGATTTTGTATCTGATAAAAACACACACAATATCGGCAATGAGTATTTGTTTGGGCGTTCAATTCTTGTGGCTCCGGTAACTAAATATAAATCAAAAGAATGGTCTGTATACTTGCCTAATGGAATTGACTGGTACAATTTCTGGACTAATGCATACATCAAGGGAGGACAAACAATTGTATCTGAATCGGCGGTTGATCAAATTCCGCTTTATATCAAAGCAGGTTCAATTCTTCCTTTTGGCCCTAAGGTTCAATATGCCACTGAAAAAAAATGGGATCAGCTTGAAATACGTATCTATCCTGGTGCCGATGGTGAATTTGTGCTATATGAAGATGAAAATGACAATTATAATTATGAGAAAAAAATGTATTCAATTATCAAATTCAAATGGGAAGATAAAACACGAATGCTTACTATAGAAGACAGAGAAGGTACTTTTCCAGGAATGTTAAAATCCCGTATTTTCAAAATTATTGTTGCGGGTCCAGATACGGCAGTTGGTGATAGTCCAGGCGAGCCGGGTAAGAACATTTCTTATAACGGAAAAAAAACTGTATTGAAACTTTAGAAATCCAGAGATATCAGTATTAAATGGGCTTTTGAAGAATTCAATTTTCTTTAAAATTGAAGGTTCAGGAGTTTTTTTGTTTCCTTTAAAAACACTGCGATCCCCAATGTTTATTGGGGATCGCGTTTTAAGAGGAGCATTGCTTTTCTTCAAGTGTTTTTTGAGGTTTAAGAAATTTGTGTTTTAATCTATAAACTGATTTATGTTAACGACAAGTTTAAGAAATATAATAATGTTATTATATCAGGGCTATATTTGAACATGATAGTTTTTGTTTGTTATTATTTTGGGATTGTATTTTAATGATTTGTAATTAAGTTAAAACAGAGCTAATCAAGAAAAAATATTATGACTATCATAAGTATATTTTACTTATCAAGATTAAGCTTAAATGCATTTCAAAAGAAAAAAGAAATCAGTCAGGCATTGGATATATAAGCAAAAAATATGCTATAAGTTGCGAAAGATGAAAGGTCGAGGAATGAGACTTAACATTATGCGCAAATCAATGTCTACGTCTAACAACTTTATTGTCTTTTTTACTTGATTTTTGCCTTTTTACTTTGCTATTATAATGGGATTCGAATCCAGATTCCCAGCAAATACTAACTTTATTACAAACATAAAAAACCTGATACGATTTGTGAACTCTATAGCAAGCCTGAGAATGAGTCTTCTCAGGTTTTTTATTTTTATAGTGACCTAATAGTACAAAATTCGAACTCTGTTATTAGAGTATTTGAAGTTATTAACTAACTATTTTGATTAATAACGCTAGTGTATAATACCCACAGGTGTACCAGAATTAAAGAAATACTATTTTTTTATTTATTATTCATAAAACTCAAATCCGCATCACGATTGTAAACTAATATATTTGAAATATTATCGGCAATTTCTTTGCCCAATATTTCTTCAATGACATATAATGCTCCGTCTAAACCGGAAGTTATTCCTGCTGTTGTGAGTACTTTTCCATCTAATACGTAACGTACATTTTCAATAGTATTAATGCTTTTATATTGCTTTAAGTACTCCATTACCCCAAAATGAGTTGTTGCCATTTTATTCTCAAGTATACCTGTTGCAGCAAGAATCACAGAGCCGGTACAAACCGAAAATGTCAATGTAGCTTTTTGGTGCTGTTTTTTGATCCATTGAGAGATCTCAGTATTGTTATTGGCAATTTTTTTCACAAGTGACGGTTCTGCCCCAGGAATGACAATAATGTCCGCCTGCGGGGCATTTAAAAAGTTATAAGTGGCTTTCATTTGAAGTACTTTGCCTTCAGAATACACTGGATCTTCATTTGCTGAAACTGTAAAAAGTTCAAATCTTTTATCAAAAAAATTAGCCTTGACAAATATATCTATTGGACCATTTAAGTCAAGTGCTTCGACATGGTCAAATAGTAGAAATGCAACTTTTATAATTTCTTTTTTATTGAATTCCGGGAATTTTTTTGATTCCATTTTTAAGTGATTTTAATTGTTATTATTTTTATAATGGGAGATTAAAAGTTGGTTTTTTAAACTGTACCCGATAAATTGAAGGAGATATGTGATGATGTTTCATAAATACCGCCCGCATAGTATCTATTGATACAAATCCTGTAAGAAGTGCAATATTTTTTAGTTCATAATCTGTTTCTTCTAAATACTTTTTAGCTGTTTCCAACCTTATCTTTTCAACATACTTTGCTGGAGTAATTCCTGTCTCAGCTGTAAAAACCCTATTGAAATTACGTAGACTCATAGCGGCAATTTCAGCAAGATTTTGGACGGTTAGTGATTTGTTTAAATTTTCTAATATCCAGATATGAATCTTTTTTATTGTAGCATTACTTGTAACGGGTTGTGAAAGAAAATTACTATACTGACTCTGATTGCCATGTCGTTGTAAATACATTACTAATATTTTGGCTATAGAAAGACTTATTTCTTTTCCTAAATCCTCTTCAATTAGAGCCAGACACAAATCAATACCGGCTGATGCACCCGCCGAGGTATATATGAAATCCTGTTTTATGTAGATAGGTTTTGACTCCACTTGAATCAATGGATACTTCTTTTTTAATGAGTCGCAATACATCCAATGTGTAGTAGCCAGTTTACCATCCAGTAACCCTGATTCTGCTAATAAAAATGCACCTACGCAAACCGAACATAGACGACGGATTTTACATGTATTTTGTTGTAACCATTCTATAAAGATTCGATAATCCTGCAGTGGTGTTTTGAAAGAAAACCCACTAATGATAAGCGTGTCAATAGGTTCAGTAATATCAATGGCTCGTTTATTACAACTAAATTTTAAACCATTAAAATCGCCTAAACATAATTCATCAGTAGGTGATGCAATTAGAATATCATAATTAAAGAGTTCGATTTGATTATAATGTTCCTTAATTAGGTCTTTTGCAAGACGAAAGGCATCCAATGGTCCTGCAATATCTAAAATAAGCATATCGGGTATCGCAACGATAACTATCAACTTGTTTTTCATAAAACAAAGATAGGAACCTTTGTACTTGGCATAAATGACAATTTTACTTTAATTCGTGCCTTTTTTAATTTTAAAGATATTAGGTATGTATTTGAAAAATTAAAAGAACAATAATCAAACAAAACAAGGCTAAACAAGTTGTTTTAATGGTTAATGATCTTAGAAGATTAATGCTAGAATAGACACTAGAAAGTTATATTATCTTTTATTGGATAAACTCCATTTGATGAAGATTGGAAGAGATAAATTCTTTTATATACTTAGAGCCAATCATTTATTGGTACAACCTAAACGAGTTATCATATAGCCACAAACTCACATCACCGTTTTAGAAAGCATGAAAATCGAATTTTAGATCTAAAAATAAATCGTCCTGAACAAGTTTGGGTTTCCGATATTACCTATATCGGAAAAAGGGGCAATCCGTGTTATCTAAGTTTAATCACTGATGCTTATTCAAAGAAGATAATGGGATATTATGTTTTGCTGAGAATCTCAATAATCAAAGTAGTTTAAAGGCTCTAAAAATGGCTCTTAAACAAAGAATGCATAATACACTAACTCTAATCCATCATTCTGATAGAGGCTTGCAATATTGTGCACATGAATATCAAAAAGAACTTATCAAAAACAAAGTACTATGTAGCATGACCCAAAACTCGGATCCCTATGAAAATGCAATAGTAGAAAGAATCAATGGAATTTTAAAACAAGAATTTATTATTCCATAATCTTTATGAACCTGTTTATAAACCATTTTTCGCAAAAATTGAAGAAACTTTTAGTCAAAATATAAAAATTATCTATATATATAAATTACATTTTGATGTAGAATATCATTGGTTAAATTACTTTTTCTTTGTTTCTTTTTAAAATGTATTTACTTCATATAAAATTGTTTTATACTGACGATAATTATTATATTCGGTGAAAATTAGAATTCGAAATTAAAGTCTTAAACTTAGACAAAAATGGCAATGTTTGAAGATATTCTATGATAAATAAATGAGAGTCGGGCAACTTAGCATCTGGCAATTATAACAGGATAAAAACACACTAAATATTGATGGAAGGTTAACTATAATTTTATAAAAAACCTATGTATAAAAGAAATTTAAAACAAATTCTAGCCCTACTTTTTCTGACTTTAACTGCAAATTTAGCTTGTTCGCAAAAAAAAGAGTTTCGAGAAACGACTGTTGATAGTTTAACTTTCGTAAATAATAGAAAAATATTAAACAGTTTAATTACTGATGGCTTTCTGAAAAAAAAATTCACTAAAGAAAATGTACAAATTCCTTATAGATTTTTAACACCAAAAAATAATATTAATGACCAAAAATATCCTTTAATAATTACTTTCCACAACTCTACACGAATTGGAAATGATAATGAAAATCAACTTGAGCCATTTGCAAAAATTTGGTTGAGACCTGAAATTTATAATGAATATCAATGTTATGTGATTGCACCGCAATTCAACAAGCGTTCTTCAAATTATGAAAAAAATAGTGACGGCATTCAAATTTCAAAACCTTCAAGAGATGTGTTTGCCTTATTAGAGTTAATTAAAAATATTGAAAAAGAATATCCAAACATTGATAAAAACAGGATTTACTTAATTGGCTATTCTATGGGTGGTTCAACTGCACAAAATTTACTGAGTATTGCACCAAACAAATTTGCGGCTATTATTTCTGTTGCAGCCGTTCCTGATTTTTCAAATCTTAAAAAATTAAGCAAGAAAAATATATGGCTTATTCATGGGCAAAAAGATGATGAGAATCCTTATATAGGAAGTCTTGAATTGTTTAATAGATTGTCTTCAAACGGAAATTTGATTTTTACAACTTTTAGTAACCTAAATCATAATAATATTGGCATTCCGTTATTATTAAGTGATGAAATTCCAAATTGGCTATTCAAACAAAAAAAATAATATGAAATTTAATACGCTACTATTTTCTATACTTTTATTTACGTCATCATGCAAGACTGATAAAATTAATAATAAACAACACTCTACTTTATCATCTACAATAGATAATATAGCTTTAAATAATAATTTCAATGGCGTAATTTTAGTAGCAAAAGATTATACAATTGAATATCAAAAAGCATTTGGTTATTCCGATATTGACAAGAAAACAAAATTAAAAACAAGTGATTTATTTGTTATAGGGTCTATCAGTAAGCAAATTACTGCTGTATTAATTCTTAAGGAATATGAAAAGGGTAATTTACAATTGACAGATAAAATAAATAAATATCTACCTGAGATTAACCAACCTTGGGCAAATCAAGTCACTATTCACCATTTACTAACTCATACTCATGGAATTGTAGAAATTGATCAACCTCTTGAATTTGAAGTAGGAACTAAATTCCATTATTCTCAGATAGGATTTGGATTACTTTCCCAAATACTTGAAAAAATAAACCACAAATCTTTTGAAGAAATATCGACTAATTTATTTAATGAATATAGATTGAAAAATACCTTTCATCCAAATACTAAAAATTATAAACACCTTGTAAAAGGATATGAGGAAGATAAAAATGGAAAACTGATATATGCAGAAGGAAATCCTGTAAAATATATTGCAGCAGGTGGATTTATTTCTAACGTAGAAGATATATTGAAATGGAACAAACTACTATATTCTGGAAAACTTGTAAAGCCGTCAACTTTAGATTTAATGAGAACAAGATATGCAACGAGAATTCATCCAATATTTGATAAAATTGAATATGGTTATGGATTATTATTTAAAGATAAGCAGCAAAATTTAGAAATTGGTGCATTTGGATACTCACCTGGTTTTCCTTCAGCAGAGTATTATTATCCCCAAACAAATATGAATTTAATAGTCTTAGAAAATATTGCAGTTCATTTAAATGATTTCAAACAAACTTTTAAAGTTCATACAGATTTGATGGAATTAATTAAAAATAAGAAATAAACTATTGCAAACACGTATTCCTCAGTAAAACTCGATTAAATTAGTAGCAACTTTGAAATATATGCTCATTGGCAGACCATTTACAAAAAACACCATGTGGACCAATTATACGGTAAATTTAAATCAAATTAAGATATGGTCAATTAGGACTGGTTTTTCCAGTATTTCCTCTTTATATTTCGAGTTATTTGTGTTTAAATGATTGTGTTTTAGTACTTTGCTGTTTGTTTTGTAAATTGTTTAAGGTTGAAATTTTTGTAGTAGTCTTAAACTAAAAAAATATTATGGATTTTCAAGATGTACTGGACAATTTTGTACTAATTTTAAAAAAATAGTATATCAAACGAAGAAACAAATAAATAAATAAACAAATTGCTACCAGACCAATCTATTTCTATTAATTTGAAAAAAAATATGAAATTAAAATTTATTGTATTCTTAGTATTGTTTTCAGGTCTACAGGCTGGTTATACTCAGGTTGGTACAGATCCCGAATTAAATACCAATGAAATTAAAAATATATCTTCTTTGTGTAAAATATGGGGCTTCTTAAAATATTACCATCCTAATGTAGCAAAAGGAAGCTATAATTGGGATGAACAGTTGTTAGCTGTACTTCCTAAAGTAAGAAAGGCTAGGGATAAGGATGAACTTTCTGAGATTTATCTGGGATGGATTGAAAGTTTAGGAACAATTAAGGTTTGTAATTCATGCAGTAATAATGGCAAAAAAGAATACTTTGACAAAAATATCAACTTATCCTGGTTAGAAAATCAAGATCTGTTTAGTGATAGTTTAATAAAGAAGCTAAAATATATTGAAAATAATAGATTCCAGGGAGAGAATTATTATGTGACAACAAAAAAAGGAGGGAATGTTGAGCTAAGAAATGAAACAATACATGATAATTTTGAATATCCTGATCAAAATTATAGATTATTAAGTTTGTTTAGATACTGGAATGTTGTTGAATATTTTTACCCATATAAATATCAGACTGATGAAAATTGGAATGAAGTTTTAAAAAATATGATTCCTAAGTTCTTGCATTCAAAAAACAAAACGGAATATCATTTGGCAATGCTGGAAGTGGTTGTCAAACTTGATGACTCACATGCAACTTTGTACACAGATCCTATTGATGATTTTTTTGGAAGAAAATTTACCCCGGCATATTTTAATATGGTGGAAGATAAATTGACAGTTACTGGTTTTTATAATGATTCACTGGCAAGGTTAAATGATATAAAAATTGGAGATGTTATAGAAAAGGCAGAAGGAGTAGATGTAAAGAAAATAATAGCAGGTAGTAAGAAGTATAATAGAGGATCAAATAATAATGTAAAAGCTTCTCATAATGGTTTTTTTGTACTGAGTGGAGCAACAGATTCTATAAAATTAACCATTAAGCGTGAAAATAAAGAAATTTTTAAAAATTTCGGGCGTTTTGATATGAAATATTTAAGAAAGCAATTTTTTAAAAGTAAAGAAAAATATAAAGTTTTAGATGATAATATCGCATATGTTGATATGAGTTTTTTAGAAATGAAGGATGTGGATAAGATGATGTCAGATCTTAAATCTACTAAGGCTATTATTTTTGATTATAGAGAGTATATGAATTTTACTCCCTATATGATAGCAAGAAGATTGATTCAAAGTAAAAAAGAGTTTGCAAAATTTATAAAACCAGATCTTTCTTATCCAGGAAGGTTTACTTGGGAACAAAGCGAAACGATTTCACCGCTAAAAAATAAATATTATACAGGTAGAGTCGTTGTTTTAGTTAATGAAAATACACAAAGCGCATCTGAATATGCCACGATGTTACTACAGACAGGTGACAATGTAACCACAATAGGGAGTCAGACTTCCGGAGCGGATGGTAACGTATCGTATAATGAATTTTTAGGTTATAAATCAGTCATTACCGGTATAGGAGTGTTTTATCCAAATAGAACCCAAACCCAAAGAGTAGGAGTGAAAATTGACCTTGTTGTTCGTCCCTCTATTAAAGGCATTCAGGAAGGAAGGGATGAAATTCTTGAAAAAGCGCTAGAGTTTGTAAAGAAATAAAATGAGTTAACATTAATCCTTAAGTATAATTCTGAAGGAATTATTTTTTGACAGACCAAATTGAAATCCACTAAAAAAGAAGCAAGTAGCTTTTTTGGCAGAATGGACAAGTCTGACAGCTGAAAAAGTACCCTAACTTAAAGATTTCAACGTTATAATGCCATATAAGCCAAATAAAGAGTAGTACTAAAACAAAATTTAGGTTATTGTTAATTTTAAGCCTCTTACTTTATACGCCGATTAGTTCCAGGTAAATAATGGGCGTTTTTTATGGGGTATGAGTTCCTCGCAGCCTTGAGAACTGGCCATTGATCTTACTTTATTCAGGCTGATCCTCACTGCTCTTTTCCTGGGAAGAGCGTTTCATTAGAAGATAAAAATTCTTAAGGTACCACCAGAGAGGGCACATCTCAAGGGGGATGGCAATAAAATTTTGTATCCCTAAATAACAGCTGCGCAGGAAAAGCTGCGTATCACTGATTTTAGCCTAGGGTTTCCAGTTTATTTCTTCAGGCGGGGATGCGTGTTCAAAATAGCGTTTTATTTCTTCGTGGGTCATAGGACAAAATTACGTAAAAACTATAGACCCATCATGGGCTGAGCTGTCTTACTGCCCTATGTATTTCATATATACTGCCGCCAATTTCATCAACCTCTCTGTGAATCACAGTATTGCTAGTGCCCAATTTACTTTAATTTGTTTACATCTGTTGTGGTGCCCACAGATAAATTCTGGGGAACCATTTTAATAATTCACTTTTGATGCTGCTTGTTTTTTTCTGCCTGTTTTTTAGTCCCCAGTATGCAATTGCTTCCCTTTTACTTTTATCAAAGATCCAGTATGCTTTTGTCTTATTTCAAAGAGCAAAGGTAACTCTGTGTCCTGACCCAAAAGCAAGGCCGGGGTCTATTGCGTTCCATTTTTCTGTTAAAAAGATTTTATCCCCAACCTCATTCAGGTTACAAAATTCCCCATTATGACTAAAATTTTGAAGCTGGGATTTGGCAATTTTGTCTTAATTAATTTAATAATAATTTATTATGACAAATGTGAACACAAACGACGGAAAAATATGACTTATAACAGGTGCTTCCAGAGAGTTTGGATCAAGACATATTGTTGCGGGGAAATATTAAAATCTAGATATTTGTATTTTAAAATTCCCCCTAATGCAAGATTCTTTTATTGACCTTCTTAAGTTATTATTGCCTGAGATAATAGTAGAT
>Ga0163161_10002026_pt1 | contig 14665 bp, 14 predicted proteins | sample S45metaG_FD_129847 | JGI IMG/M metagenome (GOLD analysis project Ga0163161, IMG submission 129847) | Switchgrass rhizosphere microbial communities from Kellogg Biological Station, Michigan, USA - S4-5 metaG | ecosystem: Host-associated > Plants > Roots > Rhizosphere > Soil | place: USA... | reverse complement strand
GGCCGGTGCGCCTGAGGCTTTCGATGATCGAGCCCCCTTCCACTGGGGCGGCAGGCGTGGGCGATGGTGAAGTCATGGCTGCGAGTCGAGTTGGTGCGTGAAGTGTCGGAACGCCGATACATGCGGTCAAATACAAGTTTTCGCGGTAGCTATGCAGTGTTGATATGAACCGCGCTTGCGGATCGAGGGCCGTGACTGCATCCGCCCTGGGTCGGAGGCGGGTTGGCTTTGCATATCAAATTCGAATGAAAGATCTCCGAATCTTTATTCGACCGCATGGGCCCGTGTCTTCATACTCGACTGCATGAAGCTCTCCTCCACCGCAAGCGCAGTCGAGCCCATGGCGGCCACGGCCGATGCCGCACTGCGTCCGTTCGAGCCCGGCGACTTGCCGTCGGCGCACGCGTTGTCCAGCACCTTGGGTTGGCCGCACCGGCTCGAAGACTGGCAATTCGCGCTGTCGCTCGGGCAAGGCGTGGTCGCCGAACGCAACGGCAAAGTGCTGGGCACCGCGCTGTCGTGGCACTTTGGCGCGAACCACGCCACCATCGGCCTCGTGATCGTCGCGCCCGAGCTGCAGGGCCAGCGCATCGGCAACCGCATGATGAAGGCGCTGCTCGACGGCCTGGCCACGCGGGATGTGCTGTTGATTGCGACGGCAGCAGGCCGCGGCCTGTATGAGCGCCTGGGATTCGTCTGCACAGGGGAGATCGACCAGCACCAGGGCGTGCTTGCGGCCTTGCCGGCGCTGGCGGAGCGTGCGGGCGACCGCCTGCGCCCGCTGGCCGCCGCGGACGCCGGATCCCTGATCGCGATGGACGCGCGGGGTGCGGGCATGGCCCGCGTCGAGCTGCTTGGCCGGTTGTTCTCGGAGGAGAAAACAGTGGTCCTCGAGCGACGCGGCCATGTCGCCGGCTTCGCGGTGCTTCGCCGCCATGGCGGAGGCCATGCCGTAGGACCGGTGGCAGCGCCGGATCTCGATGCCGCACGCCTGCTGATCGCCGAATGCTGCCGTCAGGCCGAAGGCTTCGTGCGCGTCGATGTCTACGCCACGGGCGGCCTGGCCCCATGGCTGGAGAGCCTGGGGCTGCCACGCGCCGGCGGAGGGTCCGTCATGGTCCGCGGCCGCGTACCGGAGCGCGGGCCCGCCCACGGCGGCTGGGCGCTGGTCACGCAGGCGATCGGCTGACCTTCTTGCGCCCTGTGTGCTCGGGGCTGCGCGTCACGACGCGTATGGCCTCGAGAAAATCCGCGACGAGCGCCTGCGCCGGCTGCTGGCGTGCAAGCACCAGGTGGCATTCGATATGGATCGCAGGCTCGAACGCCAGCGAATGCACGCCCGTGAGCGCAAGCTCGCTGAGCATCGCGGGATTCACGATGCTCACGCCCAGCCCGCGCGCCACCATTGCGCAGATGGTGGTGCCCAGGGTCGTCTCGATCTCGAGCCGGCGCACCTCGGGATTGAAGACGCGGTCGGTGGCCGCACGCACCACGTCCGGAGACGCATGCGATATGAACGACTCGCCGGCCAGGTCCGAGGGAACGACCTTGCGCTTGCGCGCGAGGCGGTGCCCCCGCGGCACGATGCATACCGCGCGGTCCGAATGCACGAGCGTGGTGTCGACCTCCTGCGGCAGTGCGACATAGCCGACCAGGCCGAGCTCGTAGTACCCGGACGACACCCACTTGCAAATGGTCGCGGAATCGGCCGTGTGGACCACGACCGGAACGCGCGGGCGCATGCCGCGAAAGACTTGCAGGATGCGCGGCACCGGACTGACGCCGATGCCCGGTGATACCGCGATGCGCAAGCCTTCGACCCCCAGCGTGCGGATGCGGTCCGCCGCGTCGCCGATGGACTGCAGGCCGACGTAGACGCGGTCCACTTCCTTCAGCAGTGCGTGCGCTTCGGGCGTGGGAACCACGCGCTGCCCGACGCGTTCGAAGAGCTTCAGCTGCGTCTCGCCCTGCAGCAGCGCGATGGCACGGCTCACGTTCGGCTGCGAGGTGTGCAGCTGCGCAGCGGCAAGCGTCATCGAGCCGGTGTGCATGACGGCGCGGAAGCACTCGATCTGGCGGTAGTTCATATCGGTCTTGCATCAATAGCGTCAGATCCGCTATTTGACCGCATAAAGCCGCGGACCGATACCGCGGGTGCTCGCCAGGACTGCGCCGTGTGAGAGCACCGCCCGACGCAAGCTAGGCAGCCGCAGTTGCCAGCAACACCTCCGACGGTTCCCCGTCCAGGGCCACCGCACAATGCTCGACCCCATGCGGTACGACGATGAACTCGCCGGCCTCGACGATCTCCTCGCGGTCACGGAACTTCATGAGCAGGCGCCCCCGATGAACGAAGAACAGCTCATCGCCGTGCTGCCTGAATGACCAGCAGGGGGCTCCCTCGAACCTGGCGACCTTGATTCGCAGGTTGTCGCCCTGCCCCTCGGCCCGTCCGGCAAAGGCCGTCGACAAATTCTTCTTCGGAATGGTCGAAAGATGCTTGTTCAGTGCAGCGACGTCGCGAATGATGGCGGCGAGCTGGCTCGGCACGTCATTCCCGCTGGCCGGGTATTTGCCGTCCAGTGCCGCCGTCCCGATCGTGAAGCCCGCTGCCCCTGCGCCCTGGACGACTGCAATCCGTTCAGGGGTGGCGATCGAGCCCGCAACGTAGACGGGCTTGGAGACCGCGGCGCAGACGGCCGCCATCAATGCGGGCACGTTTTGGGCCGAACGATAGGCCAGCAGGTCCAGGCCATGCACGCCATCCCGCGCCGCAATCGCCCGGGCACTTTCGACGATTTCCTCGATGGTTCCCTCCAGCACGCTCGGGTGCCCGGTGATCCGGCCCGGGAACGGGAAGTACCGGATGCCGGTGTCCTCGAGGATCGGCAGCACGTCATCGACCCGCGTGCCCCCCAGTAGAACGTCGACACCGATCTCGGCGGCTGCCTTTGCCGAAACGATTTCGCTTTCCCGGTCGAGCGACACCACTTCCAGGTAGGACGTTGCGCCGCCGGCCTTGATCGCCGCATTGAGCCCCTTCAGCTGCTCGAGCGGCAAGCCGATGTCCTTGAACCCGATGTGCCGCACCCCGAGGCCGAGGGCCGTCTGGAGCTGCTGCGACGCATCCGCAACCGTGCGGTCGTTGCGCGTGAGCATGAAGATGAAACGTAGACCCATGATGGTGGTTCCTTTTTCGAAGTCAGTGTGTGTGGGTTTGCGCAGCGACGAGGCGCTTTGCATAGGCAAGCGCCGTTTCCAGGCTGGCGTGGTCTGCGATCCCGCGGCCGGCGATGTCGAATGCCGTGCCGTGGTCCGGGCTGGTGCGCACGAACGGAAGGCCCAGCGTGATGTTCACGCCCTTTTCCAGCCCGAGATACTTCACCGGGATGAGGCCCTGATCGTGGTACTGGGCCACGACAACGTCGAACCGGCCCATGCGTGCCTGCATGAACACCGTATCGCCGGGATAAGGTCCGCTGGCATCGATGCCTTCGGCCCGCGCCGCTTCGATGGCCGGCCGGATGATCCGGATTTCCTCATCGCCGAAGAGGCCGCCCTCACCCGCGTGCGGGTTGAGGCCTGCGACGGCCACACGCGGCGCCGCGAAGCCCAGGGCCTTCCCGCCCTCGTGCGCAAGGCGGATGGCGGACATCTGGGCGTCGAAATCGCCCTGCTCGATGGCTTTGCGCAGCGACGTGTGGATGGTGACGAGCACCGTCCGGATGTCGTCGTTCGCCAGCATCATCGCCACGCGCGTGGCGCCGCCGAAGTCCGCCAGGATTTCCGTATGGCCGGGGTAGCGGATGCCCGCGCTGGCCATCGCCTCCTTGTTGATCGGCGCCGTGACGATGCCGCTCACTTCCCCGGATTTCGCCGCTGCGATCGCTGCAACGATGGCATCGAAGGCCGCCTGGCCCGAGACCGCGCTGATCTGCCCGAGGGGCGGAGGCACGGCGATCCCGGTGGTCTCGATGACTTCGATCGTCCGCGGCTGGAACCGGGCTGCAGCGGGTGCATCGATGCGCCGCACCTCGATGTTCATCCCCAGCCTGCGAACGATGTCCTGCATGACGACATGGCTGCCGAACACGACGACGCGTTCGCCGCCCTTCGCGAGGACCTTTGCCACGATCTCCGGCCCGATGCCGGATGCGTCGCCCATGGTGAGGGCAAGCGGGGAGGACATGTTCTTCACTGTGAATCCGTTCGCAAGGTTGGGGTTGTTCCGCGTAGGCGGGAGACGGCGCGCACCAGGGCGTCGTCGCTGCCGAAGCCGCCGGCCTTCATGGCGAGCAGGAGCAGACGTCCATCGCCGAGCCTGGCGCGGCCGAGGGGGAATCCGGACTCGAGTTCTTGCAGGATCTCGAACTCCCGCACGCCGAGAAGATCCAGGATCGCTTCCATCGTGTCGCCGCCGGTGGCGATCAACGCGCCGAAGCGTGGGTCCTGGAGCTCTCGCGCTGCGGCTTCTGCAATGCGGCGCAGCACCGCCGCGGGATCCTGCTCTCGCACCTTGGGGCCCCGCAGCAGCATGACGCCGAGGGCCTCCTGCACGTGATCGGCCTGGATGTGACTGTGCGGGTTCGCGCTTCCAACGGCGACCAGGACCTCGTTGCCGATGCCATCCACCGCCGGCGGCCGGGTTTTCTCGGGCACGAAACGCCGCGACAGGGCGGCCGCCATTCCGGGAGAGCCGACCCACAACACCGACTCCGGCTCCTCGATGGAGGCAATTTGCGCGTCGAGTTCTTGCTGCGTGACCGCGTCGAGCAAGGTGACATGCCTGATGCTGCGCGGGACCAGGTCGGCCAGCGCCGAGTGCCGCGCGGGATGCACCGGGTCCTGCCCATACGCGCTCTCCGCAACCGGGATGCCGTCCACGCGCTGAATGCCTCCGACCGTCGTGCGCCCGGCCGCGGGGAACGCGGGCGCGAACACCAGCGACCTGCGGCCGCTCGCGGCAAAGCAGGCTTCGAGCTCCTGCGCGATGTGGCCGCGCAGCGTGGAGTCCACCGTCTTGTAGAGCACGGCACTGCCGGCAAGCCGCGTCGTCAATCGAGCCACCCGCTCGATGGCTTGCATCGGCGTCGCAGACCGCGAAGCGCTGTCGACCGCGACCACCGCCGCCGCATTGCCCGGAAACCGGCCCCTCCCGATCGACGCCGTGAGGCCGCGCGCGACAAAGGGTGCGGCCCCGTCTGCCGCACTCGTCAGGTCGTCGGCGAGGACGGCGATGCTGGGCTGATGATTGGTGCGCATGCATCAATTATCAAAACTAGTTCAAACAAGGAAAAGCGATAGTTTCTGACGTTGATTGGTGATATATTGTCACCAATGGATCGATCAGACATCCCTTCGCTCGACGACCTGCGGGCGTTCGAAGCCACCGCAAGGCTGGGCTCCGTTCGCCTCGCCGCAGACTCGCTGGCCCTCACGCACGGCGCCGTCAGTCGCCGGATCACCAAGCTCGCCAATGACATCGGCGTCAGCTTGTTCGAAAGGAACGGGCGAGGCCTGCGCCTCACGCCGGCCGGCGAGACGCTGAACCTCACGCTCGGCCGGTTCTTCGGCGAGTTGGCCGCCACGGTGCAAAGCCTGCGCGCCACCGGCGCCGTGAAGACCGCCCTGGTGCTCTCCTGCGAGCCTTCGGTGGCCATGCGATGGCTGATTCCGCGGCTGGGCGGTTTTCAAGCGGCGCATCCGGACCTTGCCCTCCATCTCTCCGTGGGTGGAGGGCTTGTGGACTTCCGCAAGAACCATGTCGATCTCGCCATCCGGCGGCTGGACTTCGCGGTGCCCGAGACGTGGAACGTGCGGACTCTTTTCCCCGAAAAGGTCGGGCCTGTCATGCGGCCGGAATGGGTGCCGCGGTTCGAACGAGGCGACTATCTGGCTCTCGGATCGAAGACGCGGCCCGACGCGTGGGCGCAATGGCTGAAGACCCATCCGTCGGCGCGCCGGCCCACGGAGGTCCGCTACTACGACCATCACTCCCTGATCGTCGAGGCTGCGTCCGCGGGCCTGGGCGTGGCGCTGAGCCCGCTCGTGCTCGCGATCGACGATGTGGAACGTGGAAGCCTGGCGGCACCCGCCGGCTTCGATCCCGACGGCAGCCACTATGGATTGATCTGGCTGGGCGCTGGCGAACTGCAGGGTGTGGAGCTCGAACTGGCCGAGTGGCTGATGGCGCAGTTCGGCCGGCTCGGTCCTCATCTGCCTTGAAGGAGCGCGCCGGCATCGGCGCCGCGCTGCATTCGATCTCGCCGGTCAGGGCCGGGCGACACGAGGGTTGCCGTCCAGCCTGTCGCAAAGATCGCCCGACATGCCGCTGCCCACCTTGCGCACGAACCACTTGCCGGACGCGACCACCTCCTCGTAGTCCGATGCCTGGTACCAGCGCGAGAGCGAGGGATCGATGAGGTGCAGGTTCGCGGCGTCCCAGACGCCCGATCCGTCGACGGGCTCCACGGTGTGCTGCAGCGGCGAATTGGCAAGCAGCGTATGAAAGTAGATCTCGTCCGGTGCCTTGGAGAAGCGCAGGAAGCGCTTCACGGATGCTTCATGGGGATGCGACACCAGGTATCTCACGGCCTGCGGCGTCAGCGCCCACCACTGCGAACCGAAGTGCCACCGCGGAAAGAGCGGGAACGAGCGGCGGCCGAGCTTGCCGATGAGTTGCATGAATCCGCGCATGAACCGTACCGGCGAGAACTTGCGCCCATTCACCGGCAGGTCTTCGTAGAACCAGAAGTGGCGCACGCGCTGATGCAGCTTGCGCGTGCTGGCCAGGGGAATCAGCCGGATGAAGTTGGTGGCGGCATGCGCGCGCGAAAAGGCGCCGAACTCCTCCACCGGACGCACGGGATAGCAGTTGCCCGAGAGCAGCACGAAATGGCTGACCTGCGGTACGTCGCAGCCTTCGAGCGCGCCACGCATGAGCCGCAAGGTGGCATCGACCTGGGAGATGGCCCCCCAGTGCACGTCGACCCGGTCGTCCAGGTAGACCACGCGGGGATCGTCGATCCAGAATTCCGAAAGCTCGGACTTGGCATCGACATGCACGAAGCACCGGCCGTGCAGAACGAGCCGCCGCAACAGGCGTTGTACCTGCTGCGGATCCGCATGGACAAGCAAGAGAAAGACCGGGTTCATGTCGCGACGGCCTGCAATCCTCTGGCCGCGCTGGCGCGGCGGGACATTTCATTTTCAAGGACAATGCGGGCCGGTTCCGCGCCGCTGAATTTCGGTTTCAGCGCTTTCTTTTTTCAACGCTCGCAGAGCGGCTTGCCGCCGCCTTGCACACCGCCCGGCTCTCCGGAGCGCAGCGTACCGACCCATCTCCCATCCGGTGCAAGCATTGATTTCCGAAGCCGGCCCAGTGCTGGTCTTCATGGCCTGCGTGGCGCTGGCCACCTACGCCCAGAACCTTACCGGCTTCGCGTTCAGCCTGATCCTGCTCGGGCTGGTGTCGGTGTTCCACATCGCCAGCGTGAGCGACACGGCCAACGCCGCCACGGTGCTGAGCCTGATCAATGCCTGGACCTACTTCCGGGCGCGCCCCGGCGTGGTGCCGTGGCAGCTCATGAAACCGGCACTCAACGGCAGCACCGTGGGCGTGATCGTCGGTCTCATGCTGCTCACATGGCTGAGCGGCGGCGCGGTCGACTGGCTGCGGGGCCTGCTCGGCGCCTCGATCCTGGTCTGCGCGGTGCTGCTGGTGATGCAGGGCCGGCCGCTCGCGGCCGTGTCGGGCCGCGCGAGCTTTGCAGTCATCGGCGCGCTCTCGGGCGTGCTGGGCGGGCTGTTCTCGAGCTCGGGGCCGCCCATCGTGTTCCATCTGTACCGCCAGCCGCTGGAGCGCGAACTGGTGCGGCGCGCGCTGCTGCTGATGTTCGCGTTCAACTCGCTGGTGCGGCTGGTGATCGTCGTGCCGACGGGGCACTTCTCGTGGCATTCGGCGCTCCTGGCCGCATGCGCGATGCCGGTGGTCTGGGGCGTGACGCGCGTGCACCACCGGCTACCCAACAAGCTGCCGCCGCGCATCCTCCAATGGGTGGTCGGCGCCCTGCTGGCGGCCGCGGGCAGCACGCTGCTCGCGAGCGCGTGGCTCGCGATTGCGGGCGCCGCCTAACTGCGAATGTTTTTTGTGCAGTAATTGATTTATCTGACCAATTGCTGGGTATTTTTGAATCACTTTCCTTGAGTTCGAATGAAAACTATGGAATAGTTGATCCATGAGACCAGCTGGAGAGTCTTTTTCATTCAAGAAGCTGTTGGCAGTTGTCCCGCGCGGCACCCCTCTGGACGTGGCTTTCTTGAAGGAGCACGGCCTCAGTGCCGATCACGCCTCGCACCTCGCAAAGGCCGGCTGGCTCGAACATCTGGGGCGCGGCGTGTACATGCTGCCCGGCGATACGCTCAGCCGGGATGCATGCCTTGCCTACCTGATCCGTCGTCATGAGGGCATGCATGTGGGCGGAAAGACAGCGCTCCACTGGCGGGGGATACGCCACCATGTGAGCTTCCGGGAAAGCATCGCACTCTGGGGCGAGCAGCAGGTCCGCCTCCCTGCCTGGTTCACGAGCCGCTTCGAGTGCAGGTACCAGAGCACGCAGCTGTTCGATAGCGGATTGCCGAAGGGCTTTGCGCTCCAGTCCTTGCCCGGCGGGCATCCGGACGTTCTTGTCTCGACCCCCGAGCGTGCCCTGCTGGAGCACCTGAGCGACATCGGCAAGACGGAGTCATTGCAAGAGTCGCGCGACCTCGTCGAGGGCACGCGCAGCCTGCGCCTGCCAGTCCTGGAAACCCTGCTTGCCCGAACGACGCGCATCAAGGTGGTCCGCCTGGCGCGCACTCTTGCAGAAGAGCTCGACCTTCCCTGGGCGGCACTCGCGAAAACCTACAGCGACAAAAAAGGCGGGGCGGCGCGCTGGATCGCGGTATCCAAAAGCGGCGAACGATTGGACCTCAAGGCATGAAGCAGGAATACATCGACACGGTCCGGCTACTGATCGACATCGCCCCGGCGGTGCTCGCTTCGCCGCGCTTTGCGATCAAGGGAGGGACGGCCCTGAACCTCTTCGTGCAAGACATGCCGCGCCTCTCCGTCGACATCGACGTGGTCTTCACCGATCCCGCGATGTCGCGCGAGGAAGCCCTTGCCGTGATCGGATCCGACCTCGGACAGGCGGCCGCCATTCTCCAGGCCAGAGGGCTTTCCGTCGCGATCCCGAAGAAGCCGACCGGCGAAGACCTGAAGCTCTTCGTCCGCAACGGAAACATCGAAGTCAAGGTGGAAGTCAACCATGTCTTTCGCGGCGCCTTGCTGCCGACCAAGACAATGCCGCTGTCACTTGCGGCGCAAGACATGTTCACCTCGGGACTGACCGTTCCGATGCTGGATGAAGCAGAACTCTACGGGAGCAAGCTGGTGGCGGCAATGGATCGCCAGCACCCGCGCGACATCTTCGACGTCATGAAGATGTATGAAAAGTTCGGCCTTGCGGCCGGCTTTGTCGACTGCTTCGTTGCCTATCTGGCGGGACACAACCGACCGGTGCATGAGGTGCTGTTCAGCGTCGACGCGCCGTTCGATGCCATCTACGAGAATCACTTCAAGGGGATGACCATGGGCGAGGTATCCCTCGAGACCCTGCTCGAAACACGAGCCACCCTGAAAGCCGAACTGCCGAATGCCCTGACGCGCGAGCACAAGGACTTCCTGCTGTCATTGGTCAGGGCAGCGCCCGAATGGGACCTCATGCCGTTCCCTGTGCTTCAGGACCTCCCCGCGCTCAAATGGAAGTTGCTGAATCTGGAGAAGCTGAAAGCATCAAAACCAAAGATGTTCGATCGGCAATACGCGCTGCTGGCGGAACGGCTTGGCGGATAGCACGGCAACAGATATCCGACGCCTCCATCGGCCACGACGCAGCCCATTCAATCCGCGGTAGCGCCCGACTTCTTCACCAGCTCGGCCCAGCGGGGGATCTCCCGCGCCATGTGGTCGCGCAGTTCCTCCGGCGTGCTGGCCGCGATGTCCATGGCCAGCTGGCCGGAGAGCTTGGCCTGCACGTCGGGCTGCTTCAGGGCCTTCACGATCTCGGCATTGAGGCGCTGGATGATCGGCCTGGGCGTGCCCTTGGGCGCATAGACGGCCTGCCAAGACGACATCTCGAAACCGGGCACGCCCGACTCGATCATGGTCGGCAGCTCGGGCACCAGCGCGATGCGCTTGCCGGTGGTCACGGCGAGCAGCTTGAGCTTGCCGCTCTTGACCAGCGGCAGCGCCGCGGTCACCTGGTCGAACATGAAGGGCACGAGGCCCGATGCCACGTCGGTCATGGCCGGCGGCGTGCCCTTGTAGGGCACGTGCGTGAGCTTCACGCCGATCATGTCGGCGAACATCTCGCCGGCCAGGTGCGTCGAGGTGCCGGCGCCCGACGACGCGAAGGTGCGCTTGGATTCGTCCTTCTTCAGCAATGCGATCAGCTCGGCCACCGAGTTCACGCCGAGCTGGCTGTTGACGATCAGCACGTTGGGCAGCCGGCCGACCAGCGACACGGGCTCGAAGTCCTTCATCGGGTCGTAGGGCAGCTTCTTGTACAGGCTCGCGTTGATGGCGTGCGTGCTGATGGTGCCGCCGAACAGCGTGTAGCCGTCGGGCGCGGCCTTGGCCACGTAGGCCGCGCCGATGCCGCCGGCCTGGCCCGGCTTGTTGTCGACCACGACCGACTGGTGCAGGCTCTCCTGCAGCTTGTTGGCCAGCACGCGGCCCACGATGTCGGTCGAGCCGCCGGCCGTGAAGGGCACGACGTAGGTGATGGCCTTGGCGGCGGGCCATTCGGCCTGCGCGAGCACCGCAGCAGGCGCCAGTGCGAAGGCGAAGGCAAAGAAGGCGAACGGCAGCTGCGCGGCGCGCTGGAGGAAGGGCATGGTCTTGTCTCTCTTTGTCGTGTGTCGGATGAAGCGGGGCCTCAGCGGCCGCGCGCCTGCCGCCATTCGGCGAACTCGGTGCGGCTTTGCGCCTCGGTCGGCGGATAGAGGCCGAGGATGGAGCGGCCTTCGAGCACCTTCTCCTGCACGAAGTCCTCGAACACGGTCATCTCCGTGGCCTCGGCCGCAACCTCGTCCGCGATGTCCTTCGGGATCACGATGACGCCTTCGGCATCGCCCACCACCACGTCGCCCGGCCACACCGCCACGTCGCCGCAGCCGATGGGCACGTTGATGTCGATGGCCTGGTGCAAGGTCAGGTTGGTCGGTGCGCTGGGGCGCTGGTGATACGCAGGGAAGCCCAGCTTTGCGATGTCGGGGCTGTCGCGAAATCCGCCGTCGGTGACCACGCCGGCCACGCCGCGCTTCATGAGCCGGCTCACCAGGATGCCGCCCGCCGATGCGGCGCGCGCGTCCTTGCGGCTGTCCATCAGCAGCACCGCGCCCTCGGGGCACTGCTCCACGGCCTGGCGCTGCGGATGGTTGCGGTCGTTGAACACAGTGATCGGGTTCAGGTCTTCGCGCGCGGGCATGTAGCGCAGCGTGAAGGCCTCGCCCACCATGTTGGCGAGGGCCGGGTTGAGCGGATGCACGTCCTGGATGAACTGGTTGCGCAGCCCGCGCTTGAACAGCGCGGTGCACAGGGTGGCGGTGCTGACCTTCATCAGCCTGTCGCGGGTCTGGGGATTCACATGGGTCTCCGTTGGGTTCTTCAGAAGATGTCCGGCTCGGGCACCGGCCGGCCGAAGGTGGTTTCGAGAAAGTCGAAGTCGCAGCCCTCGTTGGCCTGCAGGATGTGGCGGCCGAACATCCAGCCGTAGCCGCGCTCGTAGCGCGGCGGGGGCGGCGTCCATGCGGCTTTGCGGCGCGCGAGTTCCTCGGCGCTCACTTCCAGGTGGATGAGCCGCTTCGGCACGTCGACGCGGATGCGGTCGCCGGTGCGCACCAGCGCCAGCGGTCCGCCCACGGCCGACTCTGGCGAGCAGTGCAAGAGGCAACCGCCGTAGCTGGTGCCGCTCATGCGCGCATCCGACAGCCGCAGCATGTCGGTCACGCCCTCTTTCAACAGCTTGGTCGGGATCGGCAGCATGCCCCATTCGGGCATGCCGGCACCGCGCGGGCCGGCATTGCGCAGCACCAGGATGTCGTCGCCGGTCACGTCCAGCGCGGGATCGTCCACCGCCTTCTTGAGGCTCGGGTAGTCGTCGAAAACCAGCGCGCGGCCGGTGTGCTGCAGCAGGTGCGGCGCACAGGCGCTGGGCTTGATCACCACGCCGTCGGGTGCGAGGTTGCCGCGCAGCACGGCCAGCGCGCCTTCGGCATAGATCGGGTTGTCCAGCGGCCGGATCACGTCGTCGTCGAACACCTCGGCGCCCTCGATGTTCTGGCCGATGGTGCGGCCGTTGACGGTGCGCGCGCCGGTGTCCAGGTGGCCGCGGATGCGCGCCAGCATCGCGGGCAGCCCACCGGCATAGAAGAAGTCTTCCATCAGGTAGGTGTCGCCGCTCGGCCGGATGTTGGCGACCACCGGCACGCGCCGGCTCGCGGCGTCGAAGTCGTCCAGGGTGACCGGATGGCCGGCGCGCCGCGACATGGCGATCAGGTGCACGATGGCGTTGGTGCTGCATCCCATGGCCATGGCACAGGCGATGCCGTTCTCGAAGTTGGCGCGCGTGAGCATCTTCGCGGGCGTCAGGTCGTCCCACACCATCTCGACGATGCGGCGGCCGCATTCGGCGCTCATGCGCACGTGGTTGGCGTCGGCCGCCGGAATGCTCGAGGCACCCGGCAGCGTGAAGCCCACGGCCTCCGCGATGCCCATCATCGTGGCCGCGGTGCCCATGGTCATGCAGGTGCCGTGGCTGCGCGCAATGCCGGCCTCCATCTCCTGCCAGGCCTGGTCGCTGAGCTGCCCGGCGCGGCGCTGGTCCCAGTACTTGAAGGCGTCCGAGCCCGAGCCCAGCACCTTGCCGCGCCAGTTGCCGCGCAGCATGGGGCCGGCGGGCAGGTAGATGAATGGCAGGCCCATGCTCAGCGCGCCCATCGTGAGGCCCGGCGTGGTCTTGTCGCAGCCGCCCATCAGCACCGCGCCATCGATCGGATGGCTGCGCAACAACTCTTCCGTTTCCATCGCGAGGAAGTTGCGGTAGAGCATGGTCGTCGGCTTGACCATGCTCTCGGACAGCGAGATGGCCGGGAGCTCGAGCGGAAAGCCGCCGGCCTGGAAGATGCCGCGCTTGACGTCCTCCACGCGCTGCTTGAAATGCGAATGGCACTGGTTGGCGTCGCTCCAGGTGTTGACGATCGCGATGACCGGCTTGCCCACCCAGTCGGTGGGCGCATAGCCCATCTGCATCACGCGCGAGCGGTGGCCGAAGGAGCGGAAGTCGTCGGGCGCGAACCAGCGGGCGCTGCGCAGGGTGTCGTAGGAGCGTGGCATCGAGGAGGCTGAACTGGATTCTTGAATGGACCGCGCGATTAAAACACTAATATATTACCTTGGCAAACGAGAATTCCAGCGAATGACCGCCCTCCCCCGGATCCGACTCGACCGCACCCGCCTGGCCGCGCCGCAGGTGCTCGAAAAACTGCGCGATGCCATCCTCTCCCTGGACCTCGTGCCCGGCACTGTGCTGGTGCGGCAGGAGCTCGCCGACCGCTTCGGCGTGAGCCAGACACCGGTGCGCGAAGCCTTGCTGCGGCTGAGCGAGGAAGGCCTGGTCGACGTGTTCCCGCAGCACGCCACGCTGGTGAGCCGCATCGACGTCGATGCCGCGCGGCAGGCGCACTTCCTGCGCCGCTCCATCGAGCTGGAGATCGTCCACCAGCTGGCCGGCGAAGCGCCGCCGGGCCTGGTGGCCCAACTGGAGGCGCAGGTCGCGCTGCAGGCCACGCTGGCGGCGGCGCGGCAGTACGGCGAGTTCGTCGGCGCCGACCGCAAGTTCCATCACCTGATGTACGAAGCCGCCAACGTGCCGAGCCTGTGGGACCTGGTGAGCCGCGTGTCGGGCCATGTGGACCGGCTGCGGCGCCTGCACCTGCCCACGGCGGGCAAGACGGAGGCGATCCTGCGCGACCACCGCGCCATCGTGCGCGCCATTGCGAGGGGCGACGGCGCGGCGGCCCAGAAGGCGCTGCGCGAGCACCTCTCGGGCACCCTGAGTTCGCTCCCGGAAATCTGCGCGCGGCATCCGGATTTCATCGCCCCCGGAAACTGAATACATCGGACAGCGGCGCTCCAATCCTCGCTCACGCCCGGGCGTCAGTTCAAAGGTGTGAGGTGCGAGTGCGTGGGTACCGGCGGATGCGCGTGGGCGGGCATGGCCGCGCCGTCCGTCAGCGCCACCACGTTCGCCTGGCCGTGGCGAACGCCGCGCATGGACATCAGCTGGTCGGCCACGTCGTGAACGGCGGCAATCGAACCGCGCAGTACCACGCACTCCAGGCAACTGCCTAGGTCCAGCGGCGTCTGGTTGCACGCGGTCACCATGCCGTGGTGTGCATGCCGCAGCGCCTGCAGCCGCGTCACCAGTGCGCCTTCGCGGGTGTCGTACACATAGCTGACGCTGGCGATGCACGACGAGACCACGGCATCGAACTGCATGCCCCGGAGTCCGGCGCGGCCGAGCCCGTAGCGGATGAGGTCGCGCACGGCCTCGGAACGGCT
>Ga0163161_10002022_pt1 | contig 14671 bp, 5 predicted proteins | sample S45metaG_FD_129847 | JGI IMG/M metagenome (GOLD analysis project Ga0163161, IMG submission 129847) | Switchgrass rhizosphere microbial communities from Kellogg Biological Station, Michigan, USA - S4-5 metaG | ecosystem: Host-associated > Plants > Roots > Rhizosphere > Soil | place: USA: Michigan... | reverse complement strand
GCCGTCGACCGCCGGCAAGCTCGGTTTCTCAAAAGAGGCAGCCGCAAACTTTCTCTACACGGTCGTCCAGCTTCGCAAGGACAAGGCCGCGTTCATGACCTTTGACAACGAGATCAGGCTGCAGCAGGATTTCACCGACAAGCTCGACTTGCTGCAAAAGGCCGTCGATAAGGTCAAAAAGACAGGCTCGCAGACCGCATTGTACGACGCGGTTTGGGAGTTCACTGACGAAAAGCTCCGGAACGTTCCCGGCCGCCGCGTGATCGTCGTGATCACGGACGGCGACGATACATTCAGCCGCGCGGACCTAAAGGACGCCATCGATCTTGCGCAGCGGACCGAGACGACCATCTTCGGCATCTCTACAAAGGCCGGATTTCTCGGCGCGGTGCCCGGCGTCGAGGCAGGGCAGATCAAGGACAAGGGCGACAAATTCCTCACGCAACTCTGCGAAGACACGGGCGGCCAGGCGTATTTTACCGGCGACATGGTCGCACTCGAGAGGGCGTTCAAGAAGATATCCGAAGAGCTGCGTTCGCAATATATGATCACTTACCGGCCCGAGAACCAGAATTACGATGGCCGCGAGCGAAAGATCGAGGTGCGGTTCAGGGACGCGGCTATGGCAAAGAAATACAATATCCGCACGAAGAAGAGCTACCGTGCGATCAGGGACAACCTGAAGTAGGAAGGCAATGGCATTAAGAAGCAGTTTTTTAGTTCTATTTGCGGCGGTGCTGGCAGGCGTTTGGGCCGTTGGCCTCGGCGTCTCAAACGCGCAGGTGGCGCAGCCGAACCCGGCATCAAAAAGTTCCGCACCGGCCCCGTCACCGACGCCGCCGATAAAGGACGACGACGAGGTTATCAAGATCAACACCGAGGTCGTCAATGTCCTTTTCACGGCACAGGACCGCAACCGCCGCCTGCTCACCAGCCTCAAAAAGGAAGACATCGCTATCTTCGAGGACGGCAAGTTACAGGACATCGGCGAGTTTTCACGACAGGTCGACTTGCCGCTGAGCCTTGCGATATTGATCGACACGAGCGCCTCGCAGGAACGCACGCTGCCGGAAGAAAAGGCCGCGGCGATATCGTTTCTCGAAACGGTCGTGCGTCCGGCAAAAGACGAGGTCGCCGTCATCTCGTTCACCGGCGAATCGACGCTTGAACAGGGAATGACAAGCAACCTGCCGCGTCTGCGCCGTGCGGTCGAGAGTGTTCGCTTTCAGCCGCCGGCCGGTTACGTCGGCGGCGGCGTTTATACGGGCACGCCGCCTATCTCGGGCACTGCCGGCGACGCGATGGGCTCGACAGCCATCTGGGATTCGATCTGGGTTACCTCGGACGAGATCCTCGGCCCTGCTCCGGACAAGACACGACGGGCCATCATCCTGCTGACCGACGGCGTCAACACTTACGGCAAGAAAAAGCTCGACGACGCAGTGCAGGCGGCGCAGAGGGCCGAGGCGATCATTTATTCGATCGGCATAGGCGACAATTTCTACAGCGGCGTCGACCGAGGCGCGCTCAACAAGGTCTCGGAACGCACCGGCGGCCGTGCTTATTTTCCAAAGGATGAGCGCGAGCTGCGCGAAGCTTTCACGCAGATACAGGACGAGATGCGTTCGCAGTACCTGCTCGCATACGAGCCGACCAACCAGGCCCGCGACGGCGCCTATCGCCGCATCGAGATACAGTTGACCAACCAGCAGTTGAAAGCCGAAAAGGTCAAAGTCACGCACCGCCAGGGCTATTTTGCCAAGACCGCGCCAAAGAAGTAACCCGACAATTTAAGGTGTCGCGGCCGGAGATGTTATTTAGATAACGTCTCCGGTCGTTTTTGTCGCTGAAGGCGACGGATTTAATAGCGTTGAGTGCAACCCGACGACAGGTGTCCCGCAAACAAAGCGGTCCCTGCAAGGGACGCATTCTCAACGCGTCTATTCGACGCTTTCAGCGTAGGACATCGTTGCCGACACGACCGTCGGGATGCTCCGACGCTATTAAATGTATCCCTTTCAGGGATTCGACCCACTTTTCAGACATCCTTTAAATGTCCGTGGCCTTCGGATATAGCTCTCCTAACTTTTTCACCTTTTCACGTTCAATTCGTGCTTCTGACGCCCATTTTTCGCTTGACAACAAAACGAATTTTTCTATACTCACAAGAATTAGTTATTAAAACTTGGAATGCACTGAAAACCAGCCCCCTCCGCGTGTCCTGTGTATGCCGGAGCTTTGCGCGTTTTTAGGTGCGTCCCGGCATTACCCCCGGAGATTATGTTCAACAACCCCATCCGATCGCGATACATCTTCGCCGCGTCCCTTGTCCTGGCGATCGCCGCCATCACAGCAGTTCCGATGCATCGGGGCTGGACGGTTTACCTCGACCCGTTCAGCTTTTTCACATCGCAAAGCGAACAGATGGCCACGCCGGCAGAAGGTCAACCTGCGCCCGCACCAGAGGATGGAGCCGCTCCGCTCGCCGATCAGTTCTTTGCTGGAGACGGTAGCGCTCTTTCAGCTTCCAAGTGGGGCCCAGATGGTGGGCCATATACGAGCCCGTTCACCACGGGCAATGTCGCAAACTTTAATGTTGCAAATGGAACGGGCACGGGTGGAACTATTTCGGTTGGGGGAATCAACGCCAACGAGAACTTCACGATTACGTCTGCGTCGGGAACACTCGGCGCCACGGCTGGCGCGGTAAATCCAATTACCGTAAGCAACGGAAAAACCTTTGACGCTGGTTCACAGGCTTGGTCGACCGGTGCGACGGTTGGCTTTAGCTTAACTGGTCACGGGGTGTTTGGTTCCGCAGGTGGCACTTATGGGGGTGGCTTCGTACTGAATTCCGGTACGCTCGTCGCGCGTGGTGTAAACGTCATGGGCGGCTCTGCAAGCAATACTCTCACAATCAACGGTGGAACGATTGCAGGGAGTGCCACGCGAGACTTTACGGGAAAATACGGCGGTGGCATTACCGTCGGCGGGAACTTTCAACTCGGAGAGCTTGCCACCAATGTTGCTATTTCGTCGAGCACCGCAAATCTAACGTTCAGCAATAATATGGCCTTGGGTGGAGCGACCCGAACCATTACCATCGGTGCGAATGGCACTTATACCTTAGGCGGCGTAATTTCTGGAACTGCTGGTACCGGCTTAACTGTTGCTAATGCGCCTGGGGCAACAGGTTCGCTCGTCTTGACAGGGTTTAATACGTATACCGGCCCAACCACTTTGTCGGGCGGAACTTTAAGCGTTTCCATCGTTGGAAATGGCGGTTCAAACAGCAGTATCGGAGCGTCGACCAACGCGGTCGCGAATCTGGTTTTTGACGGAGGTGTGCTTCGATACGCGGGCACCGTGGATGGCTTCACCGACAGGAGTTTTACTATCAATGCCGGCCAGACCGCTATCATCGATGTAAGCCGTGACCTGACCATATCTGGTGGCAGCGCTGCTACGACCGGGAGACTCAAGAAAACGGGTTCACAGGCCCTGCATCTGACGGGAACAAACAGCCATACCGGGGACACGATAATGGCCGCGGGGGGCGGCCTTCTGCTGGAGGGAAGCGGCTCGATCGGAAGCTCGGGCATTATCGAGGTACAGGGCGGCGGCTTTTTTGGCGTCTCTAGCTTGACGACCGCACTTACTCTCTCGCCCGGCCAGGCGATCAAGGCTAGCGGGACCACATCCGCCGGGACGATCATAGTCAGTGCTACGAAAGGCTTGACTTTGGCCTCTGACAGTCCCTTGATGTTCACGGCCTTTAATGGCGTTACAGCGCCGCTCACGCTACAGGGTGCCGGAATGTTGACGCTCCAAAGCGGCAACCCGGCCACGGTCACTACAACAACCCAACTCGCTGCCGGGAGCTACAAGCTCATCTCAAAGGGCTCCACCGGAACGGTCGGCGGCACTGCTCCAACATCGGTCACCGTGGACGGCATGGGCGTTTGCTCGGGTTGTTCGAAAAGTCTGTCGATCATAAGCGGCGAGCTTTTCCTCGTCGTAACCGCGCCGACACCGACGCCAACACCTACGCCCGTAACGCCGACACCGACTCCAACGCCAACACCAACACCGGTGACTCCGACTCCGACGCCCACGCCGGTGACTCCGACGCCGAGCCCGAGCCCGGCACCGGCGACGTACACGTGGATCGGCGGGCTTGGCGGTAGCTGGATCGTGCCGACCAACTGGTCGCCGGTGCGGCTTGTGCCGCTGGCGGGCGATTCGCTGATATTCGACGGCACGTCGAACTCGAACATTCTCATCAACAGCGTCACGAGCGAGCAGCTTACGAGCATGTCCGTCACGAACGGAGCACAGGTCGAGCTGCAGCCGACACTGGCGAGCACGAATTTCGCGATCAGCTCGATGCTGAATGTAAACAGCGGCACCACCCTCACACTCTCAGGCCAGAACAACTTTACGTTCACGCTCGGCACCATGGCGACCGCCAACATCGACGGCGGGGTCGTATTGACGCTGCCGAACGACATGATCACGCACGCTGCGCCGGCCGACAACGCATTCCGTACCTTTATCAATTTCGGCGGATATGTCACGACTGCTCCGACCTATACGGGTTATCCGTTCGGCGACGGCGTTACAGACGGCTGGCCGGGTTCAGTCGTTTTCCGGGCCGGCTCTAACTACTTGCACAATGCCGGTTCGAGTCCGTTCGGCGCCTCATCGCCTGTTGTCGAGTTTGAGCCGAACAGCACGGCGAACTTCAATACGTCGAGCGGCTTCCAGGCCAACGGCCGCACATACGGCAACCTGGTCATCGGCCGTGCCGATCCGGGCGGTGTGGCGGTCAATGCGTCTGACGCGGGATCGGGCTCTTTTGAATTCAACAACCTTGAGATCAACTCGACGGGTACGGCCGAATCGTCGCTGACCTTTAGCGGCACAGGTGCGTCCGCCATTACCATCCACGGCAACATCACCAGCAACGGCGAGGGCGACGGCAACGATTCAAATCCGGCGGTTGCGTTGACCGCTCCTGGCGGCATTACGGTCAGCTCGTTCGGGGCCGGAATGACGTTTGGCCACGACGTCTCGAACACGCGGCGCGTGCAGTTTGGCAGCGATGCCACGGTCGTGCCGGCCACGACTTTGACGCTGCAGACCAATCTCGAAATGACCGGCACGTCCACCATCACGGCCGAGACCGGCGGTTTCCTCGCGGGCAGCAGCGCGGGCTATGTGATCGGCAACATGGCCCATCCGTTCCTCAGCGGCGTTATGACCGACAAAACGTACTACGTCGGAACCGCGAGCGGATATTCGCCGGTCGACCTGATCAACTCGGTCTCAAATGGTGCGGCGACATTGACCGTCAGAGCGCGAGAGCCGGTGCATCCAAGCATGCCCTTCCCGCAATATGCGCTTCAGCGGTACTGGACGCTCACCGAGAGCGGCGATCTCAACGCTAACATGACGTTCTTCTATCCGGCAGGCGATGTCCCGATGACCGCCAACGAGAATGCGTTCTTTGTCCAGAAATGGAACGGCAGCACGTGGTCGCAGCCCGGCGGATCGGTCGATACCGTCAATCATGCATTCTCGATCAACAGCGTGACCGATTTCTCCGACTGGACCGCCGCCGAGCCCGCCGCGATCACCGGCCCAACACCGACACCTACACCGATAACCCCGACGCCTACACCAACGCCGACGCCTGAAGAGACACCGACGCCTTCGCCGACTCCGACACCGACGCCGGCGTGTCCGACCGAGTTCTTTGTTAATAGCACGGGCGATGCAAGCGATGCAGCCCCGGGCGACTATGTCTGCGCGACGGCAGGCTCGGTCTGCACACTCCGGGCTGCGATCCAGGAGGCAAATGCGTTGACCTCGTGTGGCGTCATCAGTATCTACATAAACGCGGGGCCGACGATAAACCTGGGCAGCGCACTTCCCGATGTCGATCATGACGTGTCCATTATCGGCTTCGGCCCGACGGCGTTGGCCGTTCAGAGGAATTCGGTCGATTCATTCCGTATTTTTTCGGTCGCGTTCGGCAGGACCGTTGAGATCGGCGGAATGACGATCTCGAACGGCGGGACGGCAGGCGGCTCGGATGGAGCCGGCATTTTTAATTTCGGCACGTTAACCGTTGGCGACTGCGTCTTGTCAGGCAATGACGCCAGGCCGACGGGCTACGGCGGCGGCATTGCCAATTTAGGGACCGCCACTGTGTGGAACAGCACTTTTTCGAACAATCACGCTTACCACGGCGGCGGTATCTTGAATTACGGCGCTCTGACTGTGAATGGAAGCACATTTACAGGCAATACCGCCGATGGTTCCGGCGCGGGTATCTATAACGCGGACGTGGCGAATGTGAACAACAGCACCATCTCCGGCAACTCCTCAGGGAGTAATGGCGGCGGCATCGAGAATTATTTTGGCATTATCACCTTAACCAACAGCACCTTGTCCGGCAACATGGCTGCCTCGTCCGGAGGAGGTGGTTTTTACACTCAGAATGGCGAGCTGCGCTATATCAATACGATCGTTGCCAACTCCATCACTGGTGGCGATTGCGTCCGAGATCCCGGCGCTCCCGGCGCCATACCGCTCAACCTGAACAATCTTGTCGAGGATGGCGGCTGCTCGGCCGGGCTTTCGGGCGACCCAAGCCTCGCGCCTCTCGCCAACAATGGCGGGCCGACACAAACGCACGCGTTGTTTACGGGCAGTACGGCGATCGACGCGGGCAACGACTGTGTGCTGGTAGGTAACGGCTGCGGAAACGACAATCCGCCCCTTCCGACCGACCAGCGCTATACGGGCTTCCCACGGCTCGTCGGCGCTCACGTTGATATCGGCGCTTATGAAGGCTCGATCATCCCGACGCCGGCGCCTACACCTACTCCAACACCTGTCACACCAACGCCGACACCGACGCCGACTCCGACACCGACGCCAACACCAACACCAACGCCAACGGCGACACCGACACCGACGCCGACGCCGGGGGTGAGCGGGCGGGTGCTGTTTGAAAATGTGCCGACGCCGGGGCCGCGGGCTGTGCCGGGCGTTTTGATCAACGCGGTGGGGCCGTCGGGGACGCCCATGCCCACTACGACAACCGACGGCGACGGTTACTACCAGCTCTACAGTGAAGATGCCGGGCCATTTACCGTGACGCCTTCGCGTGCCAGGGAGGTCTGCATGGAGCAGGCCGGCATTGCGGGCAACGACGCGGTGATGGTAGCGCGGCATGTCGCGGGATTGTCACTGCTGACACAGACACAACGGCGGGCGGCTGACGTGGCGGGCCACGGTCCAGACAACCTATCGTCCTTCGAGGCGGCGCTTATAGCGCGCTATGTCGTTTGCCTGCTGACCCCCGCCAGTGATACGGGCAAGTGGCGGTTTACGCCCGACCAGCTGATGCATGACGACCTCAGCGAAACCATGCCGGACCAGAATTACGAAGCGCTTCTCATGGGCGACGTGAACGGCGACTGGTCGGCTGACATGATGATAATGCCTGCGGCACCTGTGCCGTTATTCGAATCGGTGCACCCGTCGGTCCCGGATCTGGCCGTCGACATCAACAGCCCATTCACGATACCGCTGACGATCGACAACCTGATGGGCCGCGGCATGACGACATATCAGTTCGACATCGAATATGACCCCGAGGTGATTGCACCCGCCGCCGTAGCCGCCGACGTGACCGGCACGATGAGCGAATCGCTCGCCGTCGCGTCAAATTCACCCAAGCGCGGGCTGTTGAAGGTGGTCGTTTACGGCGCGCTGCCTGTGTCGAATGACGGGCTTCATGTAAACTTACGCTTCCGCAGCATCGGCGGATCGGGCAGTTCGACAGCGGTCGCTATCCGCCGGTTCCGCATCAACGACGACACGATGCCGGTGTTTGCCACGGACGGATCGGTCAAGCTCATCGGGACGCCGGCGAACTGGTGATGGTTTTGTGAGGTTTTTGAAGTTTGAATTTGCGGACCCGAAATAATTGTTTTCGCGGCGCATGACCTTTTTCCTCGAAAAAATACGCCTTATGTATATGAAGAAAGCTTTGCCATGCGAGAAGTGCGCTGTGGGCAGCCTCTTCCGAGGGCATAAACACGATGCACGGTATCTCTGAACAGCGGCTCAATGCCACCATCGCGTCAATATACGAGGCCGCAAGGACCGCTACGGCCGGGGCCTGGATGGACGTTTACCGCAAACTCGCAAAGGTGTTCTCGTCCAGCGTTGGCGGCTTCACCGTCTATGATACGCGCACGGGCACATTCCATGAATTATTCACCACGCTGCCGCCGCCTTATCAGCGGGCCTTTCACGAGCGCTATCAATTTATTAGTCCCATCCACCAACGCATAGCCCAATTAAGACCCGGCGAGCGCTTTAACCGCAAGGAAGAAATATCCGACAAGGAATTCATAAATACCGAGATCTATCGTAATTTTTACTCGCGAGTGGGCATTTACCACTTTGAGTACCAGGTTTTTCTCGCCCGGCCGGGAATGCACGGCGGCATTGCATTCTCGCGGCCCGAAGGGGCTCCGAATTTCAACGCACGCGAACTGGGACTGATGAAGCTCTTGCTCCCGCACATTGAGCGAGCGTTCCAGATATATGTCGATCTTGATGATATGCGGCTCGAGAACAAGGTCGTCACAGAGGCGTTGGACCGCATACGCCGCAAGGTTCTGGTCGTCGACTCGAGCCTGTCGCTGGTCTATGCCAATCGAGGCGCACGCGACATTCTCGACGAAAAAGACGGCCTCACGCTCGCGTCCGACGGAAGATTGCAAGCCTGGTCGCGGGGCGACCAACGCGTCCTGAAGGACCTTTTGACACGGACCGTAGACGGCGCCGGCGGCGCTTTGTCCGTCGAGAGACCGTCGGGGCGACGCCCGCTCGAGGTGCTCTTGCGTCCGTTTTCGCAGAAATGTTACCGCTCGATCAGCAGCGAACCGCTCGCGCTGGCGTTTATTTCGGACCCTGAGCCAAAGGCCGCTGCACTCAATGAGACACTCGGCAAGCTCTATGGGCTTACCGCGGCCGAGTCGCGCCTCGCCGCCATGCTCGCCGAGGGCAGGACCGTCGCCGAGGTCTGCGAAAAGCTCGAGATCAGCCCTAATACGGCGCATTCGCACCTCAAGCGGATATTCTCAAAGACCGCGACAAATCGACAGGGCGAGCTGGTCCGGCTGATACTTGAGGGGCCGGCGAGCATTCAGGGGCCGCGATGAGGAGCCAGCCATGCGGTGACACCGGCAATAGTGTGGAATGCGGCCGCGATTCAGCGTATTTTCAATTTTCGGCCGGCACCATCGTGCTGCCGATGATAATGGACGGGAGCCGGTTGAAAAGAAAAGTGAAAAAAATTTGCTTTATCACCCGTATGGGTGATGCCAAACCGAAGAGTTTAAAGCAGAATCTTTCCTTATCTTGGTAAAACGACGGCCCGACCGGCCACGGAGTGAGTGGTTGGGCGAAGTTGCGAGGTAAGCCAAGAGAGTTAGTGAACGCCCCCGATTAGTGCTTCAAACTCGATAACTTATCTCCTACAGGTTAGTAACAAGGGGTAAAGGTGTGTCGCCTGGAATGTGCCTGCCGCTGCTTGTATGCGGCAGTGTATCGCCTGCGGACGCCTAAGAGGCAGATCTATGCGCTTGTTCCTCGCGCACTATTTCTATGCGAGAACAGCCTGCCTTTTGAAAAGTAATGATGTGCCGGAGTTCGAAAAAAACCCGGACGGTAATGTCAGTTACTTGTCCGGGAAAAAGTCGGCCCATCAGAAACGGAAAACGCCCCTTGAATGAGACCGTGCAGATCTCCATTCTAACGCACTCCGCTTCACCTTTTCAATAGCTTTTGGTTTTAACAAAGCCCGCCGGGGCTGAATCAGACCCAGCGTAAAACGCTGGGCGAATACGGAAGATTTAGGAGAGAATGGCAATGTCAAACAACACCCGATCGAACACTGGCCGCGCCGGCCGCAAGACCTTTACCTCACGGACGCGCATCATCGGCACGCTCGCGCTTGTCACGATAATGCTCGCCACAGCAGGCATCGCAGCCGGCAGCGCAAACGCAGCACCGTTCGCATTTATCGAAACGGTACGCGAGTTCTTTGGCATTGCCTCAACGCAACCCGCCCCCGAGCCGCAGCCGATGGAACCCGCCGCGGCGCCCGCTTCATTGTTTGCGGCATGTACGTTCACATCGATCGCCACGGGCAATTGGAACGCAGCCGGAACGTGGAGTGGCGTCGGCACGTCGTGCAGCAGCTATCCGGGGCAGTCGTTTTCGGGTGACACCGTAATCATCGAAACCGGCCATAATGTCACCCTGAACGTGTCCCCCGCTAATAGCATTGCTTCTCTAACCGTAGGCGGCAGTAGTAACGGTACGGCGACGCTTACGGTGAATGCTTTTACACTTATAGCCAGTGGGGCCCTTACGGTTGGAGGAAATACCAGCAACCGGCCCGGTGTAATTAACTTTGCCAGCGGGTCAACGCTGGCAGCCGGCAGCGTGTCGCTAGGAACATCTGCAAATCAGGCAAGCTCGATAGACATGACAAGCGGGGGGACGCTTAGGGTAGGTGGCACGATCACGGTTAACAGCGGAAACACGTGGACGCCGGGAACCGGCACCCTCGAGCTGACAGCGACCAACACGCTCCCGTCAACGATATTCACGTCGTTCAACAATCTTACGATCAGTGGCGGCACGACAACCACGGGGGCAAGCACTGCTGTCGGCGGAAACCTCACCGTGACTTCACCGGGCGTCTTCTCGCCGGGTGCAACACATATTATCAGCGGAGCCGGAACGCTCACGGGTACAGGCACTGTTCAGGTAACACGGACAGCGGCGACCCCGGACTTTAGTTCTCAATACACGATTACCAATAAGACGCTGACAAACCTCACGGTTGATTACAGCGCGGCGGCCAATCAAACGATCAGCGCGATTACCTACGGGAAACTGTCCACGTCCGGATCAGGTAATAAGACCGCGGCCGCAGGGTTCACCACGACTGGAACATTGACGATCGGCAGCGGAACGACATTTATAGCAGGTGCATTTACGCATAACATCGGCGGCGACTGGGTGAACAACGGTACATTTACCGGGACGTCCAGCACGATCAACTTCAATGGTACAACTCAAGCTATCAGTGGTGGAGCGACAACATTCAGCACTCTTACGATTTCAAACGGTTCAACAGTGACTGGTACGACCAATCCAACGATCACTAATTTTAACGTAAATAACGGCGGCAAATATGTCCACGTCAACGCGGTCGCATTGCCTGGTACGACGCGAACCTTTGGAGCAGCGAGCACGATCGAGTTTCAGCAGAACAGCGCAACTTCATGTCCAGTGTCGGCGAATTATGGGAATCTAATAATTAACGTTAACAACTTTAGCGCGTCGATCGGTTGCGCCGCTGGATTGGCTTCGATTGCCGGTGATTTTGAAGTTAAGAATACGAACGGACAAGAGCTTCGATTGGTCTCGACGCAAACAACCGCCCACAACATCGGTGGAAACTTGATTGTTAGCGGAGGCACCCTGGTGATTTCCTCCTCAACAGGAGGTCCTGTAGTAACCGTCAGCGGCAATACGACTGTCTCTTCGGGCATCTTGGATCTAGGAAACAGTTCTGGCGCACCCACATTAACTACGACCGGCAGCTTTACGCAATCAGGCGGCACTCTCCGTAAAAGCGGTACTAATACAAGCACGATGAATGTCGGGGGCGACTGGACAAAGAGTAGCGGCACATTCACAAATACAGGCATTACTGTGGCCCTCAACGGCTCGGCGGCACAGTCTATCGGTGGGGCATCTGCCACAGCATTTAGCAACCTAGTACTTTCGGGTAGCGGTAACAAAACGCTTGCTAGCGACACAACGATCGCAAGCAACCTCAGCATCGCGCCGACCGGATCGGCCAAAGCGAATCTCAACACGGGCACGACCTATACAGTTGGAACGCTTACAGAAGGCGGGATCGGCACACAGACCGGCACGCATGGCGGGACCGGCTCGGGAGCAACGTATGTTAATACGAGTTACTTTGCAGCGAGCACCGGCAAAGTTAACGTCACAACAGGTACGCCAGCCACACAGGCAATTCTGACTGTAACTGCGCCTTCGAGCATCACATACCCTTCAACTGGACAGATAACGACTTCAGGCGGCTCGGGAACGGGCGCGCTGTCTTACAGCAACACTACATCGACGGGCTGCACGGTTGACGGAAGTGGTGTTATCACGATAACCAACGCTTCGGGCACCTGCATAGTCACGGCAACAAAAGGGGCCGACGGAAATTACAACGCAACCACCTCGGCCAATTTTACCGTTACGATGAATAGGGCTACGGCATCTGCATCGGTTACAAACTCTCCAGTGACGTACAACGGAGCGCAGCAAACTGCGTCCGTTTCGTGTTCGGGCGGCGGTGCATCGAGCAATATCAGGTACAACGGCTCATTGACGGCACCGACAAATGCCGGAACCTATGCTGTCACGGCAAACTGTGCGGCGAGCAACAACTATAATTCAGGAACCGATGTCGCGGCGGGGAATTTCATTATTGACAAGGCAACGCCTACCGCATCGATCTCACCGACGTCAACGACCTATAACGGTTCGTCACAGAGCACAACGCCGACCTGCCTCGGAGGCGGGACGGCCAGCAATCTCCGCTACAACGGGTCTACAACTGCTCCTACAAATGCGAACAGCTACGCCATTCTCGTTGACTGTGCAGCAAGCACGAATTACAACGCAGCGAGCAATTTGACACCGACGAACAGCCCGTTCGTCATCGACAAGGCGACGCCGACGCTGAGCGTCACGAATTCGCCTCAGACCTACGACGGCACTGCGAAGACACCTACCGTAACGGGATCGGTTCCGGGCAGCGTGAGCAATGTCGTTGTGGGCGGTGCGAGTTCGCAGACAAACGCCGGTACATATGCGGTTACAGCGAACTTCACGCCGACAGATACGACAAACTACAACAGTCTGACGAATGCGAGCGCCGGCAATTTTGTCATCAACAGGGCGGCAGCGACGGCATCTGTTACGAACTCACCGGTGACCTACAACGGCACACCGCAAGCGGCGACGGTCATGTGTTCGGAGAGCGGCGCGGTCAGCAACATCAAGTACGACGGATCGTCCACGACGCCGACGAACGCGGCGACGTATGCCGTGACCGCGAACTGCGCTCAGACGACGAACTACAACGCCGGTATCGATGTCGCAGCGGGCAATTTCACTATCAATCAGGCTGGTCAGACGATCAATGTGACGATGTCGGCGCCGGCGAGCGCTGCGATCAACAGCAGCTTTGATGTCGCGGCCAACGCCTCGTCGGGGCTGGATGTGGCAATCACGGTAACCGGCGGGGTCTGCACCATCACCGCCGGGGGCACAAACACGGCCACGATCATGATTACGGCGGCGGGCACCTGCACGGTCCATTACAACCAGGCCGGAAATGGCAACTACAACGCGGCAACTGAAGTAAACGAGAACACGACTGCAACAACGGCCTCGCAGACTATTACTTTCAACCAGGGTGATGTGTACTGGGGCGATGCTGATTTTCAGGTTGTGGCCACGGGCGGCGCGTCGGGTAATCCGGTGACGTTTGCCAGCCAGACGACGCTTGTTTGCACCACGAGCGGCACGAACGGCGCGACGGTCCATCTCGTAAAACCCGGCACGTGTACCATCAGGGCGTCACAGGCGGGCGGTGGCGGCTATGATCCCGCGCCGGATGTGGACCGCAGCTTTAACGTCGTCCTCTGTCCGGAGCTGTCATTCCCGACGAATGGCGAGGCCAACACGAACTCGGTCTTTGACCTCCCGCTGAGCATCGCGCACACCTATCCGAACACGGCTACTCCTCTTGTCAGCGTTGATCTGGAGTACACGTATGACACCGCAAAGGTGGAGCCTGTCCGGGTGAGTCCCGGTTGCTCGCCCGCACCAATGGCGCCGTGTGAGGTCGTGCTCACCGCCGGCAACGTGCCGCTCTTTAGCTACATCGCGTCTGAAACAGCGGCGGGACGTATCAAGGTGGGCCTGACAAGTAACCAAACCTCCGGCATCAGCGACGGCATACTTGCCAATATTCAAATGCGTGCGGTCGGTACGACGGGCCAGACGTTTACACTTGACTTTGACACGACAACGATCAAATACAACGGCGACCTGGCGGCATGTCACCGGTTCATCAACGGCAACTATACGATCACCGGCACCACCACGACGACGACGGTCACTTCGACACCGAATCCGTCCACTTATGGCGACAGCGTGACCTTTACGGCAACGGTTGCTTCAACACCCGACGTCGACGGCGGCACGGTCAGCTTTGACATCGATAGCTCGCCTTATGCGACATGCCAAAACGTGCCGGTCAATTTGATAACCCACACGGCGACCTGCACCACTTCAACGCTCAGCGCCACCACACCCCCTCCCGGCCCAGCCCACAGTGTCATGGCCCACTACTCGGGCTGGAACGCATTCGTAGCCAGCAACGGCACCCTCGTCGGCGGCCAAGTGGTGAATAAGGCAGGATCGACCGTAACGCTCGACTGCACGGCGGGAGCACCGCACACCTATACGGGTTCGG
>Ga0163161_10002020_pt1 | contig 14677 bp, 6 predicted proteins | sample S45metaG_FD_129847 | JGI IMG/M metagenome (GOLD analysis project Ga0163161, IMG submission 129847) | Switchgrass rhizosphere microbial communities from Kellogg Biological Station, Michigan, USA - S4-5 metaG | ecosystem: Host-associated > Plants > Roots > Rhizosphere > Soil | place: USA: Michigan... | reverse complement strand
CCTACCGAAACTTTTGCATGGGACAAACACGAAAATGTTATAGCAAGAGCTAAAGAAAAAATGGATGCCGGTTTTGAATTCATGTCAAAACTTGGAATGCCTTATTACTGTTTCCATGATGTGGACATGGTAGATGAAGCTTCGTCGCTTTCAGAATTTGAAAGACGCATCCAGGAAATGGTAGAATATGCTAAACAAAAACAACAGGAAACCGGCATTAAACTGCTTTGGGGTACGTCTAACCTGTTCAGCAACCCGCGTTATATGAACGGTGCTGCTACTAATCCTAACTTTGATGTATTAGCTTATGCAGGTGCACAGGTTAAGATAGCAATGGATGCTACTATTGCCCTTGGTGGTGAGAACTACGTATTTTGGGGTGGCCGTGAAGGTTACATGAGCCTTTTAAATACTAACATGAAGCGTGAGCAGGACCACATGGGCCAGTTTTTAGCAACTGCACGCGACTATGCAAGGAAACAAGGCTTTACAGGTAACTTTTTACTGGAGCCAAAACCTATGGAGCCAATGAAACACCAGTATGATTTTGATGCTGCAACGTGCATTAATTTCATTAAGACATACGGACTTGAAAAAGACTTTAAATTAAATATCGAAGTAAACCACGCTACACTTGCTGGCCACACTTTTGAGCACGAACTATTGGTTTCTGCAAATGCAGGAATGCTTGGTAGTATTGACGCTAACCGTGGTGACTACCAGAACGGATGGGATACTGACCAGTTCCCTATAGATGTTTACGAAATTACACAGGCCATGCTTGTTTTCCTTGAAAACGGAGGAATGCAGGGCGGCGGTGTAAACTTTGATGCTAAAGTGCGCCGTAACTCAATAGACCTTGACGATAAATTTATAGCACACATATCTGGTATGGATACGTTTGCGAGAGGCCTTATCTGTGCAGACCACATTCTACAAAATACTGAATACAAAAAACTACGCACCCAGCGTTACGGATCATTTGACAACGGTGATGGCGCAAGGTTTGAAAAAGGAGAGCTCACTTTAGAAAACCTTAACGACATTGCACGTAAAAATGGAGAACCCCAGCCTATGAGCGGCAAGCAGGAACTGTTTGAACAGTTAGTTGCTAACGCGTACTAGGAAAAACAACAAACACTATAACAAATAACCTAACACTCTAATTAATTATGAAAAGTAAAATTACGATTCCGTCTAAGATGGTTACTTTTTGCTTGACATTACTGTTTACCCTTGTGTTTTCTTCGGCATTTGCCCAGCAGAAAACAGTAAAAGGTAAGGTAACCGCTGCCGATGACGGCATGGGCCTGCCGGGGGTGACGATAATGGAAAAAGGCACGTCTAACAGTACCTCTACTGACCTGGACGGAAATTACCAGATTGCCGTAGGCCCTAACGCAACGCTGGTTTTCAGCTTTGTAGGTTTTGCTCCCCAGGAAACTGCGGTAAACAACCAGTCTACAGTTACCGTATCATTAAAACCGGAAGCTTCTGAGCTTGACGAAGTGGTTGTGGTAGGTTACGGTACGCAAAAAAGAAAGGTATCGAGTGCTGCAACAACTGTAGTAAGCGGTAAAGACTTGCAGCAAACGAACAGTATAGATGCTACAAGCGCTTTACAAGGGCAGTCATCTGGCGTTAACATCACGTCTACATCGGGTCAGCCTGGTGCAGGGATGGTGGTAAACATTCGTGGTGCAGGTACAACAGGTAACAGTACACCGCTTTATGTGGTAGATGGTGTTGTTGTAGATAACGGTATCGGGTACCTTGACCCTTCGGTAATCGAAAGGATGGACGTACTTAAAGATGCTGCAGCAGCTTCTATATATGGTGCGCGCGCGGCAAACGGTGTTATCCTTGTAACTACTAAAAGAGGTACAGAAGGTAAAATGAATGTATCGCTTAACAGTTACACAGGTTTTCAGGAAGTATACAAAAAACTTGACCTGCTAAACGCAAGAGAATATGCTACGATAATGAACGAGGCACGTGTAAATTCAGGCATGGCTCCGTTATATTCTACGCAGCAAATTAATGAGATGCAAAACCACGACTGGCAAAACGACCTTTTTAAAGAGGGCGCTATGAAACAAAACCACTCTTTATTAGTATCTGGCGGCGATAAAAAAGCGACTTACAATATGGGACTTTCTTACTACGGCCAGGAAGGGCTTATAGGGGGTAACACAGGACAGTCTCAGTACGACCGTGTAAGCTTTACCATGAATACTACTTATAATGTAAGGGATTCATGGAGGGTAGGCCAGAACTTTACCTATTCTAACGTAAAAAGTACGGGTATTGCAGATGACGGTATTTATAATAACTCTATAAGAGGTTTCTTAAACTCACCTCCTAACTTCCCTACCTATAATGCAGACGGAAGCTTTGGATCATCAGACATTAGCGCTGATATTACAAACCCTGTAGGTTTATTATATTACAACAACTTTAATGAGACAAAGACCAATCGTTACGTAGGTAATGTATTTACAGAGGTTGACCTTGTAAAAGGGCTTACTTTCAGGACATCTTTTGGTATAGATGTTAGCGACAGCAATTACCGTTCTTTCTTACCGGTATACCAGCTTTCAAGCGTAACATACAACACGATCTCATCGGTTACACAGTCTAACACAAATAACTTTTCATGGACGTGGGATAACACCCTTCAATACAAAACAAGCTTTGGCAAACACAATTTAGACCTTCTTGCAGGTATCTCTGCACGTGAGCGTATTTCTGAATTTGCAAGCGCTACAGGTAAAAACCTGATCTTTGAAGACTTTGGCCATGCTTACCTTAGCAACGCTACAGACAAAACCCTTAACACGGTTTCAGGTGGTAAAACGCCTTACAACATTTACTCTCAGTTTGGACGATTATTGTATGACTACGATAACAAATATATCGTTACTGCTACAATAAGAAGGGACGGTTCTTCTGAATTTGGCCCTAACAACAAATATGCAGTATTCCCATCATTCTCTGGTGCGTGGAATGTAGACCGTGAGGCTTTTTATGGCGAAGATGCAAAAGTGCTTAATGCCCTTAAAATACGCGGCAGCTGGGGACAAAACGGTAATGACCAGTTCCCAAGAACATTTGCCTATATGTCAACTATCAGTTCATTTGATAAAGGTTACCACTTTGGTACCGGTGCAAACGAAATTCCGCTTTACATAGGCGCGAGCCCTGATTACCTTAGTAATCCGGATCTTAAATGGGAAACTTCTGAGCAGCTTAACATCGGTTTAGATGCTACCCTGTTTGACAACTTTAACCTTACTTTTGATTACTACAACAAAAAAACAAAAGATTGGTTAGTACAGGCTTCGGTTCCGGAATATGCCGGTGCGCTTGCTCCTTTTATTAACGGTGGAGACGTAACTAACAAAGGTTTTGAGATCGCTTTAGGCTATACAAAAAGCTTTGGCGACGACTGGAGAGTAAGCGTAAACGCTAATTTCTCTCACAACAAAAACGAGGTAACACGTGTTGCAAATGCAAACGGTATCATTAACGGGGACAGCAACCTTTTATTCCAGGGGCTTGACGAGATGAACCGCGTTCAGGAAGGCCAGCCTATCGGTTTCTTCTACGGACTGCAAACTGGTGGTATTTTCCAGACGCAGGATGAGATCAATGCTTATTCTCAAAACGGAACACTTATACAGCCTAACGCACAGCCGGGAGATGTTAAGTTTATAGACCGTAACGGCGATGGTGCCATTACTGCAGATGATAAGACAAAAATTGGTGATCCTAACCCTGACTACTACTATGGCTTTAACTTCCAGTTAAATTATAAAGCGTTTGACCTTTCTATCTATACGTATGGCGCAGGCGGAAACCAGATTGCTTATGGTGTACACGATTACTCAAGGCCGTTCTACAACTACACTACAGATGTATTTAGCAGATGGACAGGACCGGGCACATCTAACACTACGCCAAGGGTTACATATGGAACAACAGACAACGGCAACTACACAAGATTCTCTGACATCTACATGAAAGATGGCGATTTCTTCAGGATCAAGACGGTTACTTTAGGCTGCGACCTTTCTAAACTTAGTAACGAAATAAAAGAACACTTTAGCCAGCTTAGGCTTTATGTATCGGCAAACAACCTGTTTACCTTTACAAAATACCCGGGCATGGATCCTGAAGTTGGTTTTGGTAACACAAACCAAACATGGGCAAGAGGTATAGACGTAGGTTTCTACCCGCAGCCAAGAACATTTATGCTAGGTCTGAGTGCTAATTTCTAAAAGCTTGAAAATGAAAAAGTATATTAAAATAGTATGTTTATCATCGGTACTTGCCATAACAGCATGTTCTGAAGATTTTATAACCAACAGCCCTTATACCGACAAGGTAGAGGAGAATTTCTATAAAACGCCAAAAGATGCGCTACAGGGGCTTACTGCCGTTTATGACGTATTGCAGCGCGAAGGCTACGGCGGTTTTATCATTAACACAGAAACGGCATCAGATGATTGCTACGGCGGTTTTGGTACTGCCGACAGTAATGTTGCCGTAGAGCTTGACCGTTTTCAGTTTGTAACCGACAAGGAAATGAACGACCCTATATATGAAACCTGCTACATAGGTATCTACAGGGCTAACATACTTCTTGAAAACCTTGATAAGGTAGAATGGGGCAATGATATTGCGCTTAAAACAAGATATGAGGCAGAAGCGCGTTTCTTAAGGGCGCACTTTCACTTTGAGCTTGCCCGTGTGTTTGGCGATATCGTTCCGCTTGATCATACCATAAAAGCAAATGAGTACCAGCTGCCAAGACAATCGGCAGAAGTTACCTATGCGCTTATAGCTAACGACTTTAAATTTGCTGCAGATAACCTTGGTACAGAAAATTACTCTCAGGCATCTAACGCAAACTACGGCCGTATTACAAAATGGGCTGCAGAAGGCTATCTGGCTAAAGCATTCCTTTTCTATACGGACTACTATGAAAAACCTGATCTTGCAGGTGTAGTGACTAAAGCCGAGGCGGTAACGTATATTAATGATGCTGTAAACAACAGCGGCCACGCACTTGTTGCCGACTTTAGAAGCCTTTGGCTTGCTTCGGCAGCATCTACAGGTACTCCTTATGCAGGCGAAGGCAATAACGAAATGGTATTTGCAATTCGTTATAACAGCTCTGGTGCTGCAAACTGGGACCTGCACGAAGGTAACCGTTTTGCTGTAAACATCGCTATGAGGGGTGCATCTGCTGCGCAGGCTCCTTATGCTCAGGGATGGGGCGGCTGTACTGTAACGCCATCACTATACGATGCGTATGAAGATGGGGATATCCGCAGGAATGCTACCATTATAGATTACACTGCAGAAAATCTTGGTTACGATCCTGTAGCTGCAGGTGTACGCCAGTATACAGGTTACGGATGGAAAAAATTCTGCCCAATTACTAACGAAGCAGGAGAAAACCTTGTCTCTATAGGTGGCGGCGATTTCCAGATTGACAACTACGAAGATTATCCTGTAATACGTTTCTCTGATGTACTTCTTATGGCGGCAGAACTTAACCTTGACAGCAATGCAGGTTTTGCACAAAACTGTCTTGACAGGGTGCGTGCGCGCGCCTTTGGTAACGATACACATAGTGTTCCTGTTACAAAAGCAAGCATAATGAATGAGCACCGCCTTGAGTTTGCTCTTGAAGGACACCGCTGGTTTGACCTTATAAGACAAGACATGAGTACTACTAAAACTGCTGTAGATGCTTCAAGCATGCCGGGTGGTTTTGAAACAAGCTTTAGGACAGAGACCTTAGGATGGTTTGCACTGCCACAGTCTCAAATATTAATATCTAACGGAACCATACAGCAAAACCCTGGATGGTAATCTGCAAACAACATAAAACAGACGATTATGAAAAATGTTTTTAAATTTCTTGTTGCCTTTGTTGCCGTAGGAACATTGTTTTCGTGCGAGCCTCAGGAAGACCGCGACAGCCTGCCGGGCATATCGCTTGCGCCTTCAGATATTAAGATCAATGTAACTACTAACGGAAATGTGGTTACAATGACAAATACCACAGACGATATAATACCGTACTGGAACTATATTGACTCTAAAGGTAACGATCTTGGCCACTCTAACCAGGATCAAAATCAGGTAACGTTTCCTTTTGCAGGCAAATACACGGTATACTTCACTGCCTTTACAAGAGGTGGAAGGGTTGACGCCACTCCTGTAGAAGTAAACATTGCACAAAATGATGATGCCTTTTTTAGCGCGCCGGAATGGGCCCGCCTAACTAAAGGTGCAGAAGGCAAGACATGGGTACTGGACATGGCAAGCCCTATTGGCTGGGCCGGTTTTGACTATCCTTATAATGCTCTTGGGGCAGATTACTGGAACTGGTTTCCTGATTATGCAGGTAACGAATGGGTAATGCCAAACAAGAACTGGGGAGAAATGACTTTTGACCTTGACGGAAGCTATAATGTAAGCGTAACCCAGACTGCGCTTAACAGCGATGCCCAGACAACAAAAACAGCAACATTTGCTTATAATGTTGATAAGCACAGCATGAGTTTTAACGGTGCGGCAGAACTGCTTTTTGGTGGTGATTATTACCCAGATGTAAGTAACTGGAAAACCATAAATGTTGTTGAAGTAACAGAGAATTCGTTACGCCTTTCTGTAAAACGTGACCAGGCGAGAAACCCTAATGATGGGCCATGCCAGATCGTTTTCCACTTTAAGCCTAAAGAATAAAGCATAATACCGGTAAGCGTACTCCAAAAGCGCTTACCGGTTTTTTTACCAAAACAGCTATGACTAAAATTCAGAAATCGTTCTTTAAGGCGCTTGCCATGACTGCACTGCTCACCATAGCAGCATGCAGCAGCAGCGATACTAAAGAAAATAACCGAAAGGTAACCTTCAATAAAAACTGGCAGTTTCATTTAAACGATGCTGCTAATGATAAAGACACTATAAGTGCTGCTACACAATGGCGCACCCTTAACCTTCCGCACGACTGGGGCGTAGAAGGAAAATTTGACGAGCACAGCCCTGCCGGAACCGGTGGAGGCGCGCTTACAGGCGGACTTGGCTGGTACAAAAAAACATTTACCGTTGCCGCGGCCGACAGTACAAAAATTACATCTGTCGTATTTGACGGTGTATACTGCAACAGCGAAGTATGGGTTAACGGCCATTACCTGGGTAAACGCCCTAACGGATACATTAGCTTTGAATACAATCTTACACCCTATCTTAAATTTGGCGATACAAAAAACGAGATAATCGTAAAGGTAGACAACTCAAAACAACCTAATTCACGCTGGTATTCGGGTTCAGGAATTTACAGGAATGTATGGCTGCAAACTACAGACAAACTGCATGTAGGCCAATATGGCACTTTTGTAACCACGCCTAAAGTATCTGCCAATGAGGCAACTGTTGTCATTGCTGCTACTATTAAAAACGAATATGCTGAGGCAAAAGAGGCTACCATTACCACTACCTTATATAAAAGAGATAAAGAAACGGCTACAGTAAGCCAGAAAGTTTCTATTGAGGCAAACGCCGAAAAAACCATTAAACAGGAAACAACTGTAAACAACCCGGTACTATGGAATGTAGAATCACCGGAGCTTTACACCGCTATAACCGAAATTAAAATAGGCGATGATGTAGCAGACCGCTATGAAACGCCTTTCGGGATCCGCAGCTTTAAATTTGACCTTGACAAAGGCTTTTTACTAAACGGAAAACAACTGAAGATTAAAGGCGTTTGCCTTCACCATGATTTAGGCCCGCTGGGAACGGCATTTAATACCCGCGCCATGGAGCGCCAACTGGAGATCATGAAAGAAATGGGCGTAAACGGGATACGCACATCGCACAACCCGCCCGCCCCTGAATTACTAGACCTTTGCGACAAGATGGGCTTTATTGTTATGGATGAGGCTTTTGACATGTGGGAACAGCCTAAGAACAAAGACGATTATAGCACCGCATGGGCAAAATGGCACAAGGCCGACCTTGAAGCGCAGATACTGCGCGACAGGAACCACCCTAGTGTGTTTATCTGGAGCATAGGTAACGAGATTCCTGAGCAGTGGAATGAGAACGGCGCACGCATTGGTAAAGAACTTGCCGGCATTGTAAAAGCGCTTGATACTACACGCCCGGTTACTGCGGCAATGAACCCGCCAATTATTGTAAGCGGTGATATCAATATACAGTTTACTGAAACAGCTGCACAGCCTAATGCACTTGCAGGCAGTGGCGCACTGGATCTTATTGGCTACAACTATGCTCACCAAACGTATGCCAACCACAAGATAAATTTTCCTAAAACACCTTTTATCGCTACCGAAACAACATCGGGGTTACAGACTAGGGGCTATTATGACAAAAACTCTGAAGAAATTAAGCAATGGCCTAAGCGCTGGGATATTCCGTTTCACGACGGTAACCCGGGCAATACGGTTTCGGCTTACGACCAGATACAAACGCCATGGGGTTCTACCCATGAGGCGACCTGGAAAGTAATGAAGAAATACGATTTCCTTTCGGGCTTTTACATCTGGACAGGTTTTGATTACATAGGCGAGCCTACGCCTTATTTGTGGCCGTCGATCAGTTCGTACTTTGGTATCGTAGACCTTGCCGGTTTTCCTAAAGACGTGTACTATATGTACCAGAGCGAATGGACCAATAAAGACGTACTGCACATTTTACCGCACTGGAACTGGAAAACAGGCCAAACAGTAGATGTATGGGCCTACTATAACAATGCTGATGAGGTAGAGCTTTACCTCAACGGAAAATCTTTAGGCAGACAAAGTAAAAAAGGCGACGACCTTCACGTAATGTGGAAGGTGCCGTATGCTCCCGGAACACTGAAAGCAGTGTCGCGCAAAGGAGACAAAACCGTTCTTGAAAAAGAAGTAAAAACTGCAGGTGCACCTGCTGCCCTTAAAGCTGCCGCAGACCGCGCTACCATTAAAGCTGATGGCACTGACCTGAGCTTTATTACGGTAGATATTTATGATGCCAACGGTGTTTTTGCTGCAACGGCAAACAACGAGATAAACTTTAGCATTAAGGGCAACGGCAAGATCGTGGGTGTATGCAGCGGCGACCCAGTAAGCCATGAGTCATACAAAGGCACAAAGCACACCGCACTTAACGGCAAATGCCTTGTTGTAATACAAAGCCATGAAAAGGCAGGGACTATAGAGGTTACTGCAAGCGCTAAAGGCCTTAAGGCTGCAACCGTAAAGATTACAGCCGAATAATTAAGTACCCAAAACAAACATCTATATAATGAAAAAAACAACTATTGCAGCAGCATTCCTCGGCCTGGCCCTTAGCCTGGTCTCAGGGCATGAAGCTGTGGCACAGGTACAGAACGCTGACGTACTCAACGCGCCGGTAGATATCAGTAAAAACTTTGAAAATTACTTAAACACGTTCTACTTTGCCGATGAGCTGGCGTCTTTTGACCCTGCCACCGGAAAAGGAACCGTAAAATACCTTCGTTACAATTACAAGACACGCCAGGCCTTTAATAACATGATGATGAAGCCTGATGTTGAAAAAGCAAACGAATTTCCGGCAACTGAGTATGCCGATGCTCCTGTGCTGCCTTTTAGCATTGAGTTTGTGTCTGACCGTACTGTCAGGATAAAAAATGCATCGGGCCCGCAGTTCAACCAGGTTGCAGAATCGCTTATGCTGGTAAACGGCACGGCACCTAACCATCCTGAGAGCTGGAAGTACAGCAAGACAGCTACCGGCCACCAATATGTGAGCAAACACGGTAAAGTGGTTATTGAGAGCAAGCCATGGCACGTAAAAATTTATGATGCAGCAGGCAAAATGCTAACCTCAACGTTGCATAATGACGACCTTCAGAATACGTACACGCCTACCCTTCCGTTCTCTTTTGTAAGGAACAACAACGATTATTCAAGAAACGTTGCGCCTGTATTCGGCCTTGAGCCGGACGAAAAAATATTTGGCTGTGGTGAGTCGTTCACGCAGTTTAACAAACGCGGGCAAAAAGTAATCATGTGGACAGATGACGCCAATGGTGTTCAGAACGAAACCATGTACAAACCTATTCCGTTTTACATGAGTTCACGTGGTTATGGTGTGTTTATGCATACCTCTGCACCTATCACGGTAGACTTTGGTAAATACTACGCCAGCGCTAACAAAATGATGATAGGCGACGATGTAGCCGACCTGTTTATCTTTTTAGGAGAACCAAAAGACATTCTTGACGAATATACTAACCTTACCGGTAAAGCAGCTATGCCGCCGCTTTGGTCATTTGGATTATGGATGAGCCGTATTACTTACTTCTCTGAGAAAGAAGGCCGCGAAGTAGCAAAGAACCTTAGAAAATATAAGATTCCGAGTGATGTTATCCACTTTGATACAGGCTGGTTTGACGTTGACTGGAGAAACAATTATGAGTTTGCCTCAAAACGTTTTGAAGACCCTAAAAAAATGATGGCAGATATGAAAAAAGACGGCTTTAACGTTTGTCTTTGGCAGCTGCCTTACTTTACGCCAAAGAATACTTTATTCAATGAGATCGTAAACAACAACCTTGCGGTAAAAGATAAAAAAGGAAATATTCCATATGAAGATGCGGTATTGGATTTCTCCAACCCTGAAACAGTAAAATGGTACCAGGGCAAGCTTAAGCACCTGTTTGACCAGGGTGTTGGCGTATTTAAAGTAGATTTTGGCGAGGCTGCACCTACAGATGGGCTTTACCACAGCGGACGCACAGGTTTCTATGAGCACAATTTATACCCGTTACGTTACAACAAGGCTGTTGCCGAAGTGACACAGCGCGAAAAAGGATATACCCTTATATGGGCAAGAAGCACCTGGGCAGGAAGCCAGCGCTACCCGCTGCATTGGGGTGGTGATGCCGAGACTAACAACGGCGCTATGGCAGCAACGCTTCGCGGCGGACTGTCGTTAGGTTTATCAGGCTTTAGCTTTTGGAGCCATGATTTAGGCGGGTTTGCTACAAAATCGCCGGAAGCATTATACAGGAGATGGACCCCGTTTGGTATGCTTACCTCTCACGTGCGCAGCCACGGCGAACCACCAAGGGAGCCATGGTTGTTTAGCGAAGATTTCCTTAAAGGATACCGCGCTGCCGATAATATGCGTTACGAACTGATGCCATACATCTATGCACAGGCAAAAGAAAGTTCAGAAAAAGGACTACCAATGATGCGTGCTCTTTTTGTTGAATTCCCTAACGATCCGGGAGCATGGTTAATAGACAACCAGTATATGTTTGGATCAGACCTTTTAGTGGCACCTTTATTTGAAGAAGTTACCGAACGAGACGTCTACCTGCCTGCAGGAACATGGATAGATTACCAGACTAAGAAAGTATACCAGGGCGGATGGCACAAGATAAAAGCCGGAGACATTCCAATCGTAGTATTGGTTAAAGATGGTACGGCACTGCCTCACATTGCATTGGCACAAAGCACACAGGATATGGACTGGAGCAAGCTTACACTTAAGGTATTTGCTACAGATGCTGCCACAACTGCAACAGGAAAAGTATTCCTGCCGGGTGGCGATAAGGTGCAAACCGTATCTGCGGCACGATCTGGAAACAGCTTTACTGTAGGCCAAAATCCGTACAACGGAAAAACAACGTTTAAAACAGAGTTGATAAAATAAATTTTTGAGTTATTTGGGTTAGTTCTTAAATTCCCCCGGGAACTGTTTTGACTTCCGGTTCCCGGGTTTTTTAATATCTTGCCTGATACAAATGATTATTATGAGATTAAAACAATTTATACTGCCTGCCCTTTTAGTTTCGGCAATTGCTGTAAATGCACAGGCAAAAAAGACCGCTTACGAGCTTACTTCTCCGGGAGGTAAGAACACCATCAATTTTGCATTGACAAACAATGCGCCTACTTATGCTGTAAAGCATGGTACAGCTGAGATCATCACCCCATCTGCAATGGGTTTCATCCTTAAAAATGAAGACCTTACCAAAAACTTTGAAATTGCAGATGTAAAGACTTCAACACACGACGACACCTGGACACAGGTTTGGGGTGAAAAGAAAAACATACGCAACCATTATAACGAACTGGTTGTAAAACTGAACAGCAAAGACAAGAACAAACGCAAGCTAGAAATACAGTTTCGCGCGTTTGATGATGGTGTTGCCTTTAGGTATGTATACCCTGAGCAGGGCATTAAAGACAGTATCTATGTTACTAACGAGGTTACCGCTTTCAATTTAAAAGAAGACGGCCAGGCATGGTGGATACCTGCTTACCTTGACCAGCAGATGGAATACCTGTTTACCAAATCGCCGGTGAGCAAACTGAATGTAGTACACACACCGCTTACCATCGAAAACAAAACCAATGTTATCAGTTTCCATGAGGCAGACCTTAAGGATTTTGCTGCCATGACGCTGAGGCATACTACAGGCACAAATTTTAAAGCAGATCTTATGCCGTGGTCTGACGGTATACTGGTACGTGCCAAGGGTTCGTTTACCACACCGTGGAGAACACTGCAAATTGGCGAAAAGCCAGGCGATCTTATCGAGTCATACCTAATCCTGAACTTAAATGAGCCTAACAAGCTTAAAGACGTGTCGTATGTGCATCCGCTAAAATACCTTGGTATATGGTGGGGCATGCACATTGGGCAATATACCTTCTGGGAAAGCGACAAACAGGGCGCTACCACAAAACGTGCTAAAGAATACATTGACTTTACTGCTAAAGAAGGTTTCCACTACCTGCTGATTGAAGGATGGAACAAAGGATGGACGCCTGACTGGTATAAAAACCAGATACACACGTTTAGCTTTACCGAAAATGCAGATAACTTTAACCTTGAAGAGGTTGTAAAATATGGCCGTTCTAAAGGCGTTGAGATTATAGGCTACCATGAAACGGGATCTAACATTTACAATTACCTTACAGAAATTGATGCTGCTTTTGCATTATACAAAAAAGTGGGCATCCACAATGTAAAAATTGGCCAGGTAGGCTCTATGATGAACCTTAAAGAATGGCACCAGGGCCAGTATGGCGTGCGCTACTACCGTTATGTGTTAGAGAAAGCTGCCCAATACGGTCTTGCGGTTAACTTTCATGAACCGGTAAAAGACACAGGAGAACGCAGGACTTATCCTAACATGATGGCGCGCGAAGGCGCACGCGGTATGGAGTACAATGCATGGAGCGACGGTAACCCGCCAAGCCACGAAACGATACTGCCGTTTACACGTTTCCTTTCAGGACCGATGGATTTTACACCGGGTGTCATAGATGTGGAAGTGAAAAAAGGCTATCCGGGAAGGCGCGTGCACACGACTGCTGCTAAACAATTAGCACTATATGTAGTATTATATTCGCCGATACAAATGCTTGCCGACCTTCCTGAAAACTACGAAGGCCAGCCGGAATTCCAGTTCCTTAAAGATGTACCTACCGATTGGGAAGATACTAAGATCATAAACGGGCAGATAGGCAAATTCATTACTACAGCCCGTAAAGACCGTAATAGCGAAGACTGGTTTCTGGGGAGTATTACCAATGAAGATGCACGTAACCTAAACGTGTCGCTTTCGTTCCTTGACCCTGCTGCAAAATATGAGGCACAGATATACAGTGATGCCCCTGGCACTACAGAAACAAACAATCCGGGTGATGTAGCGGTTACTAAAAAACAGGTTACATCTAAAGATAAGCTAACATTTATGCTGCCAACATCTGGCGGTACAGCTATCCGTTTCAAAAAATTATAATCCATGAAACAGTATGCCTTATACATATCGTTACTGGTAACAGCATCGCTTTCGGCGCAGCAGAAAAAGCAATATCCTTTTCAGGATCCTAAACTGGATACTGAGAAGCGTATTGACAACCTGCTGTCGCTGATGACGCTGGACGAAAAGATACAGGCACTAAGCACTAATCCGTCTGTTCCGCGCCTTGGCGTTAAAGGAACAGGGCATGTGGAAGGACTGCACGGGCTTGCTCTGGGCGGCGCTCCGGGATTTTGGGGAGGCAAAGACAAAACGCCTCTTACCACTACCACATTTCCGCAGGCTTACGGGCTTGGCGAAACCTGGGACACAGAACTATTGCAAAAAGTAGCTGATGTGGAAGGGAAAGAAACCCGTTATGCGTACCAAAAGTACAATCGTGGCGGCCTTGTAGTGCGTGCCCCAAATGCCGACCTTGCCCGTGACCCACGCTGGGGACGTACAGAGGAAAGCTATGGCGAAGATGCCTTTTTTAATGGTACAATGGCAACTGCTTTTATAAAAGGGCTTCAGGGTAACAATGCTAGTTATTGGCAGACTGCCGCCCTGATGAAACACTTTTTAGCCAACAGTAATGAAGATGGACGTACCTATACCTCATCTGACTTTGATGAAAGATTATGGCGCGAGTATTACTCAGTTCCCTTTTATATGGGTGTGGCCTATGGCGGTTCGCGTGCCTACATGGCATCCTATAATAAAGTGAACGGCATACCGGCAATGGTACACCCAATGCTTAAAGACATCACGGTAAAGGAATGGGGCCAGAATGGCATCATCTGTACCGATGGTGGCGCGTTTGGACTTCTGTTATCCGACCATAAATAT
>Ga0163161_10002019_pt1 | contig 14677 bp, 15 predicted proteins | sample S45metaG_FD_129847 | JGI IMG/M metagenome (GOLD analysis project Ga0163161, IMG submission 129847) | Switchgrass rhizosphere microbial communities from Kellogg Biological Station, Michigan, USA - S4-5 metaG | ecosystem: Host-associated > Plants > Roots > Rhizosphere > Soil | place: USA... | reverse complement strand
TTAGTTTTGGCAGATTGTAACTTGGCGTCAATAACACCAAACTTATTGCTCACAGCGATAAACCAATAAAACCACGCAGCCATCTTGAGAGCCAGCAGTATGGAATGCTCCAACCGCACGCTGACAATAGTGTCCCGCGCTATAGACGTTTTCGTCGTCGTAGAACGTCCCTTCGAGGATGAACACCTCTTCCAATTGATCGTGGCAGTGGGATTCCGCGAAGGCTCCTGGCAAAATTTTCATGAGCATCGTTCGCTCACCGGTTCTCTTATCCTCAAAGATTGGTTTTACTAAAAATCCATGTAGATCCGTCAACTCCCAGTCACGCGCAGGAAGATTAATTCGATGAGTACCGACTTTCTGTCTATCTAATGGCGTCACACTCATTTCTAACTACCCACTTACAGGGTTATTAAATAACTACCTTTATAGCACCAGACTCACCTCAGCGATCAACCACTAGATCGGACAGAGGCCTTGAGCAACAGGGAAGGAACATTCCGCCGTCAATCTCCCGCTGTCGGATTCCCCCATTATGGTTCATAGAAACAGAACCGCTAATGAGTTTGGATTTGCAGGTTCCACACAAGCCATTAGAGCAAGAGGATGGGATCTTGATACCCGACTTTTTAGCGGCGGCCAACACGGTCTGATCACACGCGACGCCAATGGTGCGGGTTTGCTTGAGAAATTCGACCTTGTACCCTGTTTCAGCCATCACCTCTTGAGCAGGGTCGATAACTGGTAGCGGTATCGCGTCCTGGAAGCTTTCTTCAATATAACGTGACTCAGGCACACCCATCTGAGTAGATATTTCTCGTGCAGCAGACATAAACGGCCCAGGGCCGCAACACATAACCAGCCGCTGAGAAATATCTGGCACTATAAGGGAGAGGAACTCTTTTGATATGCGTCCAACAAAACCCGGCCAAGACTTCTCGGTGGATATCTCCTCTGGAATAAGGATAAGCCGAAGGGTCTTAAGCTTCGTTGCTAGAGTTGCTAGCTCATCTCGAAAAATAAAATCCTGAGGGCTTCTTGCTGCATGTACAAAAGTCACATCCGCCTTAGCAGAAAGATCAGCCAACTCCCTAACCATTGACATCAATGGAGTAATGCCGGAACCAGCTGAAAGGAAGAGATATTTGTCCGTGTGATCTGCGGATTTAGTGAAATTTCCGAGCGGGCCAAACCCTTTTACTACAGTATTCGGCGAAAGATTTTCATGCATCCAGTTAGAAACGACACCACCTGGGACTCGTTTCACAGTGATCGAGATAGCGTTAGGCCTCAACGGAGATGATGAAATACTATAACACCGATTCGTATGTTCACGATTAATAGGAAAATCGAAAGAAAAATACTGACCTGCGCGAAATCGGAAAAACTTCCCGTCTAGAGAGACAAACGTGAACGTTTTTACGTCGTGCGTTTCAGAATGCACGTCTACACAAACAAGATTTTCATCCGTTTCTTGATCCCAGTAATCAACCTGCACTTTCTCCCTAGTCGAAAAGATATGTTCAGTATCCATGAGCTTTCATCCGTTCCACATACCAAGTAGAAAAATTGTCCAATTGGCGTTCCGTGAACTCGGAATAAACACCTGGTTCATAGGCCGGATCTTTGATTCCATCATGGGAGCGAGCAACCAATTTTGCATCTTGGTCAGTTGTCGCAATCCAAACGCTTGTCAATTTTTCTAAGTCGTAGTCGACGCCCTCTACAGCATCTTTATGAACGAGCCATTTCGTTCTAACCAATGTTTTATCTGGCGACAAAGGAATTAACATAGACGTGACAGCGTGGTCACACATAAAGTGATTCCAAGAGTTGTGCCCCCAAAGATGAGTATCTCCGAGGTCTTTACGTGTCAGTGTTCCCATAAGTTTTGCCGATGCAGATGTAGCGTCGGGAGTTTGTGACTCGCCAGCACCCGAAATAATCAGCCTCTGAGTTCTGAAGTTTGTAGCATTCCCAGATAGTTGTTCTACAGCAACTGATGGATAACCTTCTGACTCCCAGGCCTTTGTCTGCTCTGCATAGCGGATACCGTGCTGAATGGCAGTTTCACGATCGTCGTCACTTAAGACTGCAGGATCATAGCCAAAATCAACCTCAAAGAATGATACGCACAACTCGGGATGATTAGCAGAACAATGGTAGCACTCGCGATTATTCTCGATTGTTAACTTCCAATTACCCTCTTCGATTACGTCTGTTTGGTAGGCTATTTTGGTGTTTATAATATCATAGGGGTGCAGGCGCTCAGTCATCACTCGCTCCAGATTGTCAATATCTTCGGGAGGATTTTCAGAGAGACAGACATATATAAGCCCGCCGATAGACCTAAAATTTACAGGCTTTAGTGCCCTGCAAGACTTATCAAAGTCAACCCCCATGTGGGGTGCATAGACCAATTCCCCCGTCAACTCATAAGTCCATTGATGATAGGGGCAAACCAATTTAGAAATTATTTGATTACCTGGCTCAAGCAATCTTGATCCGCGGTGACGACATACGTTACGCACGACACGTATCGACTCGTCTTCATCCCGGAGAAGTATCAAGCTAGTATTACCAATATCAATAACCGATGCATCTCCTGGCTCGGGGACATCACACTCCAAGCCAATGTAAATCCAATGATTGTGAAAAAAAACCTCTAAATCCGCCTGAAAGACATCGCTCCGTGTATACAACCCTCCAGGTAAGGATTGCCCCTTGATTCGCGATGCGACCAGCGATGAGATCTGCGGTTCGGGACTAATAATCATAATGTCACCAGGCTTATTGTTACTAATGATTCTTTGGTCGTGATAATATCGCCCTGAACAACAAACCTTACAACCGCATAAATTATTAAGTCACGCATAAGAAAATATTATACGATCTATCACATAAATCTTGGCCGGAGGATCTGTCTGATGAGGTTGCTCAGAAATGTACCGTCGCTGACCGCGCTTGTCGCACTAGAGGCAGTAATTCGGCACAAAAGCTTTACCGAAGCAGCCCGTGAGCTTGGCGTTACCCAAGCTGCGGTCAGCAGGCAAATAGCCTGCCTAGAACAAGATTTCGGGGTATCACTTTTCACTAGGGGGCATCGCTCCATCCAGCCAACTAATGCTTGTGCAGCACTGGGAGTCGCATTAGCAGAAAATTTTTCAGGTATTACGGAGGCAGTTGAAGCTATCCGCGCCGCAGGTAAGGAGCAGGTAGTCACTATTGGTGCAACAGTGGCATTTTCGACTTTTTGGCTTCTTTCGAGATTGATCGAGTTTCGGCGGCTACATCCAGAAATACAACTCCGAGTTATTTCGCAAGACTCAAAAATCAACATGGAATCTAGCAATGTGGATGTGGTAATTCGTTATGGCAACCCGCCCTTTGACGATGGAACAGTATTAGCATCTTGTGGAGACACCATCGTTCCAGTTTGCTCGCCAGAGTATGCAACTAAGATCGCAGATAAACATTTCTGGGAAATTGGAACCGACCTTATCGAATATGATGCAGCAGATAGTTCGTGGTATAGCTGGCCAAAATGGTATACGCAGATGGGAGTCAAAAAACCATCAGGTGAGCCGTCGATGAAATTCAGCCATTACACTGAAACTATTGCAGCTGCGAAAGCAGGTCAAGGTGTAGCACTTGGTTGGGGAGTGTTGGTCAACACATTCATCCAGGATGGTAGCCTAGTTGGTTTATCTGAACGCACATTGGTTCCGGATGGTCTATACAACATATTGGTACCCTTAAACTCTCCCAGAAACGGTGCGGGAGAACTCGCTGCCAACTGGCTTATTTCAGCACTGCAGGATTCGACTAACAATCAGTAACATTGAAGAAATTCTTGAGTGAGACCAGATTCAAGAGTTTTGGCTGGCAGAGTCGGTGATAAATCTATCAAATGTGCCATTAGAACTTTGTCGTGTAGATCCGCACTTGACCACTGAAGCTGTCCAAAAAGAAAGCCAATGACTATCTTTGATATATAAGACAAACGACCCGGCACAGAATTAAAATAAATCGGAGAAAGAATATCTTCTAGCAACAACAAATAACTCTTCTGAAGATCGTGTATATCAGTTTGTCGTTTCACATCCAGGCTGACAACCTCTCTATAAAGCAGAATAAGCCCCCGCTCATCAACTCCTCTGAAAGAATTAAATGACTGGAGGAATGCTTGAAACTTTTTTGCCGGGGTACCTTGTCTTCTTGTCGAACGCTTAGTCGTAGCAATCAGACTGGAAAGAGTCAACTCGAGAATTTCGTACAACAACTCTTGCTTGTTTTCAATGTGATTGTACAACGACCCCGCATTTACACCGACCTGTTTGGCCAAATCTCTCATACTGATGGCTTGGAAACCATATTCGGAGAATAGTGCTATTGCAGCATCTATGATGCGATCACGGGTACCGCCTTCGACATTCGAATGGAGTGCTGACATAGGGATTGTAACTCCTAAAATTTAAGCGGCGCCAAATATACTGTTAATTGGCGCCTTTATACATATATTCTATTATTCTATTAGGCGGGGCTCTCCGACCTCAGTAATAGACTCGCTCAACCCAAACGAGGTGACAATTTTCTTTATCTGACCGTTTTCGTGCATTGTCTGTACATTACTGGATAGAGCGCTGCCAAGTAGATCATTAGACTTCGTATAAACGAATGCAACTTGGCCCGGCTGCATAGTTGCTTTTACTCTATCATCAGCGTCGGCAACAACAATTTTGCTGTTTGCATAAGCTCCTTTTTGCTGCGCAGCAATAGCCACTGCGAAGCTATCAGCTACTGCCTGTAGGCGGTTTGATGCGAGATCTTGTGCTGCTGCAACTGCATTTGGATACAACACCAAGTTATCGCCAAATATCTTCTTAAGATCTGAAACCCAAAGATTACCTTGCGCGGTACCTATTTTCTTACCATTGAGATCTGAAATTTTTGCAACACCTTCAGCCGATATTATGCCCATTGCATCTAAATAAATCGGGGCTGACAAACCTAAAATTTTGTTGCGTTCAGCTGTGCGGTACCAATCACCAATGCCAATATCTACTCTTTTGGAGACCACCGACTGAATTACGGCGGAGGGATCAACAACAGTAGTTTTTATTGTCAGACACTCATTTTTCGCGATGACTTTAAGAATCTCACCCTCTACACCACTAATATCATTTCCCCCTTTGGGTATCGAGTAAGGCGGGAAAGCATATGCAGCAACGGTTAATACTCCAGGCGTCAATGTTTCGAATTTATGTACCGGTACGCATTCTTCTGCGGCCTGAACGACACTGCTACCAACAGCACCAGCGATCAACGCACACTTAATTAGTTCAGATAAAATCTTCATACCATGCTTCCCTTTATGTCAATTAAGTTCGACTTACGGCAACACCAACATCTTAGGTTTGACCGCTCGCACCTAGCTTTTTCTCGAGCGAAGTCACAATTATCGTGGCAGGGATACATACTACTGCGTACATAATCCCGGCCAAAGCAAGCACTGGCATATATTGAAATGTATTTGATCCAATAGCTGAAGCCCGACTCACAAGCTCCGGAAGAGCGATAGTGAAGCATAAAGATGATGCCTGAAACATAATGATTGAAAAGCCCAGTAACGATGGAACGGCTATGCGAAGGGCTTGAGGAACTATAATAAATCTGAGAGCGTCCAGCTTAGTAAGCCCAATAACATCAGCTGCTTCTCTCTGCCCACTCGCTACTGCCTCAAGTCCTCCTCTAATAATTTCACTTGTATATGCGCCAGTGCAGCAAGCCAACGCTAACGCTGCCGCAGTGAATGAGGATAACGTAATTCCGGCGGAAGGAAGCCCATAGTAAAAATATTGTAACAATATCAATGCCGGGGCTCCGCGCCCCAACTCTACCACGAACAAAAACATTAACCTGACAGCCTTGTTTGGTGCTGATACACCGAGCGCAAAGACCAAGCCCAGTGGAATCCCCAACAACAGACAAACTCCGGTTACCTGCAAAGACAGAACAAAGCCCTGCAGAAGATCCGGAAACCATTCCCACCACATACCAAGAAGATCAATCATCTAGAAATCCTCGTGTTCAACGTAGCCCCGAGCCAACGCGAAAACAACGCGATAGGTACGCTTAGAAGCAAGTAAAGCAAAGCAGCAGTGGTATATACCTCTATCCCTTTGAACGTCTGTTGAGTGACTTGATATGCCACTGCACTGATATCTGTGACACCAATAGTGGATGCTACGGCAGAGTCCTTCAGCAGACTGATAGCGTAAGTTGCGGCTGAAGGCACCACAATCCTAAGCATTTGAGGAAGAATTATATCGACGAACCGTTGCCTGGCATTGAGGTTTAGCACGTGTGCCGCTTCGTATTGTCCGACCGAAACAGCACTCAGCGCTCCACGATACACTTCAGACATTTGCGCAGCAGTGATTATCCCAAGGCCCGTAATAGCAGCTGCAAACGGTGAAAGATTAAGGAAGCCGCCACCCACGCCAAAGAAGACGAAGAATAGCCATACAATAGGTGGAATTGATCGAATAATTAAAACTAACGATGCCGTCGTAAAGGAAACCATCCTAAATTTAGACATTCTAGCCCAGCATATTGGGAAGCCAAGTAGGCAGCCTATCGTAAATGATAGTAACGTGACGGCAATAGTCCAAGGGACGCCGTCGAGCATTGCTTTGAATACGTCAAACATTACCTGTCCCTCACAGCCCGGAGAAACTGCACTACTCGCTCGTGTTGTGGATTACGCATCACCTCTCGGCTTACCCCCTGCTCCAGGATTCGCCCCTCTGCCATCACAACGACTCGGTCTGATACTGTTTCTGCGAAGTGCATTTCATGAGTGACCATGATCATCGACATGCCTTCGTTCGCGAGTTCTTTCATTACTGCAAGAACTTCCAGCCCTAGCTCTGGATCAAGAGCTGAGGTCGGCTCATCAAAAAGCATCAGCTCAGGCTCCAGAGCGAGCGCGCGAGCGATGGCGATCCGCTGCTGCTGGCCACCTGAGCACCGAGCCGGATACAGCTCGGCTTTATTGGCCAAACCAACTCGGTCGAGCAGCTCTAAAGATTTTTTGTCGGCGTCTCGTTTTGAGCGTCCCATCGTACGCACCTGTGCAAGGCTAACGTTTTGAAGGACAGTGAGGTGAGGGAACAGGTTGAATGATTGAAAAACCATTCCGATTCGTCGTCGAAGCTTAACCAGGTCACTTCGCGATGAAGGACGTCCCGCCTCTAAAGTAACGCCATCCATGCTGACTGACCCTGCCGTGGGCGGCGACAGCTGATTAATACAACGAAGCAGCGTGCTTTTACCTGATCCGCTTGGGCCAATGATCGCAAGCACTTCACCTTTACACATCTCAAGGCTAACGTCGTGCAAAACCTCATAAGGCCCGAAGCTCTTATAAATTCCTTTCAGGCTTAGGAAAGCCTGTTCTGTTTTTTGCACCTCAACAACCGAAGGTACAGCGGTACTCACGACACTTACCGAACTCATCTTGTATTCCTCCAAATGCGCACTGACGCTATTTTTGACAGCACAGGCCTCACATTGTTGAGGCCTACCGCTGAATCCGGTTTGAGACTACATTTCTGGTTAGGTTATATAGTCACTGTGCTTTGTGTCTGTCTTATCGGTTGCGCGCACTCTATTAATAAAAGCTATTCGAGTGTTTTTGCGCCACCAACTGGTCGTGGGCAGGAAGGTAAGAAATTAATCGCATTAACTCGCTTATCAGATTTCCTCGCATGTGTCCGCGCTTACGACCACCTGCTTCTAACGAAATCAAATTACGGTCTTTATTACTGTACATACAAACCTCAACTAGCCTGGTGATTTATATATTGTTCTAATGGCAGTGCAAAGGTACGGTTTTGTAAAATATTATAGATATCTTTTTCTATTATAGGTCTTTGACGATGCGCAGCGCGTCATAGATGGCGGCATGAGTATTCCTTGCGGAAACTGCATCACCAATTCGGAACAGCTGGAATTTACCGTCTGGGTTCGTGTTGATTTTTTGTGGATTACCGGCAATCAAATCTATGTATTCAACAGCGCCTTCGTTGGAGGCGAATGGCTTCAGATCAAAATACAACTCGTCCAGTGGGCGAGTGCCGTGGTTTACCACCACCTGGTCGACAATACGCTCCTTTGTTAAAGAGCTATAGTCAGTACCTACTATCGCTTTGAGCTGATTCCCCTCGCGTTCAACTGCTATCAGACGGTACGTAACGGTGAAAGTCGTATCCAACTTTTGTAAGGATCGCATGTATGGCACGAGGTTCATGCTCATAACCTCAGGCGCGAAGTTACGGTCAGGCGTCATAATTTCCGTATGGGCACCGCTTTGAGCGATAAATTCGGCTGCCTGCAGTCCCGCATGGTCACCTGCGTCATCGAATACCAGCACATTCTTCCCAGGCTTAACGTCACCGGAAATAATGTCCCAAGCCGAAACAAGCAACTCGTTGCCTTTCTCCAAGACTTCCGTGTGCGGGAGACCTCCCGTAGCCACAATCACAACATCGGCTTTTTCACCGAGCACGATGTCAGTATCCGCCCAGGTGTTGAAATTGAATTTCACACCGAAGCGTTCGCATTGAGCCATACGCCAATCAATGATGCTGATCATTTCCTTACGCCGCTCCGATTGTGCGGTCAAGCGAATTTGACCACCGGGCTGGTCTGCGACTTCATAAACTACGACATCATGCCCTCGTTCGCCAGCGACCCGAGCGGCTTCCAATCCCCCAGGGCCTGCGCCGATGATGACGATCTTTCGCTTCTTATCAGCTTTGGGAATGTCGTGAGGCATAGTAGTTTCACGGCCAGTCGCAGCGTTATGGATACAGTAGGCTGCACCAGCGTTGTAGATTCGATCCAGGCAGTAGTTGGCCCCTACGCATGGACGAATATCATCCTCACGCCCTTCAATGATTTTTTTGACAATGTGCGGGTCAGTCATGTGAGCCCGTGTCATACCGACCATGTCAATCAAACCAGATGCGATAGCATGACGAGCAGTTGCCACATCGGGGATCTTGGCAGCGTGAAAGGTTGGGAACCCTGTAAGCGACTTGATCTCACCTGCAAAATCCAGGTGGGGTGCGTTGCGCATACCTTGGATCGGGATGATGTCAGTAAGGCCGGCATCGGTCGCAATATTGCCGCGAATGACGTTTAGGAAATCGATCATGCCACTGTCTTTGAGCAGCATTGAGGTTTCCAACCCCTCGTCTTTTTGCAGACCTCCTGCGAGCAACTCATCACCGGTATAGCGAATGCCAACGATGAATTCAGTGCCTACTCGCTTACGGATAGCGGTCAGGACTTCAAATGTGAAACGAAGGCGATTTTGAAGCGAGCCACCGTAAGGGTTATCAAGTTCGTTGGTAAGCGGTGACCAGAATTGATCCATCAAGTGGCCATACGCCTGGAGCTCAATACCATCCAGCCCTGCGGCCTTCATACGCTCAGCTGCATCTGCGTAATCTTGGATGATCCTGTCAATGTCCCACTGCTCGATAACCTTCGGGAAAGCTCGGTGAGCCACTTCGCGATTATGGGACGGCGAAACAACAGGTAGCCAATCTCCTTTATCCCAGCGAGTGCGACGGCCGAGGTGAGTCAACTGAATCATCACTGCAGCGCCGTGCTCGTGACATTCGTCCGTCAGATCCTTCATCCACCCGACCACCTCATCCTTATAAGCAAGGATGTTGTTGAATACAGGCGGGCTGTCACGAGAAATGGCGGCAGAGCCAGCGGTCATCGTCATCGCCACACCAGCCTTAGCACGCTCGACGTGATATGCACGATACAGCTTCTTGGGCATACCATCTTCAGGGTAAGCAGGCTCGTGGGACGTGGTGATGATGCGGTTGCGCAGGGTGAGGTGCTTCAGTTGAAAGGGTTGCAGCAACGGATCGTTTTTCATGATGGCGTCTCAGGTCTTATTGGTCATCAGCTATGAGCGACATTACGACCCAATGTACACATGTGTCAAGAGGGTGTTCACAGGTGTTTTTCGCGCTTGCAGGGTGACGATCTGCCTTGTACTATCCAAGACATGAACAAGCCCCTACCCAGTACAGAATCTATCCGAGTGCCGCTTGAAAGCTGGCTCAAAGCGGCTTACGACAGCTTGATTGAGTCCGGCATCGATGCCGTAAAAGTTTTGCCGTTAGCAAAGAAATTAAACATCTCACGTACGAGTTTTTATTGGTACTTTGAGGATCGTGATGCTCTGCTAACTGCGTTGATTGCATTATGGAAAAACAAAAATACAGACAATTTAGTTAAGCAGTCGAGAGCGTATGCGGAGTCACTTTCCGAGGCCATACTGAATGTATTCGATTGCTGGCTGAATACTGAGCTGTTCGACTCGCAGCTTGAATTTGCCATGAGAAGTTGGGCTCTACAGTCCGAAGAAGTTTCTACGGAAATCCTGTCTGCGGACGAGCTACGAATTGATGCTTTGGCGAACATGTTCGGCCGTTTCGGTTTTAATCCACTTCAGGCAAGAACTCGTGCTAGAGCGCTCTATCTCACTCAGATTGGTTACATCAGCATGAAAATGGCAGAGCCTACCGAGTATAGAATGCGCTACATCCCTGAATACTTAAAGATTTTTACGGGTGTAGAGCCTGAACCTCGGGAACTTGAGAGATTTTATAGCCGACACGGATTTACTTTGTGTGACTTTGATTTTTCCAAAGACAATGCATGAGTCAAAGACTGTATCTTTGGATGTAATATTCTAGAAGCATACCTCCTACCCAATGAAAGTCGTCACATCTTCAATACGCTAATGGCCACATTTTCCATGGCGTTTTAAATTACTCATGAAACTTTATCCCATGGCTAGTCATCGGGAGTAAGACGACGGCGCCCAGGGGCGCCGCTGAAACCGATTTACTCGGCTTTAAAGCTGTATACAGCGAGTTTGTTGCCATCCAGGTCACGGGCGTAAGCAGCATAGGCATTAGGTGCCCAGTCGCGAGTGCCGGCGGCACCTTCGTCTTTGCCCCCAGCAGCCAGAGCGGCCTCATGGAAGGCGTTGATAGTGGCGCGATTCGGAGCCTCGAAGCTGACAGTTACGCCGTTGCCAACGGTAGCAGGCTGGCCGTTTGCAGGCTTGAGTACGAAAAAGGAAGGCTTGTCCACGCCCCAGATAGAGCCGTTATCGCCCAAGTCGGCGATTCGCTTGAAGCCAATCTTGCCGAGTACCTCGTCGTAAAACTTACGAGCTTTTTCCAGATCGTTGGTGCCAACAGTTACATGAGTGAAGATCGACATGAGTTTCTCCGTCGCGGGTGGGTTGTTGTGGAAAGAAACCGATGTCTCCGAAGAGACACCGGGAGAATGTTTAGAAGTGGACGACCGAACGAATGCTCTTACCTTCGTGCATCAATTCGAAGGCCTCGTTGATCTGCTCCAGGCTCATGGTGTGGGTGATGAACTTGTCCAGCGGGATCTCTCCCTGCTCGGATTTAGCAACGTAGCTCGGCAGCTCAGTACGCCCTTTCACGCCACCGAATGCAGAGCCGCGCCATACGCGACCAGTCACCAACTGGAAGGGGCGAGTGCTAATTTCAGCGCCAGAGGGAGCAACACCAATGATGATGGATTCACCCCAGCCCTTATGGCAGGACTCAAGCGCCGCACGCATAAGTTGAACATTGCCAATGCACTCGAAGGAGTAATCAACGCCGCCGTCGGTCAACTCGACGATAACCTCTTGGATTGGGCGGTCGAAGTCCTTCGGATTGACGAAATCAGTGGCTCCCAATTCCTCCGCGATAGCGAACTTGCTCGGGTTGATGTCAATGGCAATGATGCGCGATGCCTTAGCCATCTTGGCGCCGATAATTGCGGCCAAACCAATACCACCCAAGCCAAAGACAGCGACTGTTGCGCCCTCTTCCACCTTAGCGGTGTTCAGCACAGCGCCAATGCCGGTAGTTACACCGCAGCCCAGGAGACATACCTTCTCAAGTGGAGCCTCCTTCGGGATCTTCGCCAAGGAGATTTCCGGCAGCACGGTGTACTCGGAAAAGGTGGAACAGCCCATATAGTGGTAAACCGGCTCGCCGTTGTAGCTGAAACGGGTGGTTCCATCGGGCATAAGCCCTTTACCCTGGGTAGCACGCACCGCCTGGCAAAGATTGGTCTTGCCGGAAACGCAGAATTTGCACTTCCCACATTCTGCGGTGTACAGCGGAATAACATGGTCACCTATCTGCAGCGAGGTCACGCCTTCGCCGACTGCTTCAACGATGCCGCCACCTTCATGGCCGAGAATGCACGGGAATACGCCTTCGGAATCCTGACCGGAAAGTGTGTAAGCGTCTGTGTGGCAAACACCGGTTGCAACGATGCGAACCAAAACCTCACCAGCCTTCGGAGGCTGAACATCGACCTCAACGATCTTGAGAGGCTCATTAGGGCCGAATGCAACAGCTGCGCGCGACTTGATCATGGGAATGGGTACCTATCGACTGTAATTCAGGTAACCCACAATAGAAAAAATAGACCCGGCTTGCTGTTGTAACCGACATAGAATCCGGCCAAGTTGCCATGAAATTGGGCCAAGCATTTAAGAAGAGAGAAATTTTATGAACGATATTGAGATTACAACCTGCAGAACGATCGATATTGTGATTTATCCAGACTTCAAATCATTTGAAGCCATTGGCCCAATGACTGTGTTTACTTATGCGAATAAGCACTTAGAAGCTCAAGAAAAACCACTGGGATATCGACTCAGAATTATCTCGACAAAAGTAGGCCCCATTACCTCTGACACGTTGATGAGTTTGCATGCCTCCCACCCATTGATCGAATCCGACCTCCCCCATTCGGTGATGATAGTCGGCGCCCATGAGATTGAGCGCATAGTGGAAGAACAACCCGAGATTGTGGAATGGACTAAGCGCGTCGCTCCAAATGTACCTCGCTTTGCGGGTCTGTGCTCCGGTGCATTTTTCCTTGCGGCAGCAGGCCTGCTAAATGACAAACGGGCAACTACTCATTGGCGAATGGCGGAGGTTATGCAGCAGAAATATCCAAAGGTTCAGGTAGACATTGATTCCATTTTTACTCAGCAAGGCAATCTTTGGACATCTGCCGGCGTAAGCGCCTCAGTGGATCTAGCCTTAGCCTTTGTGGAAGCTGATTTTGGGCATGAGCTTGCCCTACAAGTCGCCAGGGATCTTGTGATTTTTCTTAAGCGTCCGGGAGGACAATCTCAATTCAGCGCCAACCTGACAAGCCAAATGACGCAGTCTTCAAGCATGCGAGCAGTGCAGGAGTGGGTATTGAGTAATATCGATCAAAGGATAAGCGTCCCGTTGATGGCCGAGCGGGCGTCAATGAGCCTCAGGCACTTCACTCGGACATTTCATAAGGAGGTAAACATGCGCCCATCCGAGTTCATTGAAAAAGCCCGAATCGATATGGCACGCCGGCTGCTGAGCGAAAGTGAGCTACCGATGAAAAGTATTGCTTACAAATGTGGATTTTCGAATACAGACCAGATGCGTATTGGTTTTCGCAAATATCTGTCCGTCACTCCGAAGGAATATCGGGAACGATTTATAAGTGTCTAGCCTTTTGATTGGACACAAACTGCGCCCTCATCAGCGCCCCCCTCAAAAAAAACCCCATCGGTTGATGAACAAACGATGGGGAAAACACGCCGACACAAAAAGTCGGTTTACCCATTTGCGGGGAATGGGAGGGTCTAGTCAGTTAGCAGCGGAAAAAACGATCTAAATACGATTGCATTTCACTTACTAACAATAATTCAAATTCAAGCCTCTGAAAGCGAGCTATAGACTCTTGCCAGTTTATGTTCGTATTAAGCAGCGGAAAGCTGTGTCAGATGCATGCTCGCGACCATGTGCATGCTCCAATCAATTCCATCCGAAGACTTCAACTCATCGATTAAAAGAATCCATTTATCTACAAGCACAGCATTCTGAGTCAACCACGCTTGCACCGATTCAGCGCCATCCAAGGACTCCGCCCCTGAGTTCATGATCGAAACAACAATGGTGCCCCACAGTTTCTCGACGTTATCCCTTAATGACTCGCTGGCCAGTGACTGCCAATTGCTTTCAGTCGGTAAATTACTCAGTTCTAGAAGGTACCAGTTCAGCTCAAGAGCACTCCCTGCTGCAATGAATGCTTTAACCATTTCGGCGGGGCTATGGGTGATGCTACCTGAGGCTTCAATCGCCGGCAGTAGGTTGTACAAATGATCTGCACCGGCAACCATTCGAGCTAGAAGCTCAGGCACTCCGGCGTGAACGAACTCGTGATAACGATGCTCCCACTCATCACGTGCCTGACCTCCGAGCAGCTCATCCAACTTCAGTCCAAGTGCTGCGATATGCGGGCCAAAGTGACTTACGTCGCGGGCGGCATCTTGTTCGCTGCCACGGGCACGCAGGAACCAGCGCGTAGCGCGACGGCCCAGACGCATCAGCTCGTCCATCAGTTCCAGTTGCACGTCGGCGGAGACCTGGTAGTCCAGGGCTTCGATCTGACGGAACCAGTGCGGGAGATGGAAAATGTCACGCACGATCACATAAGCGCCAGCCACGTTCGCCGGGCTCATGCCGGTCGACTCTTTGAGTCGCTGAAC
>Ga0163161_10002016_pt1 | contig 14692 bp, 16 predicted proteins | sample S45metaG_FD_129847 | JGI IMG/M metagenome (GOLD analysis project Ga0163161, IMG submission 129847) | Switchgrass rhizosphere microbial communities from Kellogg Biological Station, Michigan, USA - S4-5 metaG | ecosystem: Host-associated > Plants > Roots > Rhizosphere > Soil | place: USA... | reverse complement strand
TTTCAGAAGTAGAATTTAAAGTGAATACCAAAAACTGGCATCTCGATGGAGAATTCAACAAGATAAAATCACCGATTCATATTAAAGTGCAGCCGGCAAGTCTTACGATTCTGATTTAATTTAATTTTTGTTTGCAGCTATTTTCCACTTTTCGATGCAAACTTTTTTTGTTGTCTTCGGCTTCGCTCAGACATCAAAAAAAGGATTTCCACTAATTTGGGCCAGGATTTTTGTCTTCGTTAAAAAAGTTATCAGTTTTATTAAGAATTATTTTATAATGATTTCACAGTATTTGTTCCAAGTTTGTCATTCCGGAGGAATCTAAGCTATGTTATATTTGCGATGTCGAGATCCCTACGGAATTACGATTTGAGTATTATTTAATAGAAAAAAATCAAACTTCCAATCTCTTCTCAATCTCATTCGGATGATCCAAAGAATATTGCAGTTGATCTTTATCCAATTGTTTTTCCCAGTTTGCCACCACTACAGTTGCAACAGAATTTCCGATAACATTCGTTAAAGCCCGACATTCACTCATAAATTTATCAATTCCCAAAATCAAAGTCATTCCCGCAATCGGAATTTCAGGAACTACAGCGAGAGTTGCCGCTAAAGTTACAAATCCTGCTCCCGTTACTCCTGCAGCACCTTTTGAACTTAACATGGCCACCAGAAGAAGCATTAATTGTTTTTCTATAGAAAGATCAATATTCAAAGCCTGTGCAATGAAAAGTGAGGCTAAAGTCATGTAAATGTTGGTTCCGTCCAGATTAAAAGAATATCCGGTCGGGACAACCAAACCTACAATTGCTTTTGAACATCCCGCTTTTTCAAGCTTTTCCATGATTCCGGGAAGCGCTGATTCTGAAGAACTTGTTCCTAAAACCAAAAGTAGCTCTTCTTTCAGATAATACATCAGTTTAAATATGCTAAAACCGTTGTACCACGCAACTGCTCCCAAAACTAAAACCACAAAGAGAGCAGAAGTGACGTAAAAAGTTCCCACGAGGAAGATTAAATTTAAAACAGAAGCCAGTCCGTATTTTCCTATGGTAAAAGCCATGGCTCCGAAAGCACCAATCGGAGCCAGTTTCATGAGCATATGGACTATTTTGAAAACCGGTGTTGCCAAATCCTGTAAAAAATCGGTGACTTTTTGACTTTTCTCTTTCGTTAAAACCAATGCAACTCCCATTAAAATAGCTACTAAAAGTACCTGAAGAATATTATCACCAACCAACGGACTGAATAAGGTCTCAGGAATCATATTCATCACAAAACCCGTCAAAGTGGTATCGTGAGCTTTCTGCTGATACTGGGAAACATCTCCGGAAAGACTAGCCGGATCAATATTTAATCCAGATCCCGGATGTAAAAGATTTCCTACAATTAAACCAATAATTAAAGCCAGGGTAGAAAATGTGAAAAAGTAGATCATTGCTTTTACGGCAATTCTTCCGACTTTTTTCAGGTCGGTCATATGAGCGATTCCTAAAGTCAGCGTGATAAAAATTACGGGAGCAATGATCATTTTGACCAATTTGATGAAACCGTCACCTAAAGGTTTCATCTTTTCACCTAATTCTGGATAGAATTTTCCTAAAAGAATTCCTGCAAGGATGGCAATAATTACCTGAAAGTAAAGTTGCTGATAGATTTTTTTGGCTTTCAAAGCTTATGTATTTAAAGTTTGAAAAGTAAGGAAATTACTTGAAAAAATAGGAGTAATGTTTTTAGAAAGGTAATTTTCTAGGATTGAAGAATATTGCTTTACAGTTACGAGAATTTAAATTTCATGTTTTTACGAAACGTATTAAGTTAACAAACCTTACAGGTTTTTAAAACCTGTGAGGTTTATGCAGATAAATCATTCTACAGCTACAGAATCATCGCCACGACCATCCGCAACAGCATGAATAGTTCCGTTATCATCTATAAGAATCATTTCTGTTCTACCGAGTTGTCCCCATCTTTCACCTTTGTAGCCCAGTTTTTCAAGATCTTTGATGGTTGTTTCAGGAAAGTTTTTTTCAAATGCAACGGTTTCAGGCAACCACTGATGATGAAATTTTGGAGAATTTACGGATATATTGGCATTTAATTTAAAATCTACAACATCTACAATTGACTGGTAAACAGAAGTCGGGATTGTTGTTCCGCCCGGAGTTCCCACAATCATATAAGGTTTTCCGTTTTTCAAAACAATGGTCGGAGTCATTGAAGACAACATTCTTTTATTGGGTTGAATCGAATTTGCCTCTCCGCCAACCGCTCCAAACATATTCGGAACGCCTGGTTTTACGGAGAAATCATCCATTTCATTGTTTAGAAAGAAGCCTGCTCCGGAAACTATAACTTTACTTCCGTATAATCCATTTAGAGTGGTTGTAACTGCCGCTGCATTTCCATCTTTGTCGATTACGGAAATGTGAGTAGTTTCTGTAGATTCTTTGGGTTGTTGGATAATTTTCCCAACTTGCGAACTCAGTGTTGCTTTATTAAAACTAAAATTTTTCCATCGTTTTTTTAAATAGTCATCCGAAATCAAGTAAGCAGTTTTATCCTGAATAAAATCCGGATCACCCATATATTCAGCTCTGTCTGCGAAAGCTCTTCTTTCAGCTTCTACCATGATCTGAACAGCCGGAGTAGAATTCTGCTGATATTTTTCTAAATTTTCAAAACCTGACATTTTCAGCATCTGAGCCAAAAGAATTCCACCACTTGAAGGCAATGGCATTGATACGATTTGATTTCCTTTGTAATCAAATTCCAAAGCTTTTCTTTCGGCAACTTTATAATTTTTGAGATCTTCCAAACTGATAATTCCGTCTCCTTTTTTCATTTCTGCAACCAAAAGCTCTGCGGTTTTCCCTTCATAAAATCCTTTTAGACCTGATTTTTGAATTAATTTTAAAGTTTCGGCCAATTCTTTCTGAATCAAAATATCTCCTGATTTCCAACTGTCATTTTTTACAAAAGCATTTGAAGTTGTGTTATGTTTCTGAAAATATTCTTTACTTGAATTGAGTAACCCGGCTTCCTGTTCTGTAATGGCAAATCCTTTTTCAGCCAAGTCAATTGCCGGCTGAATGATTTCATTCATAGGAAGTTTACAATATTTTAAAGTAGCAAAAAAGCCTGCCACACTTCCCGGAATTCCTACTGCTAATCTTCCGTTTTGAGATAAATCTGTATTTGCATTTCCTTTTTTGTCAAGATACATATCTCTTGAAGCTTTTCTTGGAGCCGTTTCGCGATAGTCAATTGTAAATTTTTCTCCGTTATTTTTTACTCCGACTAAAAATCCGCCGCCGCCAATATTTCCAGCTTGAGGATAAACGACAGCTAAAGCACATTGTGTTGCTACAATTGCATCATAAGCATTTCCACCCATTTTTAGAATTTTCGCACCCGCTTCACTGGCGAGAGGATGTGCAGAAACCACGACACCTTTGTTTTTTACCTTGACTTCTTTTACAATATTGATGTCAGTGTATTGTGCATTGATAAAAGATGAAGCTAAAATGATCGTGAATAACAACTTTCTCATTTTTATTGCGTTTTATTTAATTTTAAATATGGTATGTTAAATAGTTTCTGAAAGCCAAGTATGGTTTTTCATGACAAAAATTATATCCGAATTTACAATTTTGTTTTCTCATAGCACTCAAAATCTCTATTTTTGCTTTTACTCATCTAATAAAATATAAAAATGGAATCCTTCACGGAAAAAATTCTCATCACAGGAGCTTTGGGTCAGATAGGCACCGAGCTTACCAACAGACTTGTAGAAATTCACGGAGCTGAAAATGTAGTTGCTTCGGGACTCGACAGATGGCAAAAAGACCTTACTTCTGCAGGATATTATGAAAGAATGGATGTTACCAATACGCAATTGGTGAGACAGGTCATTAAAGATTATGATATCACCACAGTTTATCATTTGGCTTCATTGTTGTCTGGAACTTCTGAAAAGCAACCAATTTTTGCATGGAAACTGAATCTTGAGCCACTACTTCATTTCTGCGAGATGGCGAAAGAAGGTTTGCTTAAGAAGATTTTCTGGCCAAGTTCGATCGCTGTATTTGGGAAAGGAATTCCTAAAAATGACGTTGCTCAGGATGTTGTTCTGAATCCTACTACAGTCTACGGAATTTCAAAAATGGCAGGTGAAAAATGGTGCGAATATTATTTTGACAAATATGGAGTTGATGTAAGAAGTATAAGATATCCCGGTTTGATCTCATGGAAAACTCCTGCAGGTGGAGGAACTACAGATTACGCAGTTGAGATTTTTTATGAAGCGGTAGAAGAGGGGAAATATACAAGTTTTATTTCTGAAGATACAGCGATGCCGATGTTATATATGGATGATGCGATCAACGCAACATTGAAATTAATGGAAGCTCCTAAAGAAAATCTGACGGTTCGTTCTTCATATAATTTAGGTGGAATGTCTTTTACTCCAAAAGAATTGGCAGCAGAAATCAAGAAAGAAATTCCGGAATTTGAGATTGATTATAAACCGGATTTCAGACAGGCAATTGCCGATTCTTGGCCTTCCTCAATCGACGATTCAATTGCAAAAAAAGACTGGAATCTTTCTTATGATTTCGGAATTTCCGAAATGTCTAAAGATATGATCAAGAATTTAAAAGTGAAGTTAAATAAAAACTGAGAGGTTAAAATTAACTTTAATTAAAAATTTATTTAACTACTGATAAACAGTAATTTATAAAATTTATCTAAACTTTAATTTAAATGATATTACTGACCTTTAACATTGTGAAAATTGAATCTAAGACGAAAAATGGTCTTCAGATTTCTGATGATGAAAGGTTGGAAATCACTGAAGCTAATACAAAATCTGTTTTGAGGATTTTAGATATTCATGAGGTTAAAGCCAGTTTTTTTATTGAAATTTCCATTGTTGAAAAACTTAAAAATCTGATAAAAGCAATTTCTGCTCAAGGGCATGAAATTGCTTTTTACAATAAAAATTCTTCAGTATTGCAAATTGAAGAAACAAAAAAATTAGCAGAGGAATTTCTTGAAAAACAAATCAAAGGTATTCGTCAAAAAGAGTTTAAAATTGCTGAATCCGAATTAAAACTGATGGGATTTAATTATATCTCAAACATTGATTATGCAGATATTATGTTTCCATTTAAACGTCTTAAAAGGGATTCTGAGATCACAGAAGAAAACGGAATCAGCATCGTTCCGGAAAGTATTTCTCCTTACAGCCAGCTTCCTTATAATGATTTTGTGTTTCAGACTTTACCGATGAAATACTATCAGAATATGGTTTTTGAGACGTTAAAAAACGATGATTTTGTTTTGGTGTATCTTGACATTTGGCAATTCACCGACGTTAAAAAATATAACTTCAAAGTTCCATTTTACCGAAATTACAATTGCGGTAAAAAAATGGAAGATAAATTAGAAGCTTTTTTAACCTGGATTAATGAAAACGAAATGGCTACTTCAAGGATGAAAGATTATATTTTTTGATTGTCTAAATTTCACCTGTATTTTCTTCTAAAAACTCAATGATAGCTTCATTTACCATTCTTTCAGTATCACCTTTTACATTTCTGTCTTTGTAATGAGAAAGTGCATATTGCTGAATATTCATTGCTAAATAATTTAAGTAGTCCTTTCCTTGATTTTCATACTCATTGATTTCAATTTTACTTAATTGAATCAGCATAGTGAAACCCAGAAATGAGTAATTGCAGTTTACGTCAATGTAGTAGTCTTCTTCATGGCTCAGAAAGAACCATGATTTAGATTCAAAATCAATTATTTTCATAGAACTTTTTAGATAATTCCAACTAAGAGAGCTCTAAAAGTGTAATTTCTGGCAAAACCCCAACTCTTCCCGGATAACCTAAAACGCCAAAACCACGGTTTACATAAAGCATTTTTCCTTCGCTTTCATATAGATCTGCCCATTTCGGATAACGATATTGTACAGGTGACCATTTGATGTTTTTTAAATCTAAACCAAACTGCATTCCGTGAGTGTGACCTGAAAGCGTTAAACTGATGTCTGCAGGATGTTTTTTAACCACATAATCGAAGTGAGTAGGGTCGTGGCTCATTAATATTTTCGCGGCATTCTGCGGTACGTTTTCTAATGCCTTATCAATTTTTCCAAATTGTGGAAAAGGCTTCAGTCCCCAGTTTTCTACACCTAAAATATACAATTTTTCTCCGTTTCTGTCGATCGCGCGGTTTTCGTTCATCAGCATGTCAAAGCCTGCCTGTCTTTCGTATTCAATCAATGCTTCAAGATTCACTTTCTTTGCATTAGGAGATTCCCATGTAACATAGTCGCCGTAATCATGATTTCCCAGCACTGCAAATTTTCCGTCTTTCGCCTTGATTTTAGAAAAAAGAGGAATGAAGGGTTTGAATTCTTCAGAAACATTATTCACCATGTCTCCTGTAAATAACACTAAATCAGGATTTTGCTCGTTAATCAGATCAATGGCATGTTCCAGTTTGCTTGGATCAGAGAAACTGCCGCTGTGAACATCTGAAATCTGAATGATTTTATAACCTTTAAAGCTTTGAGGAAGATTTTTAATTTTCACTTTTACTCTTCTTACTTTGTGCCTGTACTTTCCGAAGGTAATTCCGTCAATAAATAACGCCGAAAGAACTCCACCTAAACCAAGTCCCATAATACTCAGAAACTTTCTTCGTTCAGGGAAAAAGTTTTCCGTTGGTCTGGTTAATCCGACCAAATAACCTCCCGTTCTGAAAATATCATCAATTAATAAAAATAAAACGATGAAAATTTTAGGTAAAATAAAGACCAAAAATAACGAGATCATGATTTGCGCTCTCATCGTGCTTCTGTCTGATCTCTGAAAATGGGAAACTTCATAAGCAAAGAATCCGTAAACGGCCAAAGATAAAACACAGTATCCGATCTTAATCCATGAGTTATCGGTTAAAGTTCTGATTGCCTGATAAATATAGACCTCGAGAAACAAGAAGATGGCAGCTATAAATAAAAAATTTCTTTGCATAATGGAGTTTTAAAAAAGCACAAAAGAAATCTCCTCTGTGCTTTTCAATATTTTTTTAATTAAATTTTAAGTCTTAAGGAAATCTATAAACGATCGCATTGATGTTCATTCCGGCACCTACCGAAGTCATCACGATGTTCCCTTTATCTTTAAACGTGTGACCCTCCATTTTTCCTTTAATTATTAAATCAAACATAGTAGGAATGGTTGCTACAGAAGAATTTCCAAACTCCTGAATCGTCATTGGTGAAATTGAGTGATCATAATCTTTCACATCGTAAAGCTTGTGAAGCCTTTCGATCATTGCATAATCCATTTTTGCATTGGCTTGATGAATCAGAATTTTATCAATTTCTTCAATGGAAAGTCCTGCATTATCAATGGTTTCTTTGATTGCGGTGGGAACGTTTTTTAGTGCATATTCATAGATTTTTCTACCCATCATTCTGATGTACAGTTTCTGATCGTCAAAATCTTTATTGATAGAAGCTCCATTTCTCAGATATTCTAATTCCGGACCGTTGTCGCAGATTGTATTGTGAGAAATAATACCTACGTTTTCTTTATCTGTCGCTTGTACAACAACTGCACCGGCTCCGTCTGCAAAAATCATCTTATTTCTGTCGTAAGGATCTGTAACTCTGCTTAAGGTTTCTGCACCAACAACCAAAATGGTTTTTGCTACCCTTGCTTTGATAAGATTGTTTGCCAAAATCATCGCTTCAACCCAACCAGGACAACCGAAAATCATATCGTAAGTAATACATTTTCTATTTTTGATGCCTAAATGATTCTTCACTCTTCCTGCCATATTCGGCATAAAGCTCGCAGCACCATTGGTTCCTACTTCTCCGAAATTACTTGCGTAAATGATATAATCTAAATCTTCACCATCAACTTTTGCATCTTTAAGAGCTACTTTTGCAGCTTCGTAACCGATTTTGGAGTTTGAAGTGTCGTCTTCAATGTATCTTCTGTTTTCAATTTCTGTAATTTCTACAAATTTTGAGATGATTTCTTCGGTTGGCTTGTCTATTTTATCGCCTTCATCGGTATAGAATTCAGAATTTAGAAAATAATCTCTACCAATAACTCTGTTAGGAATGTAAGATCCAGAACCAATAATGATCGTATTCGGCATTCGTTTAAATAATTTTTTAAAGATGCAAAGTTAATAATTAATATTAATAAGAAAGAATTAAAAATATTATTAAATTTGCAAAAATTGTGCTTTACAATCTATGAAAAACAATCCGTCTTTAAAAGGGTTACTTATCGCATCTGCAGTCTTTATTTTTGCTTTTGGAGTGTACTTCTTTTTTTTAGCTAAAAAAAATTATTATCTCGTAGATAACCCGACTCCTTACACGTATTACTATAAAATCAACAATGGCTCTGAAGGAATTATTTCTGCCGGACAATATGTGAATGTTGACCTTGAAAAAGGGAAAAATTCAATAAAAGTTTTTGATCAGAATAAGAAATTATTATATGATTCTGCCTTTGAAGTAAATAAAATAAGAGGCCTTATAAACATCGCTCATAAGGATTATTATATTAATCGTCAATATTATGGATACAATCTTAAAAAAGATTCATTACTTTTGGCGTTGGATAAAACGATTATAGACGGAAAGCCGTATTTTGGCGGCGCAAAACACTTCAATAAACTTTATACAGAAGATTTTTATTACAATGTAGATGAAGATTATGATAAGCTGATAAAGAATATTGATAAAGTAGAATCCCGCTCAAAGATCTTTAGAAAACAAGATTACCTTAATTATTATAAAGAATATTACAAGTTTTGACAAACGATATCAACAAAGTTACTCCCTACAATTCTGAGGCTACCAAAAAAAGCCAGGTAGAGGATATGTTCGACAATATAGCGCCGAAATACGATTTGCTAAACCATGCATTATCTATGAAAATAGATGTTTTATGGCGAAATACACTCGTTCGCATGCTGAAGGAAGATGCCCCTCAGGAAGTTCTTGATGTGGCTACAGGAACAGGAGATTTGGCAATTGCTGTGGAAAAAGGAACCAGTGCAAAAGTAGTTGGTCTGGATTTATCGCAACAAATGTTAAATGTTGGCATTATTAAAATAAAAAAACTTAAATTAGACGGCAAAATTTCTATGCAGAAAGGGGATGCAGAAAATTTACCTTTCGAGGACAATAGATTTGATGCTGTATCCGTTGCATTTGGAGTGAGGAACTTTGAGAACCTTACAAAAGGTTTGGCAGAATTGAGAAGAGTAGTGAAAGAAAACAAGAGTGTTTATATTCTTGAGTTTTCAAAAGTTGAAGGTTTTTTAGCACCGTTTTATATGTTTTATTTCAAAAATATATTGCCGGCAATCGGAAGGTTGGTTTCTAAAGATAACAGAGCATATACTTATCTTCCGGATTCTGTAAATGCTTTTCCGTTTGGAGAAAAAATGAGACAAATACTTTTAGATACAGGATTCAAGAAAGTAGAATATAAAAAATTAACTTTAGGTATAGCCACAATTTATAAAGCAACAAAATAACCTATGAATAAATTTCTATTAAAAGCTCTGGTTTTAGCCTCAGTGAGCATTGCAACCTTTGCAGATGCGCAATTTAGAACTCGTAACAGGATGGATAAGCTGGAAGATTTTGACCAGCAGAAATTCAGCTGGGGGTTCTTTTTAAACGGAAATAGACTAGACTATCGCATTGTTCTCAATCCAAGATACGGGGTTAATGCAAACCAAAATCTTGTTACTTCGAAAGAAAGTTACAGTTTCGGTGCAGGTCTTATCACAAAATTCAGATTAAATGATTACCTAGATGTAAGAGTAGAACCAGGTTTGCAGTTTGCTCAGAGACAACTGACCTTTAATACGCAGTCTAACGATATTTATCAGAACGGAAATCCTCAAAACCCGCCTTTCACGCCTATTTCACTTACAGAAAAAGATATGGTAAGAGATATTAAATCTACTTTGGTAGACGTTCCTGTTTTGTTGGAATTACATGGTGAAAGATGGTATAATTCTAGACCCTATATTGCGGCTGGTGTAAATTATATCGTGAATCTACAGTCAAATTCTGATTCTGCTGATGATAATAGACAGCAGGTCTTCAGATCTACTACGCACAATTTTGCATATTCTGCAGAGATGGGAATTCAGTTTTATTTCAATAAATTTAAATTGACTCCGGCAGTCAGAGGAACATTCTTTATGAATAACGAAATGGTATCTGATAATGCAACTACCCCGCCTTATTGGTCTGCAGCAGTTTCTACTTTACAGACAAGAGCTGTCATGTTCGTATTGAAATTTGAATAATATAATAAAAAATTAATATTAAAAGGAGGTGCTTTGGCATCTCCTTTCTGTTTTTAGTCAAAATATAGAGACTTTTATTTTTGTTAGTCTTTTTATTTTCATATTTTTGCTTTTAGTTAGAATATTTAGAAACCTGAAATGCTTCAAGAATTAGAAAACAATTTTTCAGAACTGGAAAAAAAGATTTTGAATCTTCATAAAAGTCATCAGAATCTTTCTGAAAAGTTATCAGAGTTGAATAAAGAGCATGAAGAGCTGAAGATGAAATACGATGAGGAGCGAAAAAAAAATCAGGTATTAGTAGAAGAACAGAAAAATATAAAATTGTATTCAGCAATATCAGGAAATCCTGAACACAACAGACTCATGAAAAACCATATCAACAGATTGGTAAAAGAAGTAGACTTTTGTATTGCTCAGCTTCAAAACAGTGGACTATAATGGAGGTAAGGAGAATAACCATCAATATTGCAGGAAGAGTATATCCGCTGAATGTACCCGCAGCAGAAGAAGAAACTTTGCGTAAAGTGGGGAAGCAGATTGAAAATATGATTAAAGATTTTGAACAAAATTTCGATGTAAGAGACAAACAGGATGCTTTGGCAATGTGTGCCCTCAAGTTGGGAACCAATGCAGAAGTAGTATCTCTTAATTATGAAAGAAATATAAATTCTACCAATGAAAGATTAGCCAAAATTAATCAGACGTTGAATGAAGTTGGAAAATAATTTTTCCGGAAAAAGCTGCCTACAGTAATTCTAACACATTAAGGTAAACTCAACACTAAACAATTAATGTTCGAAAGTCTTTTCAATGGCGTGCTGCTTTACGCAGATTACAGAGAGAAGAAATCAGATCAAATCGTGGAGATCGGGAGTTTACTCTAAATCACTGGATTATTGTAGGCTTTTTTTTATTTAAATTTAGACAATTAAAACTCAATATATATATGACAACAGCCATAATAGTCGGCGTTATTTGTTTAGTAATAGGTGCTGTTTTAGGAATGGTATTTTCTAAAAGCTCCCTCAATGCTAAAGGCAAATTTATTATCGATGATGCAACCAAAAATGCCGAAAATCTTATAGAAAAAGCCACCGTACAAGCCGAATCCATAAAGAAAGAAAAAAATCTTCAGGCAAAGGAAAAATTTCTTGAGCTGAAATCTCAGCATGATGCAGACATTCAGTCTCGTGAAAGAAAAATGCAGGAAGCTGAAAAAAGAACCAAAGACAAAGAAAACAAACTGAATGACGAGCTTAGCAAAGCCGGAAAATTAGAAAAAGATCTTGACAGACAAATCGCAGATTATGCGAAGAAAACTGAAATCCTGGAGAAAAAACAGCAAGAACTAGACTCGGCAACTTCTAAGAAAGTTGAAATGCTTGAGAAAATTTCAAACTATACAGCTGAAGAAGCCAAAGCTGAATTGGTGGAAACCATGAAAGCTGAAGCGAAGACAAGAGCTCAGGCGCATGTTCAGAGCATCATGGAAGAGGCTCAGTTGAATGCAAAAAGCGAAGCTAGAAAGATTGTCATTCAGACTATTCAGAGAATCGGTACAGAACAGGCAATTGAAAATTCGGTTTCTGTATTTAATATTGAATCAGACGAAGTAAAAGGTAGAATTATCGGAAGAGAAGGTAGAAATATCCGTGCGTTAGAAGCAATGACGGGTGTAGAAATCATTGTTGATGATACTCCGGAAGCTATTCTTCTTTCATGTTTTGACCCGGTAAGAAGAGAGATCGCAAGATTGTCACTTCACAGATTGGTTACAGATGGTAGAATTCACCCTGCAAGAATCGAAGAAGTGGTAGAAAAAACCAAAAAAATGATCGAAGAAGAAATCATTGAAGTAGGTAAAAGAACGATCATCGATCTTGGAATTCATGGTTTACACCCGGAATTGGTGAAAATTGTCGGTAGAATGAAATACCGTTCATCTTACGGACAAAACCTACTACAGCACTCAAGAGAAGTAGCAAATATTGCTGCAACAATGGCTGCCGAATTAGGATTAAATGTGAAAATGGCTAAAAGAGCAGGTCTTTTACATGATATAGGGAAAGTTCCTGAGCAGGAATCTGAACTTCCTCACGCTTTATTAGGAATGCAATGGGCAGAAAAGTATGGTGAAAATCCGGAAGTAATCAACGCCATCGGAGCTCACCACGACGAGGTAGAAATGACTTCATTATTATCACCGATCATTCAGGTTGCCGATGCTATTTCGGGCGCAAGACCGGGAGCAAGACGCCAGGTTTTAGAATCGTATATCCAGAGATTGAAAGATCTTGAAGCCGCTGCATTAAGCTTTGAAGGAGTTTCAAGTGCTTATGCAATTCAGGCAGGAAGAGAACTAAGAGTAATGGTAGAAAGCGGAAAAGTAAATGACGAAATCGCTTCTCAGCTTTCTTACGATATTTCAGAGAAAATTCAGAATGAATTAACGTATCCTGGACAAGTAAGAGTAACTGTAATCAGAGAAACAAGAGCTGTAAATATCGCAAGATAATTTAGGTTTCAACTTTATAACAGAAATCCTTTCAAAGTAATTTGGAAGGATTTTTTATTAGCCGGATTTTATAATTAATACTATTTCGCGAATACTATTGTGTAATATTAAACGTTATTAAAATATATAAGATAAATTTTTAAGTATTGTTATTTATCGTTACATTTGAAATACAATTAAAACCAAATTATTATGTTAAATGAAACTTTAAAAAACGCTAAAAAATTAAAAAGTTCAGATCTTAAGGAAATCGTTGGAGGTGCCGGGAAAATCGGAACTCCGGATTTGTCATTGTGCGGGTGCAGTTGCTCTGGTGCTGTAACAGGACCAAAATACTGCCCAACTTATATTGCTTGTCCACAAGTATATACTTGTGATGATCTTGCTGTATAATTAAAACCTTTATTTTTAACTTAAAACCAAATTATTATGTTAAATGAAATTTTAAAAAACGCTAAAAAATTAAAAAGTTCAGACCTTAAAGACATTGTCGGAGGGGTAGGGAAAATCGGAACTCCGGATTTGTCATTATGCGGATGCAGCTGCACAGGAGCGGTTACGGGTCCTAAATACTGCAGTCAATATATTGGCTGTCCTCAAGTTATCACTTGCTAAATTTTTAAACATTTAAAATAAAAAAGTCTTCTGTTCATACGGAAGACTTTTGTTTTACTGTAAATTTAAATCACTATTATTTGCCGAAAAAATATGAATGACTTTCGATATAATCTTTACTCATCACAATGCTTTCGAAAATATCTCTGTCACTAGAATCTTGCTCTACAAACCAATATTCTAACCCTGCCTGTTTTCTGGCTTTAAAAATTCGCTTAAAATCAATTACTCCATTTCCTACTTCGGTAAATTTTTTAGTTTCTTTCTGCATATCTTTCACATGCCACAAAGGAAATCTTCCGGGAAATCTTGTAAAATAGTCTAAAGGATCAAATCCAGCCTTTGTAATCCAGTATAAATCGAGCTCCATTTTAACTAACTCAGGAGAAGTATTTTCTAGAATAAAATCATAGATTGTTTGTTTCCCATCTAGCTTTTCAAACTCAAAATCATGATTGTGATACGCAAACTGAATCTCTGCCGTTTTTGTAATTTCCGCCGATTGATTTAATAATTCAGGAAGCTTTTTATAATTATCAGCCGTTCTTTCTTTGGGAATCAAATAAGAACAAACCATATATTTTGCCCCGATAAAATTTAAATCTTCCACAGATTTTTCCCAATTGTTAAGCAAAGTTCCTTTCTCATTTTCAAGAACTCCGGTTTTGTGATGTGAGCTGATGACTTTTAAACCCGTATTATTTAAAATTGATAAGAATTCATTTCTGTTTTTCCCGAAAAAAGTTACATCATAGCCATAAATTTCCAAATCTTTAAAGCCTAAACCAGCCAGTTTTTCTAAAGTCTTTTCAAGATTCTTTGAAATTGAATCTCTTACGGTATAGAGTTGTATCGCCAATCGTTGATTGTTCTTCATAGAGTTTGAGATTCCGCAAGAATAGAGTCCGAGAAATCCTAAAGATGATAATTTTATAAAATCAATTCTGTTCATGATCAAATTAAAGAAAAGGTTTCATTTCGTATTCAATCTGAGTTCTGAGTTCCATTAAGCGTTTGGCGTACATTTCCTGCTGTTTTTCTTCGTTGGTTTCGGGGATCCATTTGGGAACAGGAAGTTTTTTGCCGTTTTCATCTACTGCTACAAATACGATAATGCAGTGTGTTTTTTTATCAAAAATCGGCTGCTTGAGATTTCTGGAAAAGACATTAATCGAAATATGCATA
>Ga0163161_10002015_pt1 | contig 14700 bp, 15 predicted proteins | sample S45metaG_FD_129847 | JGI IMG/M metagenome (GOLD analysis project Ga0163161, IMG submission 129847) | Switchgrass rhizosphere microbial communities from Kellogg Biological Station, Michigan, USA - S4-5 metaG | ecosystem: Host-associated > Plants > Roots > Rhizosphere > Soil | place: USA... | reverse complement strand
TTTACTACAACCGAACCATCAGCTTGTTTAGCCAGTTTGCCTGTTTCAATTTCTACAATTCTGCCATCGCCCAAATCGAACGATTTTTTTATTACATTCATTTAATTAGAATCATGGTGTGTTTTCCTCTTTCTACACACCGTTGTTTATATATGTATTTGTTTTTGCAAACGAAGATAGGATTAAAAAAGCCTATCTATAATAAAACCCGTTAAAAAAATTAACAGGGAATTAAAAAGCCATTCCCTAAAGAATGGCTTTTATTGATAAACTTGCGCTTATTTTTGTTTGATGATATCACGAAGCGATAAAGCTTTGATGATAGCACGATAGCGCTCAATATCTTTTTTGTATAGGTAAGCCAAAATACCGCGGCGTTTACCTACCAATTTTTGAAGTGACAACTGAGTAGAGAAATCTTTACGATTTTTCTTTAAGTGTTCTGTTAAGTGCGCAATACGGTATGTAAATAACGCTACTTGACCTTCTGCAGAACCAGTGTTGGTTTCTACTTTGCCGTGTTCTTTAAAGATTACAGCTTTTTTCTCTGGACTTAAATACATTCTTGAATAATATTAAAGCAATAAAAAATTAATTAATTGTGGCGCAAAGATAAGGCTATTTTTATTTATAAGCAAGTTCCTATTATTATTATCTTTCTCGTGTATTCGATGTTTTGGAAATATTCAGCACGTTATTGGTTCAACAACTGATATTTTCTATTTTAGATTGAATTTAAAACCTCATGAAATATGCAGAAAGCGCAAAATAAGTCCAAGTTATCATTAGATACCGTGGTTGGTTTATGTGCAATTGTAACCAGTGTTTGTGCCATTATTATAACCTTATATCAAACCAGGTTGCAAAAAGTTCAGCAATATGCTTCTGTGAAACCCTTACTTATGAGTTATTCAAACAGTTTTTCGGACATGAAAAAAACTGGGGAAGATAATTATCATTATGAGTTTCTAATCGTAAATCAAGGACTTGGCCCAGCCATAGTATCCGATTATGGTTTTTATTACAAAAATGAACGTTATGAGAATATTGCGGAAATTCTTAAACAAATAAAGAACGATAACAAATTAGTTACTACCAAATCTGTAGTGCTGACTAATCTTTGGAAAAATGAAATTTTGCCTGTTGGCGAAAAGTTAAGTCTGATAAATATAAACGATGAACACTTGGGACCGCTAGTAGAAAAAGCCAATATTAAAATTATGGTTCAATATAAATCGCTTTACGGGCAGGAATGGCGTTTTATCAGTAATAATAAAGCTGAACCACAGGAAATTGATTAAATTTTAACAACATATCGTATTTACCATAACCCATCTTATCTAAAGCATAAATAAGATTTTGCCTGTTCTCTTTTGTGTCTTTTAAGTAGATGTCTAAATCGCCTGTAGTACGGTTATAACCATATCGGTTAACGGCAAAGCCGCCAACAATTAGATAATTGACGTTAAAATGCTCAAATGTTTCTAATAACAAAAGCATTTCAGGATTTTCTTTATCAAAAGACATAAACCAATTAAATTGATGGTTTACGGATTACAAGCCCTTTGCCTTGCGGAGATTTTAGTGGCTTGCCTCCATTCATGGTAACCGAAATATTATTAAGCTGCAGAACGCTAAAAAAACGCTGCTCAGGAGTGCGACTCAAATAAATAGCATCACGTTCCTCAACGATTGTTTCGCGTGGAGTATTGATATCATATAGTTTGAGTTTTCCCATATCATATTAAAATACGAAAAATTGTCAAGTAATACATTACAGTATGTTCGCATTTGTCAAGTAATACTTTACATTCAGTCATTATTAATACTTTTGCACAAAACATTTACCCTTGGAAAAGAATCAATACAGCATTTTCGAAAGCGAATTACGTGTTCGTCCGGATGATATCGATATGTTTAACCACGTACATAACAGCAAATACCTTGATTATGTACTGGCTGCACGTTATGAGCAAATGGAAAAATTCTACGGTATGCCCTGGGAGCATTTTACCAAGCAGGGGCTGGGCTGGGTAGTAAGTCATGTCGATATTAATTTCAAACGTCCCCTGATGATGAATGATTTAATGCTGATTAGGACGGGAATCTTAACCATGAATGATAAAGGCTGTTCAGTTCAGTTTGAAATCATCAATCAAAAAACTGGCAAAGTGGCTTCAGATGGCATTTTTGATTATGTATTGATTGATTTAACTACTAGCCGTGGAACAAAGGTTTCAGAAGAAATGATTAAAGCCTACAGTATATAAGTCTTCTACTACGCTCAGACTGACAGTTATTAAAATAGTCTCCGTGATAAAAAAAAATGTCAATCAAACCTGGATGGTCTGTGAGGCATAGATCAACAATAAAAAATTAATCACTTCAATAAAAAATAGTCATCTAAATTTGACAATTCGAAATTTTATCTATCTTTGTTGCATCAAAAAGACCAGAGCCATGATAGTATCTGTAATCCGTTTGAGGTTCTAAATAACCGAGGATTCCCTCCATTACAATTTTTAGATATGTACGCTTAAAGGCGTATCATTGGTTTATACATTACACTTTACTTTATTATTATATGTCACAGTCAACAAAGACGCAGGGTAAACTTTCGTCTTTTTTCGATATCCTCGTCCAATCTTTAAAAGGTCACGAGGTTGATTTAACTTCAATTAGCATTAAGCGCGCAATTATCTTATTAGCCATTCCGATGATGTTGGAAATGGCTATGGAGTCGGTTTTTGCCTTAGTCGATCTGTATTTTGTAGGTCACTTAGAAAACAGTAGTCACGCCATACAAACCGTTGGTTTAACAGAATCGGTTTTAACCATTATTTACTCATTGGCCATCGGATTGAGTATGGCCGCAACAGCGGTGGTTGCCAGGAGAATTGGCGAGAAAAATCCGGAAGCGGCATCAAAAGCCGGCATGCAGACAATTGTAATTGCGGTTTTCGTTAACATTATCATTAGTATTCTGGGCTTAATTTATGCCAGAGATATTCTATTGCTCATGGGTGCCTCAGCTGAAACAGCTGCTCAAGGCGTTCCATTTGTTCGGATTATGATGGGTGGAAGTATCATTATTGTACTTTTATTCTTAATCAATGGGATTTTTCGAGGAGCAGGTAATGCGGCCATCGCCATGCGGAGTTTATGGATCGCCAATATTGCGAACATCATCCTCTGCCCTATTTTTATCAATGGTTTAGGGCCAATACCTGCTTTTGGTTTAACAGGTGCTGCAATTGCCACAACAATTGGCCGCGGTTTGGGTGTTACTTATCAGGTTTACAATCTGTTTAGCGGTAAAAATATATTAAAAATACGCATTAGTCACTTCTTGCCTGATTTTACCCAGATTAAAGCCATTGTTAAGATTGCCGCTCCGGCTATTTTTCAGTTCGTAATTGCGAGTTGTAGCTGGGTATTTTTGGCAGAACTTGTTGCCACTACTGGTGGCGATACTGGGTCGGCGGGTTACCAAACAGCACTACGGCTAATGATGTTTTTTATGTTGCCAGCCTGGGGCTTAAGCAATGCAGCCGCTACCCTGGTTGGTCAGAATTTGGGCGCTGGCCATATAGATCGCGCTGAAAAATCGGTATTCCAAACCTTGAAATACATTATTATTTTCATGGCAGTCGTAAGTGTACTGTTCTTAACCTGTGGGCATTTGTTCGCGGCATTTTTTACATCAGACGAAATTGTAATTGCCGTTGCAAGCAAAGCTTTAAAAATTTTAAGTATTGGTTTTGTGATTTATGGCGCTGCGATGGTATTCAGTAGTGCGTTTAATGGCGCTGGCGATACCTGGACGCCTACCAAAATTAATGTTTTTGCCTTTTGGTTGTTCCAGATTCCTTTGGCTTACTTTTTGGCCAAATTTTTAGAAATGGGCCCAACAGGTGTTTTTATTGCCATCCCAACAGCTGAAGCAGGTATTGCGATAGCAGCATTTATCCTGTTCAAAAAGGGTAAGTGGAAGAAAACAATGGTTTAATTTTTAACCACAGATGAAAGGATGCATCTGTGGTTAATTTTATGTAATATAAAACCTTAATAGACAGCTCGTCATTCGAGCATATTAACTTACAATCAACGCCCCCTCCGGACAGCATTCACTAAAAAATATATTATGGGAAGCAGGACTGCAGTAACAGAAGAAACCTTGTTTTTGCTTTCTAAAACAATAAAAAAATGGCAAACGCGCTTTCCATTTTCCCTCTTACATTTTCCATTAAAAAGCATATCTTTGCGCAAAGATGAAGCATATACGTAATTTTTGCATTATTGCACATATTGACCACGGTAAAAGTACTTTGGCTGATAGGTTATTAGAATACACCGAGACAATTTCTAAGCGTGAGGCGCAGGCACAATTGCTCGATAACATGGATTTAGAGCGTGAGAGAGGCATAACAATTAAAAGTCATGCCATACAAATGAACTATAAAGTTGGTGATATTGAATATAATTTCAACCTGATTGATACACCTGGACACGTAGATTTTTCGTACGAAGTTTCGCGTTCCATTGCTGCCTGTGAGGGGGCATTGCTTATTGTTGATGCTTCGCAAGGTATTCAGGCACAGACCATTTCGAACTTATATTTAGCACTTGAACACGACCTTGAAATTATTCCGATTTTAAATAAAATGGATTTACCTGGGGCAATGCCTGAGGAAGTAAAAGACCAGATTATTGATTTAATTGGATGTAAACGAGAAGATATTATTCCCGCATCGGGTAAAACTGGTATGGGTATTCCTGATATTATCCAGGCAATTGTAGACCGCGTTCCGGCTCCAATTGGTGATTCGGAAGCACCTTTGCAAGCTTTGATTTTCGACTCTGTTTTTAACTCATTCAGAGGAATCATTGCTTATTATAAAGTAGTAAACGGCGAAATTAAAAAAGGCGACAAAGTAAAATTCATCAATACTGGTAAAGAATATCTGGCTGATGAGGTTGGTATTTTGAAGTTGGATATGTCGCCACGTAGTGTGGTGAAAACCGGAGATGTGGGTTACATTATTTCTGGAATTAAAGAAGCCAGAGAGGTGAAAGTTGGTGATACGATTACGACTGTTACCAGACCTTCGTTAGATGCCATTCAAGGTTTCGAAGAGGTTAAACCAATGGTTTTTGCGGGTATTTACCCTGTTGATACGGATGAATTTGAAGAACTTCGCGAAGCCATGCACAAGTTGCAATTAAATGATGCTTCTATCGTTTTCGAACCTGAAAGTTCTGCGGCATTAGGCTTTGGTTTCCGTTGCGGTTTCTTAGGAATGCTACATATGGAGATTATCCAGGAGCGTTTAGAACGGGAGTTCGATATGACTGTAATTACTACAGTTCCCAACGTATCGTACATTGCACATACTACAAAAGGTGATGAGTTTATCGTAAATAACCCATCTGATTTGCCAGATCCAAGTAAATTGGATTCGGTTGAAGAACCTTATATTAAAGCAAATATTATTACCAAGGCTGACTTCGTTGGTCCAATAATGTCGTTATGTATCCAAAAACGGGGAGCTATTATTAATCAATCATATCTAACATCTGACAGGGTTGAGTTGGTTTTCGAAATGCCAATGGCCGAAATTGTGTTCGACTTCTATGATAGGTTAAAAACACTTTCTAAAGGATACGCATCGTTTGATTATCACCAAATTGGTTACCGGAAATCTGATTTAGTGCGATTAGATTTATTGTTAAACGATGAGCCTGTTGATGCGTTATCATCACTGATCCACCGTAGCAATGCTTACGATTTCGGAAAGAAAATCTGTGAGAAATTAAGAGAATTAATCCCTCGCCAACAATTCGAGATTAAAATACAGGCGTCAATTGGTGCTAAAGTTATTGCCCGTGAAACATTGAGTGCCTTACGTAAGGATGTAACAGCTAAATGTTATGGCGGTGATATTTCCCGTAAGCGTAAGCTATTGGAGAAACAGAAAAAAGGTAAAAAACGTATGCGCCAGGTTGGAAACGTAGAGATTCCACAAAGTGCATTTATGGCGGTTTTGAAATTAGATTAATACATAGTATCAAGATACCAGTATTAGGTATCAAGATAAAAATATAGTTAAAGCACAGTGATGATTGAGTTGACCATTGGTCTTGATACTTGATTCTCACTACTCGATACTTTTAGAATGAAATTATTAGACGGTAAATACGTATCAGAAAAAATTAAAGTTCAAATTGCAGAAGAAGCTGCCGAATTTTTAAATAAGAGTGGTCGCAAGCCACACCTAGTTGCCATTTTAGTTGGTAATGATGGTGGAAGCGAAACCTATGTGGCCAGTAAGATGAAAAACTGCGAAAAGGTTGGTTTTAAATCGTCGTTACATAGATATGATAACTCGGTAACTGAAGCTGAGTTATTAGCGAAAATTGAAGAAATTAATCAGGATGATGATGTAGACGGATTAATTGTTCAATTGCCTTTGCCAAAACACATCGATCCGGAGAAAGTTACCGAAAAGATCGATCATCGTAAAGATGTGGATGGTTTTCACCCGGTAAATTTGGGTCGGATGATGCGCAACTTGCCTTGCTTTATCCCGGCTACACCTTATGGTATTCTATTGATGCTGCAAGAGTATGGTATCGACACTACAGGAATGCACTGTGTTGTTGTTGGCCGTAGTAATATTGTAGGTAGCCCAATGAGCATTTTAATGGCCCGCAATGCCAATCCGGGCAATTGTACAGTAACACTTACCCATTCTCGTACAAAAGATTTAAAAGAACAGGTTCTTCAAGCTGATATTGTGATTGCTGCCATCGGTAAAAAGAATTTTGTTACTGCTGACATGGTTAAACCCGGTGCCATTATTATTGATGTAGGTATTAACCGCGAAACCTCTACCGAAACCAAATCTGGCTTTAAGTTATATGGTGATGTAGATTTCGAAAATGTGGCACCGAAAGCTTCATACATTACGCCGGTACCAGGTGGTGTTGGTTTAATGACCATTGTTGGTTTATTGAAAAATACATTAGCATCGGCTAGGAAAGAGATATACGCTTAAATGTAGAAGGTTGAAAGACGGAGGGTTGAAGGTGAAACCCATTGCCGAAGAAAATATCGTAAGCGGTTCAAGAAAATTGAATCGCTTTTTTTATTAAGCGTTGGGCGTGGATTCACAAATGGAACTACTACCCCCAAAGTTTACTCCACCAGCTTTCTTCAAAACCGATATAGAGACCATCTTCGCGTAATTCGGTCGGATAGATGTTGATATAATCACCTTGCCCCTCTGCTCCCCTTCCCGTGGTTAAACTGTATTCATACCGATGGATTGGACAAACCAGATGCCCGTTTTTGCACCAGCCACCACTAAAATGACCCCCAGCATGCGGACAATGCGATTGTGTTGCGGTAATTTTGTCTTCATTATTAATCAAACAAATTTGTTTTCCCGCAACTTCAATTGTTTTAATTGTATCAGGACGGGGAATTTGATTATTATTTAGCGCCTTAAACCACTTCATACAGCTAAAATACGGCAAATAAATATCAGTCTTATTTCATCTTTACATTAAATTTCAAAAGAGGAACAGCATCACCATATTTTTTTAGGATATTTGCATCCTCAAAAATGAAACAAGAAATACCAGAAGACGGCACATTACTTCCTTTAATGGAAGAATTTTATACCATACAGGGCGAAGGATTTAATACTGGTAAAGCAGCTTATTTTATCCGTTTAGGGGGCTGCGATGTGGGCTGCCATTGGTGCGATGTGAAAGAAAGCTGGGATGCCGAAATGCATCCACTTACGCCTTCGGATGTAATTGTTGAAAATGCCGATAAATTCCCGGGTAAGGCTGTTGTAATTACCGGAGGTGAACCCTTGATTTATAATCTTGATTATCTAACCAATAAATTAAAAGAAAGAGGCATTCTTACCTTTATCGAAACATCTGGTGCCTATCCACTTTCTGGAAACTGGGACTGGATCTGTTTATCACCAAAGAAATTTAAAGCACCAAGGCCGGATATTACACCTTTTGCACACGAATTAAAGGTTATCGTTTTTAATAAAAGTGATTTTAAATGGGCTGAAGAATACGCCGCTATGGTGTCTCCTACCTGTAAATTATATCTGCAACCAGAATGGTCTAAATCAAAAGAAATTACACCGTTAATTATTGATTATGTAATGGCAAACCCAAAATGGGAAATTTCTTTGCAAACGCACAAATTTTTAAATATTCCTTAAAAACAATACATTAGCTTTATAACCAAATGTTAATGTAATGAAATTTCGTTTAGTCCTCTTCTTTAGCATACTGAGTATTTATTGTTTTGGGCAAAGCTCCCTGAATAAAAAAGCACAGGTTTTTTTTGAAAAATCAGGTCCATTTATTGATAAAATGGATTATGCTGCTGCCGAACAGGTATTAAAAAGTGCAGTTGAAGCTGATCCGTTATTTCAGAATGCCTATATTGTACTTGCTGGCGTCTATAAAGCACAAAAAAAGTATGCTGAAGCCAAAGCTGCTTACGAAAAAGCCATATTGATCAATAAAACAATAGCTCCGGCTGTAATTTATGGCTTGGCTGAAACCGAATTCGCAACTCAGGATTATTTAAAATCGAAACAGCATTTTAGTGAATTTTTGACATTAGATTCTTCATCTGATAGAGCAAGAAGGGCAAAGAAATATCTTTTAGATTGTGATTTCGCTGCCTTAGCAATCAACAAACCCGTAAAATATAGTCCAACAAATTTGGGTGAAGGTGTAAACACAACAGATGCTGAATACTTTCCGGCGATAACAGCTGATGGCGAAACCCTGGTTTTTACCCGTCAGGTAAATGGTAATGAAGATTTCTGGACATCACAGCTTAAAAATAATAAGTGGGATGCCGCTAGTCCCTTATCCAGCAAAATAAATACCATCAGATACAATGAAGGGGCGCAAACCATTTCACCAGATGGGAAATACCTCTTTTTTACCGGATGCAACCGACCAGATGGCCTAGGTAGGTGTGATATTTATGTTTCACACCGTGAAGGTAAAGATTGGGGCGAACCTTATAATGTCGGGAAACCCGTTAATTCTGAATATTGGGAATCACAACCGGCAATCAGTCCTGATGGAAAAACTTTGTATTTTATAAGCAACAGACCGGGCGGATCTGGAGGTTATGATATCTGGAAAAGCAGCATTACCGATGATGCCAAATGGGGACCGGCCATTAATCTTGGACCAGATATCAATACTGCTTTCGATGAGAACACCCCTTTTTTGCATGCAGATGGCAAAACGCTGTATTTTTCTTCTGATGGCTGGCCAGGTTTCGGTAATAAAGATATTTATTATAGCAGGCAGGAAAATGATGGCAAATGGCAAAAGCCAATTAATATGGGGTATCCGATTAATTCTTTCGAAGATGAAAGTGGCTTAGTGGTAAGTGCCGATGGTAATTTCGGCTTGTTTTCTTCGAATTTAAAAGGAGGTTTTGGCTTACAGGATATTTATAGTTTTGGAATGCCTGAAGTAGCTAAACCCCTGAAGATTTCTTATGTAAAAGGAATTGTAAGGGACCGGGATACTAAAAAAACGATCGAAAGTAATGTTCAGGTGGTAGATTTGAAAAGCAATAAAACTGTTTTCGATGATTATACTGATCCAGAAACCGGTCAGTTTTTAGCGGTAATGCCTGTTGGGAGCAATTATTTGTTTAATGTAAATGCCGAAGGCTACATGTTTTACTCTGAAAACTTTGAGCTCAAAGCCGGAGATATCAATAAACCTTATCAGATTGAAGTTTACATCGAAAAAATAAAGCAAGGTGGAAATGTAACCTTAAAAAACATTTTCTTCGATACCAATAAGTTTAATCTTTTACCAGCCTCTATCCGTGAACTGGATCTGCTTATCGATTTTTTGCATCAAAACGAAAATGTACAAATTGAGATTCAGGGCCATACCGATAATGTTGGCGATGATAAGTTGAATGAAAAGTTGTCTTTTAACCGTGCCAATGCAGTTTACGAGTACCTGATCAAAAATAGTATTGATGCTAAAAGACTTACTTTTAAAGGATTTGGAGCGAGTAAGCCGATTGCTGATAATAAAACTGAATCAGGTAGGAAAAACAATCGTAGAACTTCATTTGTAATCACTAAAATATAAGCATATAAAGTATTACTTAAAAAAAAATCAAGATGTCTCAGCATTACGGAAACCATAAGAGGTTTTATCCGCCTTTTCATTTTTTTACAATACCCTTAGCGGTTTTAGGATTAGGTTTTGCCATTTATTGTTGCATAGCCATACCTACTATAATTACGGGCCTGCTTGTGCTTGCATTTTTCCTGATAGCGATTATTGCTGTAATGGCACGGATGTTTGCACTTAAGGCACAGGATAGAGCTGCAAGAGCCGAAGAAAAGTTGCGTTATTACATTCTTGCTGGTAAAGCACTTCCGAGTGAGCTGAGGATGGGGCAAATTATGGCTTTACGTTTTGCTAGTGATGAAGAATATTTGGCTTTAGTTGATAACGCCGTGGCTGATAAGTTATCTCCTGATGAGATTAAGAAAACCATTAAAAATTGGCGCGGAGACTATCATAGGATATAGTGTTAATTCCTTCATTCCGAACATCTTGACGAAGGTACTGGACTGGAAATGCTCAATAAAAGATCGTCATCTCGACTGAAGTGCAATCCCGAACTTTCGGGAGAGAGATCTTTCAGCAAAATTATTAATTGAATTAAAAAGATCTCTCCTCCGAAGGAGTTCCTTTAGAACACTACGGTCGAGATGACGATTTAGCTTGGCAATTAAAACTTCTTTCCTTTTAGTACCCTTATTTCAGAGCCTTCAGCCAAGAATACAGAATCAGGCTTAGCATCGTTTAAAAAAGAAAAATCATTTCCGTAGTTAATTCCAAAATCGACATCAATTTTATAATCTTTTACCGGATAAGTTTGCCAGCGCGGATGTTCAACACCGTATTCAGATGTTTTATTCGCTCCGATTTTAGTATAACCCCAATAATGCTCTGTAATAAATTCTTCTTCGCTACCAATCCGTATTTCTTCTGCCTTTGAAGAAGAAATAAGTGAAAAATTATGCCAGGTTTGGTTCTTCCAGCGATAATCTACCTCAAGCTGATGTTCTTGTTCAATCCAAACATGTTTCATCGGAAATGTTTGGTAATTCTCCTTATAGATGGTGTTGGCTACAAAGGTGATGGCAGGCTTTGGTACAAATTCTTTAATAAATACCACTCCTCTTTTCCACGTATTTCCATCTTTAAATTTAACATAAAACCTTAAGTTAATCTCTTCAAAATCAGTATGAAATGGAATATTAAAACCTCTAAGTTTAACATCAACAAACATAAAGCCAACTAAACTTACATAATATTTACCTTGCCAATCATCTAATTCCGTATGTGCAGGGAGGTATTTCAAAAGTATGTCTTTATCTACAACATACTGAGCCAAAGCCAGTTTACGCCATTCGGCAGTGAGAAATACTTTCGGATTATTCAAGATTATAATATAGCTTGTCTGATTCGGATCAGTTTAGTTAATGTTTCTTCCAACAGGTCTAAATGTAACATGTTGGCACCATCCGATTTTGCATTTGCAGGATCGGGGTGCGTTTCAATAAATAAACCATCTGCTCCTACTGCAATTGCTGCTTTAGCGATAGTCGAAATCAATTCTGGTTTACCACCAGTGACACCACTACTTTGATTAGGTTGTTGTAAAGAATGCGTGCAATCCATCACTACAGGAACGCCGAAACCCTGCATTTCGGGTAATCCACGGTAATCAACAATCAGATCCTGATAGCCAAAAGTATTACCTCTATCTGTTAAAATTACTTTGTTGTTTCCGGCTTCTTTTACCTTCTCAACTGCAAATTTCATAGAACCTGCAGAAAGGAACTGACCTTTTTTAACGTTAACTACTTTTCCGGTTTCGGCGGCAGCAATTAATAGATCAGTTTGGCGACATAAAAATGCAGGGATCTGCAATACATCTACATAAGCAGCTGCCATGGCGGCCTCGCCACTTTCATGGATGTCGGTAACCGTTGGTACACCAAATTCTCTACCAATACGTTCTAAAATGCGTAAAGCTTTTTCATCACCAATGCCTGTAAAAGAACTTCCTTTACTTCTATTTGCTTTTCGGTACGAACCTTTAAAAATATATGGAATCTGAAGTTTATCAGTAATTGTAATAATCTTTTCGGCAATTCTCATGGCGATATCCTCGCCTTCAATAGCGCATGGACCAGCCATTAAAAAGAAATTTCCCGAATCTGTATTTTTTAATTTATCTAAATAGTTAAGCATAGTTGAGATATGAGATGTGAGACATGAGAGTGAGATCTGAGTTTGTCTCAAATCTAGCTTCTCCTATCTCACACCTATTTTTAATTTCCTAGTTCTGACATGAATTTAATCCGCATCAATTGAATTTCTTCGCGGGTATAATCGGTTTCGCCTAACTCGTTAAGTGCTTCATCGATAGAATCACTTTCAGCAGCTCTGAAATAGTCGAATACTTCATCCTGTCTATCATCATCAATTACTTCATCAATGAAATAATTTAGGTTCAGTTTAGTGCCAGAGTTTACAATCGATTCTACTTCTTTCAGAATTTCTTCATAAGTGATGCCTTTCGAATCGGCAATATCTTCCAAACCAATCTGTCTGTCGATATTTTGAATGATCGAAACCTTCATCTGCGATTTATTGGCCTGAGTTTTAATAATCAAATCGATAGGGCGTTCGATATCGTTATCATCGACATATTTTTTGATCAGTTCAATAAAAGGTGTCCCGAATTTCATCGCTTTACCCGAACCTACACCAGAAATCTGGCGAAGTTCTTCCATCGTAATCGGGTAATGTGTGCACATTTCTTCTAAAGATGGATCCTGGAAAACTACGAATGGCGGAACACTTTTCTGCTTCGCAATTTTTTTACGTAGCTCTTTTAGCAATGATAAAAGATGGGTATCTAAAGCACCTGTACCTTGTTTTACATCATCATCATCATCGTCTGCACCGTTTTCTATCGGTTCGTTTAGTATGAATTTAAGACTATAAGGGTTGATAATAAAATCTCTTCCCTGTTTGGTTAACTTTAATAAACCGTAATTATCAATGTCTTTAAAAAGGTAATTATTTAAAACGGCCTGACGGATAATCGATTTCCACATCAGCTCGCCTTCTTCTTTGCCGATTCCAAACTCAGGGATCTTGCTGTGTTCGTAAGCAATGGTCTGAGCGGTTTCTAAACCTAAAAATACGTTTAACAAGTGTGCATCATCAAATTTTTCGCCCGATTTTTCGATAAATTTCAAAACGGTTAACAATTGACTTTCTGCATCAAATTGTTTTTTAGGCTTTTTGCAGTTATCACACATGCAGTTACAGCCCGTTTCGTTAAAATTTTCACCGAAATAATGAAGGATCTGCTTTCGTCGGCATACGCCAGATTCAGCATAATCGATCACTTCTTTTAATATCTGTGTGCCAATTTCGCGTTCCGAAACTGGTTTATCTTTCATAAATTTAGCCAGCTTATCTACGTCTTTTTGAGCGTAGAAAGCAATACATACGCCTTCGCCACCATCACGTCCGGCCCTACCAGTTTCCTGGTAATAACCCTCCATACTTTTAGGCACATCATGGTGAATCACAAAGCGAACATCGGGTTTGTCGATCCCCATGCCAAAGGCGATGGTTGCCACAATAACCTCAGCATCTTCCATCAAAAATTTATCCTGTGTTTCGGCCCTAACCTTTGGATCTAATCCCGCATGATAAGGCAAGGCACTAATTCCATTTAGATTTAATGCCTCTGCCACTTCCTCAACCTTTTTACGGCTAAGGCAGTAAATAATCCCGGATTTGCCCGGATTAGATTTGATATATTTAATAATTTCTTTGGTAATGTCTCTTTTAGGGCGGATTTCGTAAAATAAATTGGGCCTGTTAAATGACGATTTAAACAACGTTGCTTCCGTCATTCCAAGATTCTTCATTATATCCTGCTGTACTTTTGGGGTAGCAGTTGCAGTTAATGCAATAATTGGAATGTTATTTCCTAATCCTGCAATAACTTGTTTAATCTTACGGTATTCTGGTCTGAAATCGTGTCCCCATTCAGAGATACAATGTGCTTCATCAACGGCAACGAAAGAGATTTTAATCAGGTTTAAAAATTCAATATTATCCTGCTTCGCCAGAGATTCTGGCGCAACATACAATAACTTAGTCTGACCGCTTAAAAGATCAGATTTAACTTGAGTAATTTCAGATTTATTTAGGGATGAATTAAGAAAGTGAGCAATACTGTCATTTCCACCAAAAGCCCTTAATTGGTCAACCTGGTTCTTCATCAATGCAATTAGTGGAGAAATTACAATTGCTGTTCCTTCGCTCATTAAAGCGGGTAACTGATAGCAAATAGACTTCCCTCCGCCTGTTGGCATAATAACAAATGTGTTATTGCCTTCTAAAATATTTGTAATGATCGACTCCTGATCACCTTTGAAATTGTCAAACCCGAAGAAATTTTGTAGGTTATCAAATAACGACTTTTTCACGTCCATTTTGTGTAATAAAATATGCGATGCTATTTTTGTATCCAAAATAACATAATTTTACAAGAATTTCAAGTAT
>Ga0163161_10002014_pt1 | contig 14701 bp, 15 predicted proteins | sample S45metaG_FD_129847 | JGI IMG/M metagenome (GOLD analysis project Ga0163161, IMG submission 129847) | Switchgrass rhizosphere microbial communities from Kellogg Biological Station, Michigan, USA - S4-5 metaG | ecosystem: Host-associated > Plants > Roots > Rhizosphere > Soil | place: USA... | reverse complement strand
TCTTGTTCTCCGGGACCTTCTACCCCCTCAGCGCCTACCCGGAGGCGATCCGGTGGCTGGTCGAGATCACCCCGCTCTACCAGGCCGTCCACCTCGTCCGTGGCCTGACGACCGGAGCGGTCTCGGTGAGCCTGCTGGTCCCGGTGGGATACTTGCTCGTCCTCGGTGCCGCTGGGCTTGTCCTAGCGGGCAGACGGCTGGGCCGGCTTCTGCTGCGCTGACGTCAACTCCCAGGGAACGGCACCGTCGGCTGGGCCGGATGCAGGATGCCCCGCCAGCGGGTCGCCCGGATCGCGCTGGCGGTCAGTGCGTCGATTGCCGCCCGGCGCAGCCCGGACGGCGCCGGCCCGGATGCCGCGGTCGTCACGACGTATCGCCAGGCCGCGGCGCAGCTGGTCTCGGTGGCGAGGGCCAGTCGCTGCGCGTCCACCGATCCGGCCAAGGCGAACGGCAGCGGATAGTCGGTCTGCGGTGGAACGGGTGATTGCCCGGCGGCCACGAGGGCGGCGGCGGTGCGGTCGCGCAGCTCACGGTGTTGCTCCTCGAATGTTCGGGCGACGGCGATGTGGCCGGCGTCGGTCAGCTGCGGGCCGAGTGCGCCGTAGTAGAACACCGCCGCGTACTCCGTCCCGAGGGCCGCTTGCGCGGCGGCGTTGAGCGTCGGGGTCGGTGAGGTCATGTGAGCACCGTGGCGTGGGTGGCCTCGCAGGCCGCGATGCTCGCCAGCAAGCCGGCGTCGCCCCCGGCCGCGGTGAGCGCGGCTGCGGCTGTCGCCCGCGAGGCCGCAAGCTCGGCCTGGCGCACCCGGGCCACGCTCGTTGGTGTTGGCGTCGACGCGGGGGCGCTCGATCCGCCACCTGTCGCTGGGGTCGGTCCATAACGGCTGGATAGGACCTGCAGCACTTGCAGGTGGGCCGCGTGGTCGGTGCGGAGTGGTGCCAACCGGACACCGAGCGTCGGGTCGGCGCGTATGGCGGCGTCGAGGCCATGCAGAAGCTGCTGCTCTCGGGCGAGCGCGGCCGGTAGCCAGTCCGGCGCCCCCGGAGGGTGTCCGCTGACCGGGTCCGGGCGGACAAGCGCCACGAGCGCGCCAGCGGACGCCGCGGCGGCGATCACGCCGGCCGAGCCGAGCCACGCCCGGCGGGACATCAACCGGCGAGGCTCGGAATAGGTCACGACGATTAAGAGCCTCCGTCTCGAGGAACTGCCGTCCTGTGGCGCGGCTCCCCACGCCAGTCGGCTACGGCGTCCCAATTGGCGCAGGGTCTAAGTGTCGCAGAGTAGCTAAGCTCGCTATCGAGGTTGCCGCACGGCGCGAGGTCGACCTGGACCGTGATTGCGCAGCGCGAGCAATCGGCACAACTTCACATGCCAGGAGGATTGCCCGATGCCCGCGCAGGCAGGTCGATCCACAGCGGAGCAGCGCAAGTCTCTGCTCGCGCTACTGACTCCGGTCGTCGCCGCGTCCGGACACGACCTGGAGGATGTGTCGGTCCAGGTGGTCGGACGCCGCAGTGTCGTGCGGGTTGTGATAGACGGCGACGGGGGCGTGGATCTGGACGGCATCGCGGAGGTCAGTCGGGCAATCTCCTCGACGATGGACAACCCGGCGAACGACCCGTTTACCGGTCCGTATGTTCTCGAAGTCACCTCACCTGGAGTGGATCGGCCACTCACCGAACGTCGGCACTGGGCCCGCGCCGTCGGACGACTGATTGCCGTGAACGGCATCGAAGGGCGCGTCCGGTCCACCAGCGACGCAGGCATCGAACTCCAGTCTCAGGACGGCACCCGCACGATCGGTTGGCACGAGCTCGGCCCGGGTGCTGTCCAGGTGGAGTTCAACCGGAAGACCGCGTTCGACGACGACATGGCGGAGGGATGAGCGTGGTCCACGTTGACATCGCTGCCTTGCGCAGCATCGAGCGGGAGAAAGAAATCGCGTTCGACACGATCATCGACGCGTTGGAGACGGCACTACTCAGCGCCTACAAGCACACTCCGCACTCCATGCCACATGCGCGGGTGGTGATCGACCGCAAAACCGGCGAGGTCGTCGTCTGGGCGCAGGAACTGGACGCGGACGGTGGCCTGATCGAGGAGTTCGACGACACTCCGACGGACTTCGGACGAGTTGCCGCCACGACCGCCCGACAGGTCATCCTGCAGCGGTTGCGAGACGCCGAGCACGATCTCACCTACGGCGAGTACTCGGGTCGGGAAGGCGACATCGTGACCGGCGTTGTGCAAGCGGACGCCCAGGCGGCCCAGCGCGGGTTGGTCCTGGTCGACATCGGCAAGATCGAGGCGATCCTGCCGCCATCCGAGCAAGTGCCGGGTGAGGTGTACCCGCACGGCATGCGTCTCAAGTGCTACGTCGTCGGGGTGGCGCGGGGACTGCGGGGACCGCAGGTCACGGTCAGCCGCACTCATCCCAACCTGGTCAAGAAGCTGTTCGCGCTGGAGGTTCCGGAAATCGCTGACGGCAGCGTCGAGATCGTCGGCGTGGCGCGCGAAGCCGGCCATCGGAGCAAGATCGCGGTGCGGAGCTCGGTGCCTGGACTCAACGCCAAGGGGGCGTGCATAGGGCCCATGGGCCAACGGGTCCGCAACGTCGTGGCCGAACTGCACGGAGAGAAGATCGACATCATCGACTGGGCCGAGGATCCGGCCACGTACGTCGGCAACGCGCTCTCGCCCGCGAACACGGTCTCCGCGCAGATTGTCGATCTGGCCAGCCAGGCCGTCCGCGTCGTCGTGCCCGATTTCCAGCTGTCCCTCGCCATCGGGCGAGAGGGACAAAACGCCCGACTCGCGGCCCGGCTGACCGGCTGGCGCATCGATATTCACAGCGATGCCGAGGCAACCAGCGCGGCCCCCTCGGCCAGCCGGATCGACACATCCGACGCGGAGCCCCGAGCGGCCGAGGCTGAGGAGTAGAGTGAGCTTGGTCGTCCGGCCGACGACGGCATCTGATGCTGCGCTTGGACCGGGTTCGGTGTCGCCGGGTCCGGTGCGAACGTGTATCGGTTGCCGTCAGCGGGCGGCGGCCACCGAGTTGCTTCGCGTAGTCGTGGCCTCGAGCACGACGGGTACTGACGCCGGATCGACCGATGTCGATGCCGGCCCAGTACGGGTCGTGCCGGATCCTCGGCGTCGTGCGCCCGGTCGAGGTGCCTCGTTGCATCGCGATCCGGGTTGTATGGCACTCGCGGAACGGAGACGATCGTTCACCCGGGCACTTCGCGTCTCGGGGCCGCTCGATCTGACGGCCGTGCGCGAGTACGTGTCCAGCGGCTCGGGCAGTAATACCGCATCGGGCGGACACCCCCGTCCGGGCATCCGTAGGGAGCAGTGAATGGCAATGGGCACTCGATGAAGCGCCAGCGATGAGCACGTCCCCCGACTAACGCGACCGCGCGGGAAGCCGCCGGTTTCGCTCTAAGGAGTCCAGTGGCAGGCAAGGCCCGCGTACACGAGCTCGCGAAGGAGCTCAACGTCTCGAGTAAGGACGTTCTCGCCAAGCTCAGCGAACTCGGCGAGTTTGTGAAGAGCGCTTCGTCGACAGTCGAAGCTCCGGTGGCCCGGCGACTCCGGGAGGCCTTCCCGCCCGCGCCGGCTCCAGCCGAGACGCCGACACCCCCAGCCAGCACCGCTGTCGCGCCGCCGGAGCCGGCGCCGGCCCCGCAGCCGGAGCCCGTCGTGGCCGCGGCGCCGAGCCCCATTGTCGAGGCCCCGCCGGCCCCGCCGGTGACGCCCGCGCCGATGCCGACGTTCCCTCCGGCGCCGGGCAGCACCCCGTCAGGCGCGCCACGGCCCGGGGCCCCGCGCCCCGGTCCGCGGGTCGGCAACAACCCGTTTGGCGTCGGCGGCAGCGCGCCTGCGGCGCCGCGACCAGGTGCGCCTCGGCCGGGTACCGGACCTACCGCCGTGCCGTCGCGTCCCGGCTCACCTGGAGGTCAGCGGCCCGGCGGCGCCGGTGGTCCGCGTCCGAATCCGGGCATGATGCCGCCGCGCCCCGGTACGGGCCAGGGTGGCCGTCCCAGTTTGGGTCCGGGTGGCCGCGGCGGCGGACCCGGCGGTCCGGGCACGCGTCCCGGCGGCCCGGGCGGTCGCCCGGGTGCGCCGGGTGCGGGCCGACCCGGAGGTGCCGGTGGGGGGGCATACCGCGGCGCGCCGTCGGGCGGCGCACCCGGCGGAGCTGGGCCGGGCGGCTTCCGTCCCGGTCCGGGTGGTGGCCGTCCCGGTGCCGGTGGGCGCGGGCGCGGAGCCGGCACGGCTGGGGCGTTCGGCCGAGCCGGTGGGCGGCCGACTCGGGGGCGCAAGAGCAAGAAGCAGCGGCGTCAGGAATTCGACAACATGTCCGCCCCCACGATCGGTGGCGTGCAGGTACCTCGCGGCAACGGCGAGGTCCTGCGGCTTCCGCGGGGCGCCTCCCTGTCGGACTTCGCGGAGAAGATCGACGCCAACCCGGCATCGCTGGTCACCGTGTTGTTCCACCTCGGCGAGATGGTGACGGCCACCCAGTCGGTCAACGAGGACACGCTGCAACTGCTCGGCGCAGAGCTGAATTACACCGTCCAGGTGGTCAGTCCTGAGGACGAGGACCGCGAGCTGCTCGAGTCCTTCGATCTGACCTTCGGCTCGGACGAGGGTGACGAGGAGAACCTGGTCGCTCGCCCGCCGGTCGTGACGGTCATGGGTCACGTCGATCACGGCAAGACGCGACTGCTGGATGCCATCCGCAAGACGAACGTGGTCGCGGCCGAAGCCGGCGGGATAACCCAGCACATCGGTGCCTACCAGGTGAGGGTGGAGCTCGAAGGCAACAACCGCGCGATCACCTTTATCGACACCCCGGGTCACGAGGCGTTCACCGCCATGCGGGCCCGGGGCGCCTCCACGACGGACATCGTCGTGCTCGTCGTGGCCGCCGACGACGGGGTCATGCCGCAGACCATTGAGGCTCTCAACCATGCCCAGGCAGCAGACGTGCCTGTCGTGGTGGCAGTCAACAAGATCGACAAGGAGGGCGCGAACCCCGCGAAGGTGCGCCAACAGCTCACCGAGTACGGGCTGGTTGCCGAGGAGTACGGCGGCGACACGATGTTCATCGACGTGTCCGCGCGCGCGAACTTGAACATCGACGCGCTGCTGGAAGGCATCCTGCTGACAGCAGACGCGTCGCTGGATCTGCGGGCCAACCCCGATCAGGACGCGCAGGGCATCATCATCGAGGCCCGGCTCGACCGGGGGCGCGGCCCGGTGGCGTCGCTACTCGTGCAACGCGGCACGCTCCACATCGGCGACTCGGTGGTGGCAGGCGACGCGTTCGGGCGTGTGCGAGCGATGCTCGACGAGAACGGTGAGCTGGTAGACACCGCGGGTCCATCCCGTCCGGTCCAGATCCTCGGCCTGACCTCGGTACCCGGAGCGGGCGACTCGTTCCTGGTCGTCGACGAAGACCGGGTCGCGCGGCAGATCGCCGACCGGCGTCAAGCCCGTGAGCGCAATGCTCAGCTGGCCGCGACTCGCCGGCGGATCTCGCTGGACGACCTCGACCGGGCATTCGCCGCCGGCGAGGTACAGCAGCTCAACCTGATCATCAAGGGCGATGTGTCCGGCTCGGTGGAGGCGCTCGAGGACGCGCTCTTGAAGATCGACATCGGAGAGAACAGCGATCAGGTCTCGTTGCGCGTCATCGGCCGGGGAGTCGGTGCCATCAATGAGAACGACATCAACCTCGCCATTGCGTCGAATGCCGTGATCCTCGGCTACAACGTCCGGCCGGCCGGAAAAGCTGGCGAGGCGGCAGTGCGCGAGGGCGTCGACATCCGGTACTACACCGTGATCTACCAGGCCATCGACGAGATCGAAGCCGCACTCAAGGGCATGCTGAAGCCGGAGTTCGAGGAGGTTCAGCTCGGCACCGCCGAGGTCCGCGAGGTCTTCCGGGTGCCCCGCGTGGGCAATGTGGCGGGTTCGCTCGTCCGATCGGGAACCATCCGACGTCACAGCAAGGCGCGGCTCATTCGCGACGGCGTCGTCGTGGCCGACAACCTCAGTGTGGATTCCTTGAAGCGCTTCAAGGATGACGCGACCGAGGTGCGCGAGGGCTTCGAATGCGGTATCGGCTTGGGTTCCTACAACGACATCAAGATCGGAGACGTGATCGAGACCTTCGAGCTGCGCGAGAAGCCGCGTACCTGACCGGGAGGGTGGACTGTCGACCCGGGCCAGCGAGGCATCCGGCCCGGGCGAGGAGGCGTGACGCGTGGTGGTCGGGACCCTGGTGGTCGATCTCCGGCTCGGCGACGTGCGCTCGCTGAAGGAGAAGCGCTCCGTCGTCCGGCCGATTGTCGCCGATTTGCGACGGCGCTTCTCGGTCGCGGCCGCGGAAACCGGGCATGCCGACCTGCACCGCCGGACCGAGATCGGCGTCGCGACCGTCGCGTCGACCCACCAGCACGTGGTCGAGGTGCTCGAGCGGTGTGAACGTCTCGTCGCGGCTCGGCCGGACGTCGAAGTGCTCGTGGCGCGCCGCTGGGTGTTCGACGACGACGATCTCGAGTGAGCGCTTGCGCCAAGAGCCAGACCAACAGAGGGAGTAGGAGAGTGCGATGGCCGACACGGGGCGGGCCCGAAAACTGTCCCGGCGGATCAAGCAGATCGTGGCCTCGATGCTGGAGATGCAGGTCAAGGATCCACGGCTGGGCATGGTCACGATTACCGACGTTCGGATAACCGGTGACCTGCACGACGCGACGATCTTCTACACAGTTCTCGGCGGGGACGAGGACCGGACGGCGAGCGCGGCTGCGCTCGAGTCGGCCAAGGGCATATTGCGCAGCGAAGTGGGGCGGCAGACCGGTGTCCGGTTCACTCCGACGCTGACCTTCGTCCTCGATTCACTGCCCGACGACGCCCATCACATCGATGAACTCCTTGCCGTGGCGGCCCAGCATGATGCCCGCGTGGAGCAGGCGCGGGTGGGCGCCCGGCCGGCGGGGGATCCGGACCCGTACCGCAAGCCCCGAGACGTCGACGAGGTCGATGGCTGAGCTGCGCATTCGCCGCGCCGGCCGTGCTGACTGGGCAACGATCTGGCCGGTGTGGCACGAGATTGTTGCCGCGGGGGACACCTTCGCCTACGACCCGGACACCAGCTTCGACGAAGGCGAACGAATGTGGTTCGGCCCCGAACCGGAGGAGACCTGGGTGGCGGGGTCCGACGACGGCGTGCTGCTCGGCACCTATCACCTCGGCCCGAACCACGGTGGTCCGGGCTCGCACATCGCCAATGCCTCATACATGGTGGCGCCGACGGCTCGTGGTCGCGGGGTAGGCCGGGCGATGGTGGAGCACTCCCTCGACCGCACCGCAGATCTTGGCTACGAAGGACTGCAATTCAACGCCGTAGCTGCGACCAACCGCAGCGCTATCAAGCTGTATCACGACGTGGGCTTCGCGACTGTGGGCGTCATTCCGCGCGGATTCCGACACCCGAGCGAGGGCTTGGTCGACCTGCTGATCATGTATCACGGCGTGAGCCGGAGTCAGTGACCGCGACCGACAGGGTGTCGACCCGGCGACTACTCAGCCTCGCCGCGTCGGCGTTCGTCGTACTCGCCGCGGAACCCCTGTACCTGCTCGTCGACACTGCGGTCGTCGGCCATCTCGGTTCGGTGCCGCTCGCCGGATTAGGCGTCGCGTCAGCGCTCATGGCGCTCCTGCTCGTGGTCGGCAGCTTCGTGGAGTACGGCACGACCGGTCGGGCCGCGCGCTGGTATGGGGCGGGGCGGACGGACGCCGCGGTTGCGGAGGGGATGCAGGCGTCGTGGCTGGGCATTGCCATCGGCCTGCTGATGATCGTGTTCGGCGAGGTCTTCGCTCATCCGCTGACAGCCGTGCTCAGCGGCGGGACCGGAGCCGTGCAGCAGGCCGCCGAGTCGTGGTTCCGGATTGCCGTGCTGGGCATGCCGGGCGTGCTCCTGGTTCTCGCGGGCAACGGGTGGATGCGGGGAGTTCAGGAGACGCGGTCGCCGATCCGCATCGTGCTGGTCGCGAACGCGTTGTCAGCGGCGGTGTCGCCCATCCTCGTTTATCCGCTCGGTTTCGGACTCGAGGGCTCAGCCATCGCCAACGTGGCCGCACAGGTCGTTGGTGGCGCGCTGTTTCTGCGGGTCCTGTGCCAACGCCGGGCCATCGGTCGCGCCGACTGGACGATCATGCGCGGCCAGCTGGTCGTCGGCCGCGATCTGATAGTGCGCTCGGCAGCGTTTCAAGTCGCGTTCCTGACGGCTGCGGCCGTCGCCGCCCGCATGGGGGCGGCACAGATCGCCGCGCACCAGATCGGCATGCAGCTGTGGGAATTCACTGCGCTGCTGCTGGACTCCCTCGCGATTGCGGCGCAATCGCTCGTCGGGGCCGCGCTGGGTGGGGCTGATCCAACCCTCGCTCGAAGCTTTGCCTGGCGCGTCGCCGGGTATGGCTTCTGGGCCGGGATGGGCTTCGCGGCCATCCTCGCCGCGGGCTGGTTCGTGATCCCGGCGCTGTTCACCTCCTCGCACGCGGTCCGGCATCAGGCGCATCTTCTGTGGCCGTGGTTCGTCGGCATGCAGCCTGCCGCCGGGATCCTGTTCGCATTGGACGGGGTACTCATCGGGGCGGGCGACGTGGCATTCATGCGAACGATCACGGTGATCGCCGCGGTCGGCGCGTTCGCACCACTCAATTTCGCGGCCTTGCATTTCGGATGGGGCATCGGTGGTGTCTGGGCCGGCCTGACCGCCTTCATCGTCGTCCGGCTCGTCGGCATGGTGCTGCGAACCCGCGGTGGTCGCTGGCTGGTGTTGGGCGAGCAACGGTGACGACGTCCGGCCTGATCGTCGTCGACAAGCCCGCAGGGTGGACGTCGCACGATGTCGTGGCCCGGCTCCGACGCCTCGCGCATACCCGCCGGGTCGGCCACGCCGGCACACTCGACCCGATGGCGACCGGCGTCCTCGTGGTCGGCGTCGAGAAAGCCACCCGGCTGCTGCGATACCTCGCACTCGCCGACAAGGGCTACACCGCGACCATCCGGCTAGGTCAAGCGACGACCACGGACGACGCCGAGGGCGAGCTGATCGCGAGCGCGCCGGCGTCCGCTGTGACGACGGAGCGGCTCACGGCCGCGACGGAAGCCCTCATCGGTGAACTCGAGCAAGTGCCATCGGCGGTGTCGGCGATCAAGATCATGGGGAAGCGGTCATACGCTCGGGTCCGGGCAGGCGAAGACGTGGTGCTCGCGCCTTGGCCGGTGCAGGTCTCGCGGCTCGAGCCGACCGCGATTCGCTGGGTCACAGGCGACCTGCTCGACATCGACGTAATCGTCGAGTGCTCATCGGGCACGTATGTCCGAGCGTTGGCCCGGGACCTGGGCGCCCGGCTGGGCGTGGGCGGTCACCTTACCGTGCTGCGCCGGACCCGCGTCGGACCATTCCGGATAGAGCAGGCCGCCACCCTCGACGAGCTCGCCCGGCGGGCCGACCCGGTGACGCTGTCGCTCCGGGACGCGGTGCGGGCCACCATGCCGGTGCGATCCGTGAGCACTGGAGAGGCCCGTGAGCTGGCTTTCGGGCGCTCGATACCGCCGATCGGTCAAAGCGGCACGTACGCCGCGTGCGCTATCCCAGACGGTTCCGTCATCGCGTTGTTGGAGGAAACGGCAGATAAGGCGCGACCGGTACTTGTCTTCGCCTCAGCCGGTTAGGGCTCTTCGGCGCAGGTTTCCGGACGTCTCCCGTCCGTGTTCGGCGGCGGCGGCAGCGGAGCGCGGTAGCCTCGACCGGGTGCAGCGCTGGCATGGCATGTCGTCCGTTCCCTCGGGTTGGGGGCGGTGTGTGGTCACGATCGGCGTGTTTGACGGAGTCCACCGCGGACACGCGGAGATCATCGGGCATGCCGTTCGCGACGCGGCCCAGCTCGGTGTGCCGAGCGTGGTGCTGACCTTCACGCCGCACCCCTCGGAGGTCGTCCGACCGGGCTCGCATCCCCCGGTGCTTACGACAATGGTCAGGCGGGCTGAGCTGGTCGAGCAGCTCGGTGTCGACGTGTTCTGCGCGTTGCCCTTCAGCCTCGAGTTCTCAAAGCTGCCCCCGGCCGGGTTCGTGCACGAGATCCTGGTCGCCGACCTGCATGCGGCCAGCGTGGTTGTGGGGGAGAACTTCCGGTTCGGGCACAAGGCCAGCGGTGACATAGGCACCTTGACCGAGCTCGGCGCCTCGTTCGGATTCCGGGCCGTCGGTGTCTCGTTGCTGCGGGGGTCCGAGGGGCCGATCAGTGCCACCTATGTCCGCTCTTGCGTTCAGTCCGGTGATGTGGCGGCGGCCGCCGAGGCGCTGGGACGGCCGCATCGTCTCGACGGTCTGGTGGAACGCGGTGACGAGCGCGGCCGCGAGCTCGGTTTCCCGACCGCGAATCTCCGGACGGACCAATGGGCGTGTGTTCCGGCGGACGGCGTCTACGCCGGCCGGGTCGTCCGCCTCGACGAGTGGGGCAGAACGTCTGACCTGGAGCCACTCAGGATGGCGGCCATCTCGGTTGGGACGAATCCGACATTCGACGTTCGCCAACGCCGGGTCGAGGCCTACCTCCTGGACTTTGACGGGGATCTGTACGGGGACGGACTCGGGGTGGAGTTCGTACACCGGCTGCGCGGCATGGAGCGATTCGACGGCGTGGACGCGCTCGTGGCCCAGATGCGAGACGACGTCAAGCAAACCCGCGCGCTGCTGGGGTAATGGAGCCGAGTGGGCGGCTCGAGCGTTGCACTGATAGTCTGATAAGTGGCGTTGCGCACAGCGCATGCCCGCAGTGCGCGTGTCCACTCCCACCGTGACCCAGACCGGTGGGGCTCGCCTGCACCGAGACCGAAGGGGAGTCGTCTGTGGCTCTGGCCAGCGACGTAAAGAAGCGCATCATTGCCGAGTACGGCTCGGCTGACGGCGACACAGGCTCGGCCGAGGTTCAGATCGCGCTGCTCTCTCAGCGCATCCGTGACCTCACTGAGCATCTCAAGATCCACAAACACGACCACCACAGCCGTCGTGGTCTGCTTCTTCTCGTCGGCCAGCGGCGCCGGCTCCTCAACTATCTCGCCAAGACGGACATCAGCCGCTATCGATCGGTCATCGAGCGGCTGGGCCTCCGCCGGTGACCAACGAGGGGAGCGAACCGACTGGATCGCTCCCCTCATTGCGCCACAACTGAATCATTGCTACCAGCCGGACGCGACGGGATGCCGAGCGACACCGATGCCGAACGGACTGCCGGTCCTCGGTAGTGGCGGCTCCGACCTACGCAAGGTCCGCAGCCGCTTCGATCGAAGACCGGTTCCCGCATGGGTGATCCGCTCCTTTCCCGGCCGTAGTGCGGCGCAACCCGGCGGTCAGTCCGACCGCCTAGGAAAGGAAATCCATGACCCACTCGTCAGAGTCTGCGCACGCCGCGGTCCACGAGGCCGTCGCCACCATTGACAACGGCGCGTTCGGCACCCGCACCGTGCGCTTCGAGACCGGACGACTCGCCCGGCAAGCAGCCGGGTCCACGGTCGCCTATCTCGACGACGACACGATGGTGCTGTCGGCCACGACAGCCAGTAAGTCCCCACGCGAGGGCCTCGACTTCTTTCCCCTGACCGTCGACGTCGAGGAGCGAATGTATGCCGCCGGTCGCATACCGGGCTCGTTCTTTCGGCGCGAGGGACGTCCGAGCGAGGAGGCCATCCTCACCTGCCGGCTCATCGACCGGCCGCTGCGCCCGTCCTTCGTAAAGGGGCTGCGCAACGAGGTACAGGTCGTCATTACCGTGCTCGCCCTCGATCCGGACCATGCGTATGACGTGCTGGCCATCAACGCGGCGTCAGCGTCCACCCAACTGTCCGGCCTGCCGTTCAGCGGACCGATCGGTGGGACGCGTGTCGCACTCATCGACGGCCAGTGGATCGCATTCCCCACTTACCGGGAACTCGAGCGGGCCACGTTCGACATGGTCGTCGCTGGCCGGGTGCTCGAGTCGGGCGAAGTCGCGATCATGATGGTGGAGGCCGAAGCGACCGATAACGCCATCGAGCTCATCGCCGGCGGGGCCACTCGGCCGACCGAGGAGGTCGTCGCGGCAGGGCTGGAGGCGGCCAAGCCGTTCATCGCCGAGCTGTGCCGCGCCCAGGCCGAACTGGCCAAAGTCGCAGCAAAGCCGACGGTGGAGTATCCGGTCTTCCTCGACTACGAGGACGACGTCTTCGCCGCCGTGAGCGCCGAGGTGGCCGAGCCGCTGGCTCAGGCGTTGACGATCGCCGACAAGCAGGATCGGGAAGCCGAGCTGGATCGGATCAAGGAGCTCACCCGCGAGCGAGTGGCGCCGCAATTCCCGGAGCGGGCAGGCGAAATCGGCCCCGCGTTCCGCGCTTTGACGAAGAAGCTTGTCCGCCAGCGCATTCTGCGGGACAAGATCCGCATCGACGGGCGCGGGATCGCGGACATCCGCACCCTGTCGGCCGAGGTCGACGTCGTGCCCCGGGTTCACGGGTCGGCGCTGTTCGAGCGCGGTGAGACCCAGATCCTCGGCGTCACGACGCTGAACATGCTGGGGCTGGAGCAGAGGCTCGACACGTTGAGCCCCCAGCGGACGAAGCGCTACATGCACAACTACAACTTCCCGCCGTACTCGACGGGCGAGACCGGCCGCGTCGGCTCACCAAAACGTCGTGAGATCGGCCACGGGGCGCTCGCTGAGCGAGCGCTGGTGCCGGTACTGCCGAGCCGGGAGGAGTTTCCATACGCAATCCGGCAGGTGTCCGAGGCGCTGGGCTCGAACGGCTCGACCTCGATGGGCTCGGTCTGCGCCTCGACGCTCTCACTGCTGAACGCCGGGGTACCACTGAAGGCGCCGGTCGCGGGTATCGCCATGGGTCTGGTGTCCGACAACGTCGACGGCGCGACGGAGTATGTCGCGCTGACCGACATCCTCGGCGCTGAGGATGCCTTCGGCGACATGGACTTCAAGGTCGCTGGCACGAAGGACTTTGTCACTGCCCTGCAGCTAGACACGAAGCTCGACGGCATCCCGTCCGAAGTGCTGGCCGGCGCGCTGACCCAGGCCCGCGATGCCAGGCTGCTCATTCTCGAGGTCATGCGCGAGGCGATTGACGGCCCCGACGAGATGAGCCCATACGCACCGCGCGTCACTGTGGTGAAGATCCCGGTCGACAAGATCGGCGCGGTCATTGGGCCCAAGGGGCAGATGATCAACGGCATCCAGGACGACACTGGTGCCGAGATCACCATCGAGGACGACGGCACGATCTACGTGGGTGCGGCCGACGGACCGTCCGCGCAGGCGGCTATCGATCGGATCAACGCGATCGCCAACCCGCAGTTGCCGAAGGTGGGGGAGCGGTTCCTGGGCACGGTGGTGAAGACCGCCGCGTTCGGTGCGTTCGTCTCCTTGTTGCCGGGCAAGGATGGCCTGGTGCACATCAGCAAGCTCGGTCAGGGCAAGCGGGTCAACAAGGTCGAGGACGTTGTCAAGGTCGGCGACAAGCTGCAGGTCGAGATCATTGATATCGACGGTCGCGGCAAGATCAGCCTGGCGTTGGTCAGCGACGAGGCGCCGGAGGGAAAGGCCCCGGCCGAGATGGCAAACAGCACTGGCAGCTGAGCTATATACGGAGATCCGGCGGTGGTGATCTTGGACTTGGTGGTGCCAGAGGCGACGAGTCCAAGATCCCCAGCTAGCTAGCCGGAGAGATCCTGGTGATCTTGGACTTACTGTTGCTCCAAGCAGCAAGTCCAAGATCACGGCCGAGAACAGAACCCCGTAGCCGCCGGACTCTCACGAAGCGCTGCGGCCGCCCGGGGTCATCGGGGCGCCGGTCTCCAGCAGCGTTTTCATCCCGCTCAGAACGAACATCCAGCCCTGGCCGCTGACCGCGTCGGCCGTCTTCGGCGAGTCATCGAGCTGATCATGCGTGACCGTGAGCAGGCAGGTACCCGCATCCTGGCCTTCGATCAGCCAGGTCACCCGACTAGCCGGTTCGGCGGCCAGGTCCGCATCCCACAGCGATCGCCAGGTCACCACCAGCCGGTGCGGTGGGTCGGATTCCAGGACCTTGTCGTCGCCCCACAGGTCGCCGTCGGGCGAGTAGTAGCGGATCGACGTGCCGGCCTCGGCGGTCGTGTTGACTCGGGCGCCGTGAAAGTACTGGCGGGTGAATTCCGGTTGGGTGATGGCGTCCCAGATCTGCTGAGGGGTCGCCCGAATGACGATCTGGTACACCTGCATCGTGTTGACCTGGCTCGCGGTGGTCATCGTGCTTTCTCCAAGCTGCTCTTGAGTTGAGTGAGCGCCGACACCCGGCGCTCGGTGTACTTGTCGATCCAGCGGTCGTGGATCAATCGGATGGGCACCGGGTTCAGATAGTGCAGCTTTTCCCGACCCGACTTGCGGGTCGTGATCAGTTGAGCGTCCTCGAGGACACCGAGGTGCTTCATCACTCCGAACAGGGTCATGTCCACCCCTGCCTGTAGCTCACCGAGCGTGCGGCCGTCGCGTTCGACGAGCTGGTCCAGGAGGTGCCGACGGGTCGGATCGGCGAGTGCCTTGAACCCCCGATCGTCGTCCTCCATCGCTCCAAAATAGGTGACTATTTAGTCACCTG
>Ga0163161_10002012_pt1 | contig 14705 bp, 6 predicted proteins | sample S45metaG_FD_129847 | JGI IMG/M metagenome (GOLD analysis project Ga0163161, IMG submission 129847) | Switchgrass rhizosphere microbial communities from Kellogg Biological Station, Michigan, USA - S4-5 metaG | ecosystem: Host-associated > Plants > Roots > Rhizosphere > Soil | place: USA: Michigan... | reverse complement strand
TTTATTTTTTGCAGATTTTGGATTGTGGATTGGGGATTGTGGATAAAGCGATTAGATTTTGGATTTTGGTTGGTTTGAGTGAGGGTGTGGGAGGCGGAGCCATAACACTCTCGCACCCAAACCATCTACTATCCATTATCCACAATCTTCATCCACAATCCCCAATCCACAATCCAAAATCTACTAAATGCAAAAACCACCCTCAGGTGGTTCCTATAATAAGTCATCAAGCTTCAAATATCACTGTTCGTCCAGCAAATCAAGGGCTTTGGCCAGGAAGAAACAGACAAAGGGAAGAATCATCGTCAGGTACTCCCAATGAATGTAAATGGCAAAGGCAAGGACTCCGCAACTAACAAGAAACAAGAGCCACCAGAGGCCAGTGGATTTGCGCGTTTTTGTTGACGTATTCTCCATATGACAGAAAATTTTGTGCGCAAATTTAATAAAACCCACGCATAAATTCGGAATTCCGGCGTTATAAATTACCCCATAACCTCCCAGATTCCAAGACCCCACGAGAAAAGATTGAAAATTGATTAGAAAATGAAACGTCTGCCCAAAATTTTCATATTATCTTTTTCTTTCCTGCTGATCCTTCAATCGGCACTGGCTATTGTCGTTCCGGTCACGGACCCTTCGGATTCCAAGTCGAAATCCGGAACCGAAAAAGGAGAGGAGACGGTAAAATTGCTGGGACCCGATGCCATCTCGTTTCTAAACCTTACTCCCCGCCAATACTATGAGATCACCGGCGAGAAAATGAAGTTCAAAGAGCGCATGGCGCTGAAAATGGCGCAGCGGGAACTTAGGAAATCGATGCGCCAAGGCAACTCATCAGAGGCGAATAACCACGGAAACCTGAAGAGTGGAAAATTCAGCTTGCTTTGGTTCCTCCTCGGACTTTTAACCATTCCCATTGGGGTCATCCTGGCCTTTACCGTCACCAAAGACCCCGGAGCCAGGAAGTCAGCCCTTTATGGTGCGGCAATTGGGGCGGTGATCATTGTGTTTATTATTGCTTTTTAAAGACCGTTGTCCGTATACCGTATACCATATACCGTATACCGTTTACCGTATACACAATACCTCTCTCCTTTTATCTTCATTTTTGAATTTGCCAATTCATCGTGTATATTGTACGCATTATGTATTTTGCGACCTGATTGCCTTATTACATAGACTGCTGGCTGATGAATATTCATTTCTATTTGCGTTTTTCCACTGTTTTTGGTCAAAGATTAGAGCTGAGTGGAGATATGCCATCCCTGGGCATGATGGATGAAAAGCATGCCGTTTCGATGACCTGGGTCGACAAGGATCACTGGTCATATGAATTGAAACTGGATGAAAAGGGAAAATCTTTTCCTAAACAATTGCGATACAAATACCAGCTTAGGAACAAAGACAACGAGATCGTGGAGGAATGGGGTGAAGACAAGGTCATTGATTTGGAAAAGATCACTGCAGAGGATGTCCACATGATCGATACCTGGAACCATGCGGGCGAATATGAAAATACATTTTACACTTCACCCTTCCAGGAAGTTTTATTGCCCAAGCCACGAAAGAATGGCCGTGTAAAACCTTATCGCGGCAATACACATATTTTTAAAGTTAAGGCGCCCCTGCTTTCCCCGGGTCAATGCCTGTTCATACTTGGCGGAACGAAGCCGTTGATGAACTGGGCGAAGGAATCGCCGATCCTGATGACACTGGAAGGAAATTGGTGGACGGTGAAAGTCAACCTGTCGAATGAAAAACATCCCATCGCTTATAAATATGGAGTTTACGATCTGCGGAAGAAAGAACTCGTAGTATTTGAAGGCGGAGACAACCGGATGCTCTACGATGGCCAGGTGCAAAAGCAGGTCACGATCCTGCACGACGGATTTGTGAGACTCTCCAACACGAGTTGGAAAGGCGCGGGCGTGGCCGTTCCGGTTTTTAGTTTGCGAACGGCGAGAAGCTTCGGCGTTGGCGAATTCTCGGATCTGAAATTATTATCCGACTGGGCCGCGGCCACAGGACTCAAACTCATCCAAATTCTCCCGGTAAATGATACTACGTCTACGCATACCTGGGAGGATTCCTATCCTTATAAGGCGATTTCTGCTTTTGCAATGCATCCATTATACCTGGATCTGGACAAGGTAGCCGGCAAGGAGCATGCTTCGATCCTGAAGCCCTACCGGAAAAAGCAAAAAGCGTTGAATGCCTTACCCGAGGTAGACTATGAAGGGGTGATGAATCTGAAATGGCAGATCATCCGGGAATTGTATGCGGTATTGAAGCAACACGTTTTCGAATCCGAAGAATACAAGGCCTTCCTGAAAAAAAACAGGCACTGGCTGGTAGCCTACGCTGCCTTCAGTTATTTGCGCGACAAATACAAGACGGCAGACTTCAGCAAATGGTCAACGCACAGTAAGTATGATGCGAAATCGATCGACAGGCTGGCCGCGCATACTCAGAAACATTTTGATGAAATCGGTTTGCATTATTTCATCCAGTTTCATTTGCATTTGCAATTAGAGGAAGCCAGTCAATATGCGCACAAAAAGAAAGTGGTTTTGAAGGGTGATATTCCCATCGGCGTGAACCGGCATGGAGCTGATGCCTGGATGGATCCCGAGTTGTATGAAATGGATCTGCAGGCAGGAGCTCCTCCCGATGATTTTGCGGTGAAAGGACAAAACTGGGGATTCCCGATTTACAACTGGAAGAAAATGGCGGAAGACGGATTCTCGTGGTGGCGGAAGCGCTTTGAGCAGATGAGTAATTATTTCAATGCTTTCCGAATCGATCATATCCTGGGATTTTTCAGAATCTGGTCCATCCCTGTTCAGTCCGTTGAAGGCATCATGGGCCATTTCGTGCCGGCGCTCCCGGTGCACGAAATGGAATTCGCACAACGCGGAATTGCGTTTAATCGTTCACGTTATACGGAGCCTTTCATCACCGAAGGCATATTGAAGCAGTTGTTTGGGGAAAGCACGGCGCTCATTATTCCCTTCCTGCATCCTTCGCACAACGGCAACTACAGTCTGCAGCCCGGATTACAAACCCAGGCGGAGGTTGAGGCAAGATTTAAAGGAACACACCCGGGATCAAATTCTGATTTTGTTCGACAGGGACTGAATGACCTCATTTCAAATATCATTCTCTTCGCAGCCGACGGGAAGGATGGTCATTATTATCATTTCCGGATTTCAATGGAAGACACGCCCTCATTCAAATGGCTCGACGAAGAGACGAAATCGAAGGTCAGAGACCTGTATGTGAATTATTTTTTCAGGCGGCAGGATGAGTTTTGGGAGAAGGAAGCGATGCACAAGTTACCCTTCCTTAAACGCGCAACGAATATGTTGATCTGTGGAGAAGACCTGGGCATGGTGCCGCACAGTGTCCCTGATGTGATGCGTCAATTGGGCATCCTGAGTCTCGAGATACAACGCATGCCGAAGGATCCGCTCAAAGAATTCTTCCACCCGGCAGATGCGCCTTACCTGAGCGTTGTTACTCCATCTACGCATGATATGAGTACGATTCGTGGGTGGTGGGAGGAAAGTCCCGCAACCACGCAACACTTTTACAATTCTCAAATGGGTCAGCAGGGACCTGCGCCATTTTACTGCGAGCCCTGGATCAATAAATTTATCGTCAACCAGCACCTGCATTCTCCGGCGATGTGGTCCATCTTCCTTGTCCAGGATTTGCTGGGCATGGATGCCACCCTCCGGAGAGAATTTCCGCAACAGGAACGCATCAATGTTCCCGCCAATGCCAAACACTACTGGCGTTACCGGATGCACATCTCACTGGAGCAACTACTGAAGGAAAAGAATTTTAACGAGGAGCTGAAGCAATCTGTAATCTTAACAGGAAGGGCATAAGAAATGATCAAAGTCAAACACCACCGCTTCAACCTGCCCTTTCGGCATCCATTTACGATTTCAAAAGGCACCAAGACCCATCAGCCTTCGCTGGTGGTTGAATTGGAATGGAATGGTATCAAAGGGTTTGGCGAGGCGCCGGCCATCGCATACTATCATATCACGGTGGAGCAGATGATTGCAGACCTGGAGCAGAAGAAAAAATTCGTTGAACAATTTGCCTTTACCGAGCCGGAACGATATTGGCATTACCTGCATCACCTGTTTCCCAAGAATCCCTTCCTGGTTTGCGCGCTGGATATGGCGGCCTGGGACATTGTTGGAAAGCTGAAGAAAAAACCACTTTACCAGGTATGGGGGCTGGAGTTTGAATCCACACCGATGACCGATTATACCATCGGCATCGACAGCATTGAAAAAATGCGGGAAAAAATGAAAGAAAGGCCCTGGCCCATTTATAAGATCAAACTGGGTACCCCGGATGATATTGGCATTATGAATGCATTGCGAAAATCCAGCGATGCGATTTTTCGTGTAGACGCCAATGCGGGTTGGACACTTGAAGAGGCGTTGGAGATTCTTCCGGTGCTGAAGGAGCTAGGTGTGGAGTTTGTAGAGCAACCCCTGCAAAAGGACAACTGGGATGGCATGAAAACTTTATTTTACAAATCGCCCTTGCCACTCATTGCAGATGAGGCTTGTGTTGCAGAGACCGATGTTATTAAATGCAAGGACCATTTTCATGGCATCAATATCAAACTCACTAAGTGCAGTGGAATTACACCCGCAAGGAGAATGATTAAACAGGCACGGGAACTTGGAATGAAGGTGATGGTGGGAAGCATGAATGAGAGTACGATTGGATCAGCAGCCATTGGGCAGTTATTGCCGTTGTTGGATTATGTAGATATGGATGGCCCGCTGCTGTTGGCGGAAGATATTGCAAGCGGACTTGAATTTGATGCAGGAAAAATAAAGTTGTCGGGCAAACCCGGCCTTGGCATCGAACCAAGATTCTAATCCACAATCCACAATCTACAATCCACAATCCAACAATTGAGCCATCTACCAGGGTCGAACTGGTGACCTGTTCATTACGAATGAACCGCTCTGCCAACTGAGCTAAGATGGCTTGAAAAGCCTTCAGCAAAAATAAGATCTCCCGGGCTTACATTAAGAATCCTCCCAACAAATATCCAAATGCAATAGCCACGGCAATGGTCACCAGGCCACCCCGGATGAAACTGTGGTTCAGCACATATTTTCCAATGCGCGTGGTTCCTGTGCGGTCGAAGTTGATCGCGGCGAGTAAGGTTGGATATCCGGGCAATACAAAATCACTGTTTACTGCCGGGAACATCGCGATCAGGTGAGGGTTGGTAATGCCGAGGGTGATGCCTAAGGGCATCATGGCACGCGTAGTTGCGGCCTGGCTGAAAATAAGCGCTGCCATCGCAAAGATGACAATACTAAAAGTCCAGGGTTGCGAGCTCGCAATATTGCCCAAAGCAGATTTTAGTATGGCTTCATTATGTTGAATGAAAGTGGCACTCATCCAAACGACGCCAAAAACTGAAATCACCGCGGCACCCATAGCTGAAAACAAGGAAGCCTGCACCACTTTTGCCGGTTTCGTTTTTGTGAGGAACATGATCAGGGCAGCAGCCGAAAGTGTGACCATCTCAATGATGGATCCCATTTTCAGTTTTCCATCTGCAGATACAGAAATATTATTTTCGCCCGGTCCGAAGTTGGGGATCAGTGAAGGGAAGGATCCGAAAAGCACCACGAACAAAATTGCAATTCCGAACACGATCACGGCCAATTTTGCACCAGGAGGCACTTCCCGCGATTTTCCCTCAATGGTAGAATCGATGGACGCAGCAAATTTGGGATCCTTCATCTTTTCGAGGAACTCGGGATCATTGTTCAACTCCTTACCCATTTTTAATACGCTCACGCATCCAGCCAGTATGCCCAGGATGCAGGCGGGGATACAAATTTTCATAATATCCGTTTGCGCTCCTGGATAAGCCATCAGTGCCGCCATCGCTGCCGTTGCGGCACTCATTGGACTGCCAGTAAGCGCCACGTGCGATGCTATAACGGTCATGCTCAGGGGTCGTTCAGGCCTGATTCTTCTTTTTGCAGAAACCTCGGCAACAATAGGAAGTATTGAGTAAACGACGTGAGAAGTGCCGGAAAACAGACAAAGCACGTATGCCGTTAAAGGGCCAATGAACACGATCTGGGAAGGCTTGCTTCGAATGACTTTCTCTGCGATTCCCACCAGGTAATCCAGCCCGCCGGCAGCTTGCAGGGTGGCTGCGGTGGTTACGATTGCCATAATAATCAGCATCACGTCTAGTGGGGGTTCGGCCGGCCGCATTCTGAAAATAAACAGGAAAACAACCATACCCACCATGCCCATCACGCCCAAACCGATGCTCTGCATCCTGGAACCGATCAGGATCATCGCCAGGAGGATGATAAATTGAATCAATACCATCTTAGTTTTTTTAAAGCAATTGTGAATGAAGCCAGCACCGTTAAACCAAACGCACGACTGGGGGTCTTAATGTAAGCCCAAAAAAATAATGCTTTTCAAATGATTAACCAACACTTAACCGGGTAAATACTAGTTTGGCGACTGTGAAAATAAAAAACTTCTGTATCAGAAAAGACAACCTCATTTTGTTATGAAGAATATTATATCATCGCTCCTCATCTCTATTATTCTGTTGCCTATTGGGGTAAAGGCCCAGGATTGGCCGAAGGAAATCACTTCCGCACAAAACGGTTGGACCATCACCATTTATCAGCCACAGCCAGAATCGTTTTCCGGTAACAAACTCTCTGGCCGCGCAGCGGTGTCTATAAGAAAATCAAGTGATGCCGAGCCCATTTTCGGTGCCATTTTTTTTGACGCCATGCTTTCTACAGATAAAGATAGCAGAACGGCATTGCTTGAATCTCTAAAGGTGACCAATTCGAAATTTCCGGGTGTAGAAGACCAGACGACAATGGACAGGCTTTCCAGTTCCATAGAAGCAGATGCACCTAACTGGAACCTCGAAATCTCGCTTGACCAACTTGTAGCCAGCATCAAACAGGAAAATGCAGCCCAGGGCGAAGATCAATTCAACAACAGCGCACCTAAAATACTTTACAGGAATAAGCCAACAGAATTGGTCATACTTGATGGCGAGCCTAAAATTCAAAATGATAAGGATCTTGACGCTGACCGTGTGATTAACTCGCCCTATCTCATTTTCAAGGAAGGCAATCAATGGAACATGTACACCGGGGGTTCATGGTACAAGAGCAATGCCGTGACCTCAGGTTGGACACCAAACAAAAATCTTTCAGACAAAGTGAAGGCGATTGATGTGCAGGTTAAGAAGCAGGAAAAAGACAACAACAAGGGCAAAGACCAAACAACAACGCCGCAGGAAACGGATATCGTGGTGAGCACGGTGCCCGCAGAACTTCTGCAAACAAATGGGGAGCCGGACTTTAAATCTGTTCAGGGCACTTCACTTTTGTATGTGGACAATACGCCCAATGAAATTTTTAAGGATATTAATTCACAAAAAACATATGTATTGCTCGCTGGCCGCTGGTACCAGTCTTCTTCCATGAATGGCCCATGGGAATATGTGGCTGCGGACAAATTACCGGGTGATTTTGCAAAAATTCCAGAGGGTTCTCCCAAGGATGCAGTCTTGGCCAGTGTTGCAGGCACCGATGCCGCGGAAGAAGCAAAGATGGACGCACAAATTCCGCAAACGGCAAAGGTTGATCGGAAAACGGCAACGGTCAAGGTGAACTACGATGGCAAACCAAGATTCAAATCCATCGAAGGCACTTCGTTGCAGTTGGCCGAAAATTCCAACGTAACTGTTATGAAGGATGCAGATGGCAAATACTTTGCATTGGAAAACGGCGTCTGGTTCACTTCAGGCAGCGAAAACGGTCCTTGGGCGGTGGCAAATGAACGACCTAAAGACGTGGATAAGATCACGGCAAACAGTTCAGCCTACAATTCGAAATATGTTTACGTGTATGATGTAACGCCCGATTATGTTTATATGGGGTATACTCCCGGCTACATGGGCAGCTACATTTATGGTCCTACTGTCGTGTACGGCACCGGATTTTATTATGCGCCATGGTATGGGGCATATTATTATCCAAGACCAATTACCTGGGGCTTTGGTTTCAATTACAATCCCTGGATGGGCTGGAGTATGGGCTTTGGATTTAATTATGGCTTTATGCATTTTGGATTTGCATTTGGCGGCCACTATCCTTACTACGGTGGCTATTGGGGATGCAACGCATATCGTCCTCCATACCGCCCTCCGTATTATACTGGGGGCTATTATGGACATAATCACATTACACACTACGGCAATACCAATATTACCATCAACAATAACATCACCATCAACAACAGGAATAATATTTATCGAAATCAGGCAGGCGTAAGCACAAGGAATATCAATAGGCAGGGCGGCAACGGAATCAGCAACCAGCCCACAAACAGGCCTGCCACCGCGACTGCAATTACCGCGCCTGGCGCTACTACCACAACCGCCAGGCCTGCCAACACGAATCGCAATAATGTGTATGCCGATCATAACGGCAACATATACCAGCGGGACAATAAAGGGAACTGGAATCAGCGCAACAACCAAAATAAAAGTTGGCAACCCGCTTCACATGCAGCCAATCCTAACGTGAGCAACATGAACAGGGAAAGTTATATGCGCGACAGGGGAGCGGCAAGGACCAGTAACTACAATCAGTATCGCTCATCTGGCGTAAACAACCGGGGAGGTGGTGGCATGAACCGGGGTGGCGGCGCAAGAAGGAGATAGTTAAAAAGCTTCCTGGGCTCCAAAATAAATTCCAAGCTTTCCATTGGCGATGCCTGCATCAACCTGGATGCGCGTCCTGGATTTCTTGTCGGCCATGAACCGGATTCCACCACCGTATCCGGGACGTACATATTCCATGAGTTTTACATTGTTTGCCTTATCCGTTGTGGACGTGACATTGAAAAACAAAACGCCGCCAAGAATTCCGGTTCGTTTCGATATCGGAAAGCGATACTCGCCTTCTCCATATGCCCATCCTTCTCCACGAAATCGTCCGAATGAATATCCACGTCCCGATTTCTGACGCTGGTCATATCCAATGGCCGGAAGAAAAAGATAGGGCACATCTCCCGACGTAACAAAATTTCCAATTCCCCATAGTCCAAGAATGTGTCGTTTATTTTTACTCAGCGGGTGGAAAGACCGGTACTCGAGCAACAAAATCTGGCTCGCCTTTGAACTTCCGAAGGCCGTAGTGTTAATACTGTAATTCAAATTCGCGTAGTATCCGTGGTAGGCATTCACCTGGTTGTCGCGGCTGTCGTAAAGGAAATTTATGTTCCATCCTCCAATATTATACTGTGTGGGATCAAATCCATGCGCCTTGCTATATTGGTAGTGAAATGCGTTGGCGGAGTCTCCGGTGGCGAGCTTTTCGTCTTTGATATTGGTGTAGCGATCAAATTGAAATCCGATACCCGCAAAAATGTTGGGAAAAAGTTGCCAGGAGCCGATTTCGTGAAAACGGATCAGGTCGTATTTCAGGTGTTGCGCAATGGTATCTTCATTCAGTCGCTCTCCATTGATTCCTTCAATGAAGCCGGATGAGTTATAGGCTTTCCGGTTAGAGCCCAATCCATAAGTGTCTTCCGAAAAAATCATGAACCGCCAATCGCCATTCAGGACCAGCTTTTCGTGAAACACAAAGAGGTTGGATTTTGCATTTATGTTCGTCTGCCCCTTTGTTGAATACGTTGCATTTGCACTGACAGCAGAAACGCGCACATCCTGGGGACTGAATTTTAGTGCGTAGCTAAGTCCGAGGCCGAAAATAAACCCTGTACTCGGGTTGGATCCAATAACGGGAATGAGCAGGAAGAAACTGTTCTTTTCAGGTTTTGGTTTTCTCCTACCCTTTTGAATCATCCAATCTTTGACATCCATTTGATGGAAAGTGTCAGATTTCGCCTTGCTGGAATCTATTTTCTGCAGCGTCGAATCCTGGCAAAAAACAATCAGGTTTTGAAAAGTGATGCATACAACCAGGAAGACCCTCAGCTTGTGGGCATGACAGAACAAGATCCTCTTTTTGGTGGCGATAATCATAATCAGGTTATTTGGTGCTGTTCTGAAGGGAGTGGATGGACGTAAAATTAGTTGTTTTGGATGGCAATATTGGGATCCAGACAGTACGTTTCACCGTTAACATCCGTATTCCTTCAGAATCTGTGGCCGATACCAGCCTGGAAATTAATTTCGTTTATGCGACACCGGAAGTGGCGTTGACGAACTTTAAGGCCTGCCCGAAAGGCCGCATGAAAGGGATCTAATTTGGGAATGATTTTAGATGCGGTATCCTCTAAAAGCCGCTATTTATTAATAACTTAGAAAGGACTGTCCGCTGATGAAGGAACGCCGCAAAGCAATATGGAAGAGGGTTCTCGCCTGGCTGTTTTATGTCCTGGGGGGCATTCTTGCCTTACTGCTTATCCTGGTCCTTCTCCTCAAGACAGAATGGGGCCAAAACAGGGTTCGGGCATATGCTGTCTCATGGTTGGGGAAAAAGCTCAACACCCGCGTGGCCATCGGTGGGTTGAAAACAGACTGGCTGAATGCGTTGGAACTCCACGATCTCTACCTGGAAGACCATGAAGGAAAGCCGCTTGCGTCCATTGGAAAACTTCAGGTGGGATATAATTTGATTAACATTCTACGCGGAAATATTTCTGTCAATACCATCATTCTTGATCATGCAACGGTTCGACTTTACCGGCCGCGCACCGACTCTAATTTTAATTTCGATTTCATCAACAAGGCATTTACCACCGACACCACTTCAAATCGGGTAGATACGAGTTCAAAAACCAGCATCCATCTCGGACTGATTTCACTTGAACACGTTCGCTTCGAAATGGATGATCAATATGGCGGACAAAGTTATGTTGCAAGCGGACGGTATTTGAAATTGCTCGCCGACCAGGTAGATTTCAACAAGATGGATTTTGAGCTGAAATATTTTCTCACGGATTCTGTTACAGCCGCTGTGAAAATGTTTGAACCTTTCAAGAAAGAAGAACCACAAACACGTTCATCCGAAAAGGCGCTTAGCATTTCGATCGACACACTCGGCATCGCAAATACGTCCTTTACCTTCGACGATAGCAGTTCTTCAATGCAAATCATAACAAGAGCGGACAGGCTTTCGGGCAAGAAGGTTTTCTATAATCTTGCAAAAATGTTCGGGAGCGCAACTTCACTGGAAATGGTGAACCACGGAACCATCGTGAAGATGCACAGTGTCACGAAAGAAGGTAAGGTTATTCCTGCAACAGGTACTTCCTCAAAACCCTTTACGTTCGATGTGAAAAAGCTTGTCATCACAAATAACGGTTTTGCATTGGATGATGACGCGAAGCCCCTTGCGCCAAAGCACACCATGGATTTTTCTCACCTCGATTTGCAGGCTGTCAATATTCAGGCTGATAACATATCATACAACGGTACAGAATATCGCGCAGCGATTGAACTGATTACGGGTAGGGAAAAATCAGGGTTTGTATTGAAGCGGGCTTCTGCGATTGCGCTGTACAGCAACAGCGCATTTTCATTGCAGAAATTGCAGTTACAAACGGGCCAAAATGAATTGCAGGGTAACCTGGCGATGAATTACAAGAGTCTCGGAGAGATCAGTTCAAAACCTTCCCAAACCAAGGTCAATTTAGCGATCAGCAATGGCCGGTTGCATTTGGATGAATTACTTTACTTCCAACCTTCTCTTGCGAATAACCGCTCATTCCAGCCGCTGCTTGGGAAGGAATTTTTGCTTAGCACCACAGCAACCGGTACACTCGACAACCTTCATATTCCCGATCTGTCAATAAGGCAGGATCGTTCTGTGATAAAGGCCGGGGCAGATGTTTACAACCTGCCCGATACAAAGAAACTAATTGTGAATTTGTACCTCAAACAATTTGAAGGCGGCAGGAAGGAATTGCTGGCCCTGCTTCCCCGCAATACCATTCCGGATTCATTGCTGCATTACATTCCGCCTTATTTCAGCGTCACCGGTGTTTACAAGGGAGGACTGCAGAATATGTTTGTCGATTTGCAACTCAAGAGCGATTATGGCGGCGCTCATGTTAAGGGCAATTTGAAAAATATTACCGACAAGAAATCGGCTACATACAATGTCGCCCTGGATACGCGACAATTCCGCCTGGACAAATTGTTGAACGATACGATGTATGGATCTGTAACCGGGAATTTCATCGTCAATGGTCGCGGGCTTGACATTCACACCGCCGTTGCGAATGCGAATGCGTCAATTGATGAAATGAACTACCAGGGTTATACCTACAAAGGGATCCGGTTAAAAGGCAAGCTGGGTTCAAACACCATTCATGCCGAACTGCAATCTGATGACCCTAACGCAAACCTTTCTTCGGTCACCACCTATAATATGTCATCCAACCACGGCAGCTTCCAAACCAAGACCCAGGTGAACAATCTTGACCTGTTCAAACTGGGCTTTATGAAAGACAGCCTGGCACTCTCAGGCGACATTGATGGGAATATTCCACAGCTTGATACCGCACACCTTATCGGCGACCTGTATGTGACCAAACTCGAACTTAAGTCGGGCTCAAGAACTTACCCCCTGGATTCGATTGTATTCAATGCAAAGTATGAACGGGATACCCAGTTCATGAACCTGAGGACACCCTTTCTGACTGCTGAACTGACCGGCCAGTTCACGCTCCAAAGCCTTCTTCCCGCTGCCCAAACAATCGCTAACCGTTACATATATACGAAAAGCACGGATACGGTTTTTCATCGGCCTGTGGTGGCCACCTTCAGGGCACACGTCAATGTGCCCGATACCATACTACAATTTGTGCCGAACCTGAAAAAACTTACGCCGTTTGATGTGGTGTCTGAAATCAATACCAATACTTCCGCGCTAAAACTTTACGCCGATATTCAGCGCATCGTTTACCAGAATTACGTTATCGATTCTTTCAGCTGCAATTTGGCAAGCTTTGGCGCACCGCAGATGGCTGACCAGATGTTGTATTCATTTGGTATGGAACGCATGTTCGGACCGGGTTTCATGCTCAACAACTCTGTTGTAGCGGGTTCGGCGAGTCATGGCGTCTTCAATGGTTCCATTAAATTAATGGGAGCGAAGCGCGATGATCTGCGTTACCTGTTGCCCTATCGTATTACCAATGATCCGGATGAACCGTTTGTGGAATTACCCGACTCACTTACGATCGATGGCAACATTTGGAATGCGAGCCAGGACAATAAAGTTTACCTGGACCTGGCAAAACTCAAAGGCAGCAAACTGAAAATCTCCAGGGGAGATCAGTCCATCAGCATTCTTGCAGATAACGAGAGTGCTTCCGGACTTCCATTGCACCTGGCGTTATCCAAATTCGACCTGGACAACATTTCAAATATTCTGATCAGTGATACCTCCATGGTCGCGGGCATCGTCAATGGGGAATTAACGGTTCAAAGTTTTACACCTTTAGGGTTTACCAGCGATTTGAAAATTGAAGGATTGAAATTGAGAAATTCCGATGCAGGCGACCTCGTAGCAAAAATAACCAGCGGCGAGGGCAAAAATCTCAATGTCGATATCAATCTCAAAGGCAGTGTCAACAATGCCTCGCTAACGGGAACGTATAACGTGAGTGACCAGGCTTCTGACCTCAAGTTGCACCTGGATCCGCTGGACGTGCAAACTGCTGCGCCGTTTGTTACTCAATACCTGGGAAAACTTGACGGCAGGCTCAGGGGCGACCTCGATGTGACCGGAAATTTTTCAAGTCCCCGCCTTCACGGCAAATTGGTGACAGACAGCATTGAGACCATTTCCCGTTATTACGGCACAATGGTGCGCGTACCTGCGGGCGAGCTGATATTTGATGATGAAGGAGCCAAATTCGAAAATTTTGCTTTCCTGGATAGCCTGGGCAGGAGGGGAAATCTTACTGGCAGGGTACTGACAAAAGACTACAGGATTTTCAAATATGACCTCAGTTTAAAATTGGATAGTTTCCAGGTGGTGGGTAGAAGAAAATATGCCGATCAAACCATGTATGGTCCCACAATTGTAAACGCCCTGCTCACGCTCAAAACCGACGAGGCGAATGTTTTACAGATAGACGGTAAGGTGGGAGTCGTTGACAAGTCATCGTTCACATACGTCTATATTTCTGAGGTAAACAGTCAGAAAGGAGAGGGGCTAATTGAATTTTTTAATCCTGCAGTGCCGGTTGATTCATTCCTGCTGAAAAGAAATGAACAATCTGCTGCGGCCGCCATGCAGATCGCGATGAACATCGTAATCAACCTGACCCCGGAAAGCGAGGTAACCATAATGATGGATGAAGTGAGTGGCGATCACCTCTTGATAAAAGGATCGGCTAATCTTAACTACGCCAGGTCAGCCGATGGGCGCCAGAATCTCACCGGAATTTATACTGTCGAAAGCGGCGAATATGACCTTTCGATTGCGCAATTGATTCGTAAAAAATTTATCATTCAGAAAGGCAGCACGCTGGCGTGGAGCGGCGACCCATTGAAGGCAGATATGAATATTACTGCATTGTACAAGGTGAAAACATCCGCCGGCGAATTGGTAAACGATATTCAATCTGTGCCGGGAATTGACAAACAAAAACTCGACTTTGAAGTC
>Ga0163161_10002008_pt1 | contig 14718 bp, 14 predicted proteins | sample S45metaG_FD_129847 | JGI IMG/M metagenome (GOLD analysis project Ga0163161, IMG submission 129847) | Switchgrass rhizosphere microbial communities from Kellogg Biological Station, Michigan, USA - S4-5 metaG | ecosystem: Host-associated > Plants > Roots > Rhizosphere > Soil | place: USA... | reverse complement strand
CGCCTTCATGCCCCCATGACCCCCAACACGACACACTGACCCGGTCGCTCCCCGGTACCCCTTCCCATGCACACCCGCTACCGCCGCAGCCTGTGGATCATCGGCGCCATCGTCGTCGTGCTGGTCATCGCGCGGATCGCGCTGCCGTACGTGGTGCTCAACTACCTCAACGGCCGCCTCGCGAAAATGGGCAACTACGCGGGCCACATCGACGACATCGACATTCATCTGTGGCGTGGTGCGTATTCGATCGACCACATGACCATCACCAAGACCGACGGCAAGCTTCCGGTGCCGCTGTTCGAGACGGCGCGTGCCGAGATTTCCCTGAGCTACACCGCGATGGTCAAAGGTTACGTGCGCGGCAAGATCGACTTCTTCGATCCGGTGGTGAACTTCGTCGACGGTAAAGGCGAGGGCGATACGCAGACGGGTAAGGGCGTCGACTGGCGCACACCGCTGAAGGCGCTCGTGCCGACGCGCCTCGAAGAGGTGAACGTCACCAACGGCACCATTACGTTCCACAACTTCGTGTCGAGCCCGAAAGTCGACCTCAAGATGACCGACGTCAACGGCACGGCCACCAACCTGACCAACGTGCAGCGCGAAGGCGGCTCCCGCGTCGCCCACATGCATGCGACGGCGAAGGTGCTTGGTGACGCACCCCTGGAGACCACGGCGGAATTCGATCCGCTGGAGCGCCTCGGCGACTTCCACTACGAGCTGCGTATCCGCAACATCAAGCTGGTGAAGGCGAACGATCTCGTCCGGGCGTATTCGGGGCTGGACTTCGCTGGTGGCGAGGGCGATTTCGTCATGGAGCTCCAGGCGAAAGACCGCAAGCTCAACGGCTACGCGAAGCCGCTCTTCCACGACTTGCAGGTCTTCAGCTGGAAGCAGGATGTGGAGCAGGATCACAAGGGACCGGTCAAGCTGGCGTACGAGGCGCTGGCCGAAGGTGTCGCCAAGGTCTTTAAAAATCAGTCGAAAGACCAGTTCGCGACACGCGTGCCCATATCCGGCACCATTGGTGAGAAGAACATGTCCACGGGCGACGCCATCATCGGCATCCTGCACAACGCCTTTGTCGAAGCCTACAAGCCCAACCTCGAACACCTGACCCATCGGCCGGACGACACCAAGTAGCCGACTTGGCAGGGGCGACGAAACGCGCGAAAGTGCGGCCCTCTCCTTAACGTCAGGCAAGAGCCTATGACCGCGACGCCGCTCCATGTCCTGATCCTCGCTGCGGGCGAAGGCAAGCGGATGAAGTCCGCGTCCGCCAAGGTACTCATGCCATTGGCCGGGCGGCCGCTGCTTTCCCACGTGATCGACGCGGCGCGTTCGCTGGGACCCACGGGCGTTCACGTGGTCTATGGCCACAACGGCGAACAGGTGCGTGCAGCCTATGCCGCCGACACGTCGTTGTGCTGGATCGAGCAACGCGAGCGCCTCGGGACGGGCCATGCGGTGCGCACCGCCCTCGAAGCCTTGCAGGCGGCCGGCAAGCTGGAAGGGCGCGTGCTCATCCTTTACGGCGACGTGCCCCTGATTCGCGGCGAAACGCTGGCGGCGCTCGCCCAGGCGGGCGCAGGCCTGGCCATGCTCGCCACGCGGCTCACGGACCCGCGCGGCTACGGGCGGGTCGTTCTCGATGCGGCGGGGCATGTTCGCCACATCGTCGAGGAAAAGGATGCGAGCGCCGCGCAACGCGCGATCGACCTCGTCAACACCGGCATTGTTGCCGGCGATGCCGCACGCCTGCTTGCGTGGACGCAGCGGCTGGGCAACAGCAACGCCCAGGGCGAGTACTACCTCACCGATGTCTTCGAGATGGCCTCGACCGAGGGGACGCCGGCGGCCTGCGTCGACTGCGACCCGGTGGAAGCGTCGGGAGCGAACGATCCCTGGCAGCTCGCCGGCCTCGAAGCCCTCTACCGGGAGCGCATGGCGCGGGAGCTCGCGTTGGCGGGTGTACGCCTCGCCGATCCCGCACGACTCGACGTGCGCGGCAAGATCACCACCGGTCGGGATGTCGAGATCGACGTCAATGTCATTCTCGAAGGCGACGTGGTGCTGGGCGACGACGTGCGCGTCGGTCCTTTCACACGGATCCGCAACGCGACGCTCGCGTCCGGCACCGTCGTGCTAGCGCACTGCGATCTCGATGGCGTCGTGACGCACGGTCCCTGCACGATCGGGCCGTTCGCGCGGCTGCGTCCGGGCACCGATCTCGCGGCCGGTGTGCACATCGGTAACTTCGTCGAGACGAAGAACGCGGTGATCGCCGAAGGCTCGAAGGCCAACCATCTCAGCTATCTCGGCGACACGGTGATCGGCCGCAAGGTGAACATCGGCGCTGGCACGATCACCTGCAACTACGACGGCGTGAACAAGAGTCGCACGACCATCGGCGATGGCGTGTTCGTCGGTTCGAACAGTGCGTTGGTCGCGCCGGTCACCTTGCACGAAGGCGCGACGATCGGCGCCGGATCGGTGATCACCAAGGATGCGCCGGCGGACGCGTTGACCCTCTCGCGTGCTCGGCAGACCGTGATCGACGGCTGGCAGCGGCCAACGAAGAAGGCCTGATCAGGCCTTCTCGATGACGACGCACGCTGGGCCCGATCAGGTCCGGTAACGCCAGCCGTCGATTTCCACGAGCAGCTCTGCGCGGCAGATGTCGCCGTGCACGAGGAGCAGGGGAGCCTCCCGCAGATGCCGTGCGGCGAATGCACGGATCAACGGCTCGTCCCGGGGGTGTCGCACGTACACCTTCAGCGGCGCCAGACGATCGAACCCCGGCGGTAGGCCGCCGGCCGCGAGCAACGTGTCGAGGTTGCGCAAGGTTTCTCCGAGCTGCGCGGCGATATCCCCGGCATGGGCCGAGGCGTGGCCGACGACCGCGGCCGTTCCCGAAATCGCCAGGACGTCGTCGGCGGGAAGCAGGGTCGCGCGAGCAAAACTCGGCGGCGTACGGCCGTACTGGCGCGGGTAGCGCCACGCGCTGATCTGGCGTGGGTTCTCTACCCGCGTTCCGGGCCGGTCCGTGGCGAGCAGGTACACCTGCAACAGGCCGGGATCGCCGTGATGCCCGATGGCCGTGGCCGCCGGGAACCCCTGGGCGAAGACATCGCCCATGCCGCTGATGCGTCCCGTGCAGAAGTGCTTGTAGCGCTCATCGTCCCCACTGCCATCGTTGATGGCATCCAGATAATTCCAGATGCGCTGCACGTGCCGTTCTTCGCTGTCCGCAACGAAGCGCGAAAGCAGGCCGTAGGCGTAATCCGCCGCTGCCTCCGTGCCGCCGTGATCGCCCTCCCGGCATTCCATCGCGGCGAACAGCCAGCCACCGCCTCGCGACCAGCGCAGGTCGCCATCGCGTCCAAACGTCACCTCGGCGTCGACTTCCCAGACTTCGTCGAAGCCCGGACCCAGCGTTTCCAGGGCAACACGCAACCAGCGCGGGTCGTCGTGATAGTCGGCGTTGCGGCCGAAGCCGAACGCGGCCAGGGTGCCTGTGGATGGTGCGCCCGCACTGACCCGGTAGGTCACGGTCGGTGCGGGGGGAGCGATGAGCGGCGAGCGCTCGCGCAATTCACTGCCTGGGGGCATCGCCATTCCGAAAGCCAATGTCATGGCCATCATATCGTTCGGTTGTCTGCGTGGCGTGTGGGTGACGACGGCTTCACGACGCTGAACGCAGAGCCATGGCGCGCAAGGGTGGTGAGAGGGCCCTGTGATAAGCTCCGCGGCTGCTGCCATCCGGGGGGAGGCAGGTAAATCCAGGACCTGGAACGACACCATGGCAACGCAAACCGAAGCACAGAAAGAACTGGCAGAGCTGATCGTCACGAGCCTTAATCTCGAGGCGGTGAAGCCGGCTGACATCGATCCCGAGGCGCCCCTGTTCGGCAGCGACCTGGGCCTGGACTCGATCGACGCCCTCGAGATCGCGCTGGCCGTGTCCAAGCGCTATGGCTTCCAGCTCAAGTCCGACAATCCGGACAACCGCACCATTTTCACCAACCTTCGGTCACTCTCCGAGCACATCGAACAGCATCGCGCGGCGGCCTGACCCTCGTTCAGGTGACACTTGCCCACGGCGTGTTCTGCTTCGCGCAGACGCCGGGGCCACGCCTGTCGCACCGCCGTTCCTGCCCGAGGCCCGGAGCCTGCCGTTGACCGACACCGACGACCTTGCTCGCTACGTCCGCCCGCTGCGTTTCGATGCCGCGCACCCGAGCTTTGCCGGTCACTTTCCCGGCAGGCCGATCGTCGCCGGGGTGTTGCTGATCGAGCAGGCCGCCGAGGCATTGCGTGAATGGCGTGGCAGACGCGTGCGGCAGGTGATCGACGCGAAATTTCTTGCGCCGCTGCTGCCCGGCGAGAATGCCGAGCTGGAACTGGTCGAGATCGCCGAAGGCCGCTACCGCTTCACTGTTAGGCGCCTTGCCGACACCCTGCTGCGCGGAACCCTGGAAGCGACCGAATGAGCCACTGGAAGCAGCGCGAAGGCGGAGGCATGTTCGCCATCTGGGTGATCCGGACGATCGCCCTGCGGCTCGGGCGGCCCGTGGCGAGACTGCTGCTTTACCCGATCGCCTTCTATTTCTTCCTGCGCCGTGCCGAGGAGCGGGCCTCGTCGCGCCGCTACCTGGCGCGTGTCCTGAATCGTCCGGTCACGTCGTGGGATGTGTTCCATCTCATCCACATGTTCGCGGCGACCCTGCTGGATCGCCTGTTCTTCCTCGCGCGTGGCGAACGCGACTTCGTGGTCGATGTCGAAGGGCTGGCTATCCTCGATCGCTATATCGACGCGCGCCAGGGTGTCCTCCTGATCGGTTCGCACCAGGGCAGCTTCGAGGCGCTTCGCGCGCTCAGTGGCCGACGTCCCGACGTGCCGTTGCGCGTCGTGCTCGACAAACAGAAAACACCGGCGTTGACCGCCGTCCTCGAGGCCCTGGCGCCTGATGTCGGTGCGGCCGTGATCGACGCGGCCCATGGCGGAACCTCGGTGGCCCTGGCCATGGCCGAAGGGGCGGCGCAGGGTGCCATGGTCGCCTTGCTGGCCGATCGCGGCCACCAGAACGAGGCCATGCGCATGGTGCCGTTCCTCGGCACACCGGCCCCGTTCCCGGCCGGGCCGTGGCTGTTGGCGTCCGCGCTCAAGATTCCGGTCGTGCTGTGCATGGGCATCTATCTTGGCGGCAACCGGTACAAGCTGATCTTCGAAGCGTTCTCCGACGGCATCGATATCCCGCGCGCGAATCGCAAGCCCGAACTCGACGCCGTGATCGGCCGTTATGCCGCGCGTCTGGAACACTACGCACGCGTCTATCCCTTCAACTGGTTCAATTTCTATGACTTCTGGCAAGAAACTGGCCCTGCTGACGAGCCTGCTGGCGCTGCTGCCGCTCACGTCTCCGGCCACTCCGAGGCCTGAGCACGACGACGCGAACGCGTTGATCGCGAGCCTCCATCGTCCGGCTCCCGCACGTACCCCATTCGCCGAAGCGCGTTTCATGCGTGTCCTCGACAAGCCCCTCGTCGTGTCAGGGGAACTGGCCTGGCTCGGTGGCGATCGCCTCGAGCGTCGCGTGGACAAGCCGACCAGGGAGACCTCGACGATCGCCGATGGCGAGGTGACCCAGGAGCGGGAAGGGAAGAAGCCGCGCAGCTTTTCACTCAAGCGTGCGCCGCAGTTGAAAGTGCTGCTGGACAGCTTCGTCGCCCTCCTTGCCGGCGATCCCACGCGTCTGGGTGATTCCTTCAACGTCGTGCTTGGTCGCGACGCGGATCGCTGGCAGCTCACGCTGACCCCGCGCGATGCGGCCATCGCGAAACAGATCGCGACCATTCACGTTTATGGTCGGGGCGATCAGCCGCGTTGCCTGCGCATGGACGAAGGGGACGGCGACACCTCGTTCGATCTGCTCGGGGATCTCGCCACGGCGATGCCCGATGCGCCAACCCGCGAAGGCCTCGTCGCGCAGTGTGGCGGCGCGATGTGACGAAAGCCCGCGTCGGCATCCTCATCGTCTGGCTGGGCGCCCTTGCCGTGCTGGGCTGGCTCGCGGTCACGCATCTACGGATCAGTACCGACCTGCGCAGCTTCATGCCAGCGCCGACCACGCCGGATCAGCAGCTGCTGATGGACCAGGTGGGCGAGGGTCCCGGCTCGCGCCTGCTCCTGGTCGCTATCGACGGTGGCGACGAAGCCGACAAGGCCGCCCTGAGTCGCGGCCTTGCGGCCGCCCTGCGCAAGGACGCCGCCTTTACCCAAGTGGTGAACGGTGACTTCGACATGGGCATGCTCGATGCGCGCCTCCTGCCCTATCGCTACCTGCTCTCCCCGACGCTCGATGACACGGCCATGGACGAGACCTTCCTGGCCGATCAGTTGCAGCAGCGCCTCGACGACCTTGGCTCACCGGCGGGCAGCTTGCTCAAGGGTCTGTTGCCACGCGATCCCACGCTCGAAGTGCTGAAACTCGCCGATCGCTGGACACCGGCGCACTCACCGGACGTGCGCGAGGGCGTCTGGTTCTCCTCGCGAGGCGAAGCCTTGCTGCTGGCGCAAACGCGCGGCGCCGGCTTCGATCCCGGCGCGCAGGGCGAGGCCATCGATCGGCTTCGCGCCGCGTTCGCGGCCCTGCCGCATAGCGCGGGTGCACACCTCACGCTGAGCGGGCCCGGTTACTTCACCGTGACCGTGAATGCACAGACCCGCCATGAAGCCGACTGGATCGGGGGCATCTCGACGGTCGGCTTCGTCATCCTGATGCTCGCGGCGTATCGAAGCGTCGCCAGCCTGCTGTTCGGTGCACTTCCGGTCGCTACCGGTGCGCTCGCCGGCGTGGCGACGATGCTGCTGTTCTTTCCGCAGGTGCACGGCATCACGCTGGCCTTCGGCTTCACCCTGCTCGGCGTGGCGCAGGAATATCCGATTCGTCTGCTGAGTCATCGTCGCGCGGGGGAGTCCGCCGTCGCGAGCGTGCGTGGCCTGTGGCCGCTGTTGCTCACGGCGATCGCCTCGGCCTGCATCGCCTATCTCGCGTTTTACGCCTCGGGCGTCGGAGGCCTGAAGCAATTGGCCGTGTTCACTATCGCCGGCCTGCTCGCCGCGGGTTTCAGCACGCGTTATGTGCTGCCCTATCTCCTGCCGGCGCAGGCGCGCGATGTCGCCGACACGCCGGGCCTCGGGCGTTTCCGTCGCTGGCTTGACGCCTTGCCCCGGCCGCGCTGGTTGCCACTGCCTGTCGTCGCGGCCATCGTCGCCATGCTCGCCTTCGCCCCGGGTCCGTTCTGGCAGAACGATCTGTCGGCACTGACACCGCTGCCGCGCGACCTACTCATGACGGATGCACGGTTGCGTGGCGAGCTCGGCGCGCCGGATGTGCGCTACCTGCTGATCGTTCAGGCGCCGACCGCCGATGGCGTGCTCAGTGCGTCGACGCGGCTCGAACCGGCGATGCGTGATCTCGTCGCGAAGAAAGCGCTCGACGGTTTCGAACTGCCGTCCATTTATCTGCCGGATCTGGCAACACAACGTGCCAGGCAGGCGCGCCTGCCGGATCGTCCTACGCTGGACACCGCGCTCGATCACGCGTTGCAGGACATGCCGTTTCGCAAGGACCTGTTCGTGCCCTTCCTCGACGATGTCGAGACGGCGCGCACGGCGCCCCCGCTCACGCCGGAAGTCTTCGCACGCTCACCGCTCGGCCAGCGTCTCGCCGCGATGTTGGCTCAGCGCGGCGATCATTGGGTGGGCTTGTCGACACTGAGCGGGGTCCACGATGCCGCTGCCATCGACCGCGCCGTCGCTGCTGTCGGCGTCGAGGCGCGCCTGCTCGATCTCAAGGCATCGTCCGAGTCCCTGGTCGCCGAATACCGCACGCGGATCCTGCACGCCGTGCTGGCTGCCGCCCTGCTGCTGCTCGTCACCATCACGCTGGCCCTGCGCAGCCTGCGGCGCGCATGGCACGTCCTGGCGCCGATGACGCTGGCGACCTTCCTCGTCCTCGCCGTCGAGCGCCTGGCCGGTATTCCGGTGTCGCTCTTTCATCTCGTGGCGCTGATTCTTGCGGCCGGCCTCGGCCTGCACTACGCGCTGTTCTTCGAGCGCGACACGAACGACCCGGCCGAACAACGGCGTACCCTGCATGCCACGGTGGTCTGCGTGATCTCCGCGTTGCTGGTCTTCGGCATGCTCGCGTGGTCGTCGATTCCCGTGCTCCGCGCGATCGGCCTGACCGTCGCGCTCGGCGTCGCCTTTCATTTCTGTCTCTCGATCCTCATGGCACCCCATGCTCGCCAAGACTGACTTCATCGATCTCATTCCACACGCGGGCGACATGTGCTTGCTCGACGGCGTGGTCGCCTGGGATGACACGACGATCCACGCGACGAGCAGTAGTCACGTCCTCGACACGCATCCCCTGCGGGGCGAGCACGGCCTGCATGCGGTACATCTTGCCGAGTACGGTGCGCAGGCCATGGCCGTGCATGGCGCCTTGCGCGCACGCGACCAGGGCGTCACGGAACCACGGCAAGGCATGTTGGTGAGCCTTCGGGGGGTGAAGCTCGCTGTCGGCCGCGTGGACACGCTTCACGGCACACTCCACGTCCACGCGGAGTGCCTCATCGCCGACGAAGCAGGCGCCCAGTACATGTTCCGTATCGAACACGACGGGGTGGAAATCGCCTCGGGACGCGCGGCCGTCATTCACCCGAGAGTGACCCACGGCGATGTGATGGCCGGCCCGGCGGGGCTTGCGAAAGGGGACTGATGAGGAGCCTGACCGCTCCCGCCGGGCCGACCAGAGCAGTCTGCCCGGGGGGCGTCTCAGAACCCGCGACTCAGGCGACCCGGGCGAACAATTCGGTGCGTTCGCCTTCCACGTCGAGCAGATCGCCCGCCACCTCGCGCAGCGACGGATGATCGTCCACCGCGCGCTCAACGATGCTCGCCGCCAGCAGGCGCATCATCCGGACGTTGTCGCGCAGCCTTTCCGCCAGGGTCTCGTCGTCCAGTGCATCGTGCAGCGTGCTGTTCATGTCGGCAAACCAGGCCAGGTCGCGCTGGTCGAGCATGACTTTGCGGTTACGTCCATCCGACACGTCGTGCCAGGGCTGGAAGAAGGCCTGCACCTTCGTATTCAGATCCGTGGCGGCGAGGAGTTCGTCGCTCATCCGTGAGATGAACGCGCTATCGCCAAGCCGCTTCTGGAACACGATCTGGCAGAGCACACCCCAGTAGTACGCGTAGTCCCAGATGACCTTGATCGGCAGGACTTCGGCGTCGCCAAAGAGGTTGTACTGGCCGCGGTACATCTTCAGCGTTCCCTCGTAGAACGAGAAAAACAGTCGCTCATAAAGACGAGCATGCGGCGCCACGTTCTCGCCGCGGCGATCGTGTCCGATCAGCAGCGTGATGTACGTGTTGGCGATGGCGATGAAATCGCTGCCGGGAGAATAGAAGGGGTCGAGGAAGGCGCCCGCTTCGCCAGTCAGCGCCCAGCGATCGGACGAGAACATGCGCGAGCAGCTGTAGGAGAAATGGCGGAAGAAGGCAAAATCAAGCAGCTTGTCGCGACGCTTGATCACCTGCCGGGCGACGAGGGGCTGATGCTCCTCCAGCCACTGTACGGCAAGATCGAAGGTCTTCATCTTTTCGATCGGGTGCATCGCCGCGTCGGCGACGATACCCACCGAGTGGGCGCCCGACGACAGGGGTATCAGCCACACCCAGTAGCCGGGGCCGCAGAGGTGATTGGTCGACCGCCAGCGTTCGGGTGGATGGCAACGTTCCTTCCATTCCGCGTCGTCGCACCAGCCGTCGATCTCCAGCCGATCGTCGATGCGGAACCAGACGGCGTTGGCGTGATGACCGTTGTCTCGCGTGAAGTCGAACTTGCGTCGGATCATGCCGGCGCGACCGGAGGCATCGAGCAACCATCTCGCATGGAAAACGTTCGCGTCGCCATCGGCCGTGGTGGCACGGACGGTATGGACCTCTTCGCCGGCGCCGATATCGAAACCCTTGACGGTCACGCCATCGCGAAAATCGATGCCGCGACGACGCGCTTCGTCGCCAAGGTAGTTCTCGAGGATACCGCGATCGATCTGGTAGCTCGGCGTCGGTAGCACGGCGCTGACACCGAGCTCGGTCACGTCGGCGAGATCGTCCTTCCCTTCGGAGAAGAAGAACCGGAAGCCGAACTTGCGGATGTGCGAGCTCTCGAGATGGTCGCGAAGGCCGAGCGTGTCGGCGAAGTAATGCGCCGCGATTTCCACGGTCGATTCGCCGACCTTGTGTGCGGCCTCGGGCAGCGGGCGCGCCTGCCGCTCGAGGACCAGGATGTCCATGTCCGGGTATTCGCCCTTCAGTTGCATGGCGAGCGAGAGTCCGGCAAGGCCTCCCCCCAGAATGATGGCGTCGTGCGGTTTACGATCCATGTTCCACCTCGGTGTCAGTGTGCGGTGCGTGGCTCACTCGATTCGGTGGCGCCGACAATGGTCGGTGCCGAACGTGAGCGTCGGTAGCTCGCCAGGAAATTGCCATAGTGAAAGACCCTGCCTACGGTGTAGACCGTGATCCGGGTGACATCGCGTACGGGGTTGAAATGACTCACCCTGAAATCGCCCTCGTAGCGCGACGCGATCGGCACCGAGACCACGCGGGTACCGCGTTCGCGGCAAGCGGTGATCAGCAGGGCGGCTTCGAAAACGAAGTGCTCGGCGGGAATGTCGACCAGGTCGAGCACGGCGCGCGGATAAAGACGCTGGCCGCTCTGCGTGTCGGCGATCGGCTGCGCACAGGCGCACGAAATACCCCAGTCGGCGACGGCGTTGGCGCGGCGGCGTCCCGGCGGTTGTTGCTGCCGGTCGAGGATGCGCGCACCGATGACGATGCTGCCGGGAAATTGCCGGCTTGCTGCGACGATGGCGGGAATGTCGGAGGCCAGGTGCTGGCCGTCGCCGTCCATCGTCACCACGGCGTCGAAGCCCTGGCGGAGCACTTCGCGGAAGCCGGTGCGCAGCGCTTCGCCCTTGCCGCGACGCGTCGCATGGCGGAGCAGGGTGACCGGTAGCGCGCCGACGATCTCGGGCGTGCGGTCGTCCGACCCGTCATCGACGACGATGACCGGCAGACCGAGTGCCAGCGCTTCGCCGACCACGCGCCCGATGGCACCTTCCTCGTTGAGGCAGGGGATCAGGATGCAGCAGCGTTCGGTACTCGCGTTCATGAGGCGACCTCTACATCCACGTGGATGTCGAGCTCGCGCGCAGCAGCCACGCGCAGGGCCGTGGAACGCGCCAGTGCGAGGGCGTGAGCCAGGGGAATCGCCTGGGCAGAGGGATTGCTGGCGGCAACCCCATCCAGCCAGGCGTTCCCGGTAGGCGAGTTACCGCTGTTGCCCGGCGACGGCGTGATGTCGAGGCGTACGGCGCCGACGTCCGCATGAGGCGAGAGCACGAGGGCGACGGCGAACGGCCCCGTGGTCGCGGTCATCTCACCCAACGGGCCTGCGCCGGCGATGTCGTAGCTGGCGAGCAGCACGTCGTGGTCGTCGGCGACGGCGAGCGTCGCCGCTTCGAGCAAGCCGGCACCGAAGCTCGTTTCGCCGCCGGATATGGCACTCGAACTCGCGTGACAGTGCGTGGCGATCGTCCAGTAACCGACGGGCGCGTTGTGCACGGAGTTGTGGAATTTCGTCGGGGAAAGCTCGGTGGGTGTTCCGGCGAGCGTGGCGCACATGTAATCGGTGATGGTCTGGTCGCCATGCGCGGAGGCGAAGACGCAGGGCAGGGTGGCGGCATCGCGTCCGCTCATCCTCACGGCCTCGCCGGCGGCCGCGGCAGCCAGCAGCACGCTCTCCGGCGCACGCCGTCGTTCATTCGGCGGCAGCACGTCGGCCACAGGTCGGATATCGGTGCCCGGTGCTTCACGACCGCCCACGATGGCGCAGAAGGCGTCCCAGTTGGCCGCGCCGGGCGCCCACAGACCGATCCCCTTTATCCAGACACGGAGTGCGGCGCTCATGCGGGTTCCCCTACCTGCGCGAACGCGAGACAGGCGTTGTTGCCGCCGAAGCCGAACGAGTTGCTCAGGGCGATGCGCACCTCACGCTGCTCGGCGGTCCAGGCCATCTGTGGTCCGCACAACGGGTCCGGTGTGGTCGCGCCGAGGTTGCCTGGAATGCGTCCGTCGCGCATGGCGAGCAGGGTGATCGCCGCCTCGAGGATGCCGGCAGCGCCGAGCGTATGGCCGGTGAAACCCTTCGTCGAACTGGCGCGTGTCGTTGCCGGGAAGCTGCGCGCGACGAGGGCGGCTTCGACCTCGTCGTTCTTCTGGCTCGCCGTTCCATGCAGGTTGATGTAGTCCACATCGCCAGCGTCGATGCCGGCGCGAGCGAGCGCATCGCGCAGCGCGATCTCCGCACCCAGGCCCTCCGGATGCGGCGTGGACATGTGGTGTGCGTCGCTGGCTTCGCCGTAGCCGATCAACAGCGGTCCGGTGGTGTCCTCCGTCACGCGCTCGAGCAAGGCGAAGCCGGCCGCCTCACCGATAGAAATGCCGCCACGGTTCGCGTCGAACGGACGGCAGGGTTCGCCGGACACCAGTTCGAGGGAGTTGAAGCCGAACAACACGCTGTCGCACAGCGTGTCCGTACCACCGACCACGGCAGCATCGATCAGCCCGAGGCGGATCATGCGTTCGGCATTGCCGAAGACTTTCGCGCTCGACGAACAGGCGGTGGCGACGGTGAGGCAGGGGCCTTCGAGATCGAACGCGGTAGCGACGAAGCCGGCCAGGGAGTGTGGCGTATGCAGGACACGGCGATGGAGGTCCGCCGGCATGCGACCGTGGTCGAGTCGCCGGTAGCCTTCCTCGGTGGCGCCGATGCTCGAGGTGGAGGTGCCCAGCAGCACCGCCACCCGCGATGCGCCATACCGTTCCCGCGCGTCGCGAACGGCGTCGATGAATCCATCCTGGCGCAGGGCCAGCCAGGCCAGCCGGTTGTTGCGGCATTCCCATTCGGCCAGTTCGGGCGGCAGGGGTTCCTCTTCCAGACCCGCCACGCGGCCGATCCAGCAGTCGAGTGGCGCCGAACTGAAGTCGTTGGGTTCAAGACCGCCGCGCGAGGCGAGCAAGGCGTCGGCGTGGGCATCGAGCCCGCGGCCGAGGGCGGAGGTGGCGGTATACGCGCGAATGGAAAGCGGAGGCATGGGATGGGGCATACGCGCGAGCCTATCCTTTTTGCCTGGTAGCGTCTCGTGAACGCCATGGGTCGGTTCAGCCGATTGCGCGCCCGCGAGCGGATGGCACAGACTGCGGGTCTTCCCGCGGCCCCTTTCTTATGTCCGGCTTGCTCAAACCCCTGCGTCGAGGCGTCTGGCGGTACCTCAGCGATCGCGACATCCTGCTCGCCGCCCTGGTGACGGCGATCGTGTTCGTCGGCAGCCTGGGCCTTGTCTATGTCGCGCACGCCGTGCGCGTGTGGCGACTGGCGCGGCACAGTCCGGCGATGTCGCCCCGTCGGGGCACCCTGCTGGTCTTCGGCCGGCGGCTGGTCGACGATCGCCCTGAATGCGACTTCATCAGCCGGCTTACCTGTGCCCGGGACAACGCCCGGTCTGGCCGTGCCGACCGGGCGCTCCTTCTTGGGGGGTTCAGCGGAGGGACCGTCAGCGAAGCGGAGGCGGGGCGCCGCTGGCTCGTCGCCGAAGGCTGGCCGGACGAGGTGCCCCTGCTGCTCGAGCAGCTGTCCATCGACTCGCTCGAGAACCTGCGCCATGCCCGCGAGCTGTTGCGCCCGAGCGAGGGAAGCGACCTTCCTGCCGTCGGCCTGGTCACCAGTCGCTATCACCTGGCCCGATGCATGTACCTGGCCCGCCGCCTGGGCTTCGATGCCTCACCGATCGGCGCCGAAGCGCATTTGTCGCTCGATCGCCGTTACGTGTCGCGCATGCTGATGGAGGCGGGCTACCTGATGTGGATCGACACGGGCATGCGCTGGGCCGCCTTGATCGGCAATCACCGCATGGCATCCCGCATTTCCTGAGCGTCAGCGGCGCGCGGCGGCGTGCCGCAGCGGCGAGCCCGGGGCGTCTTGCTAAGCTCTGCCCCATCGCCCCCGAAAGGATGCCCGTCCGCATGTCCGATCAAGCCAACCTTGCCGAGTCGTTCCTGCGCGGCCTGCAGGATCACATCTGTGCCGCCGTCGAAGCGATCGATGGCAAGGCGACGTTCGAAGAAGACGCATGGACGCGGCCGGCGGGAGGTGGTGGTCGCACGCGGGTGCTGCGCGAGGGCGGCGTCTTCGAACAGGCGGGGGTCAATTTCTCCCGGGTGTCGGGTTCACCGCTACCGCCCAGCGCTACGGCGCACCGTCCCGACCTGGTCGGCGGCAGCTTCGTCGCCACCGGCGTGTCGCTGGTGTTGCATCCCCGCAACCCGTACATCCCGACCACGCACGCGAACGTGCGTTACTTCGAAGCATCGAAGGACGGGGTCGAACCGGTCTGGTGGTTCGGCGGCGGTTTCGATCTCACGCCTTACTATCCGTTCGACGAAGACGTACGCCACTGGCACACCGTAGCGAGGGACCTCTGCGAACCGTATGGCGACGATGTCTACGATCGCTACAAGCGCTGGTGCGACGAGTATTTCTATCTCAAGCACCGCGGTGAAACGCGCGGCGTCGGCGG
>Ga0163161_10002003_pt1 | contig 14731 bp, 12 predicted proteins | sample S45metaG_FD_129847 | JGI IMG/M metagenome (GOLD analysis project Ga0163161, IMG submission 129847) | Switchgrass rhizosphere microbial communities from Kellogg Biological Station, Michigan, USA - S4-5 metaG | ecosystem: Host-associated > Plants > Roots > Rhizosphere > Soil | place: USA... | reverse complement strand
TTCTTGCCGCGCAAGGCTTCACCTCGCGTGGACGCATCGTCGCCCATGGGGGAAGCGCGGGCGGTATGCTGATGGGGGCCGTGGCCAACATGGCGCCCGAGCTGTTTCTCGGCATCATCGCCGAGGTGCCTTTCGTCGATGTGCTCACCACCATGCTCGACGCGAGCCTGCCGCTCACGCCGCCGGAATGGCCGGAGTGGGGCAACCCCATTGAGAGCGAGGCAGACTACCGCACCATTGCCGCCTACTCGCCTTACGACAACGTGCGGGCACAACCCTATCCTCATATTCTCGCGCTGGCCGGTCTCACCGATCCGCGCGTCACCTATTGGGAACCTGCAAAATGGATTGCCAAGCTGCGGGAGCTCGCCACTAGCGATGGGCTCATCTTACTGCAGACCAACATGGAGGCGGGCCACGCCGGCGCGTCTGGCCGCTTCGAGCGGCTGAAGGAAGTCACCCTCGCTTACACCTTCGCGTTGAAGATCGCTCAGGCTTGACCCAGCAAGCGAGCTATGCCACGGGGGCGAACCAATTCACGTTGCACGCGCCATGCTTATTAATCGCGACAAGTCACAGCTCCTCATCATCGACGTCCAGGAGAAGCTCATCGCGGCAATCTCCGGCAAAGACCGGGTGATCGACCGATGCGTGCGCCTGGTCCGCGCGGCGAGAACGCTCGGCGTGCCGATAACGATCTCAGAGCAATATCCGCAAGGACTGGGACCCACGGCAGACCCGATCCGCGAGGCATTCGCCAATTCGGGTCTCATCGTGGATAAGGTCGAGTTCTCCTGCCTCAAGAGCGATCCATTGCGCGAGCGGCTGCACGAGCTCCGCCGGCAAGGCCGCCCGCAAGTCGTGATTGGCGGCACCGAGGCTCATGTCTGCGTGGCGCAGACGGCGATCGATCTCGAGGAGCAAGGCTTCGAGTCGTTCGTGGTCGCCGACGCGGTCGGTTCGCGGTCGAAGGCAAGCCGGAAGCTTGCGCTGACACGATTGCTCAAGTCCGGCGCCGATGTCGTCGACAGCGAAATGGTCCTATTCGAGTGGCTCGAACGGGCCGGCACGCGCGAATTCAAAGAGCTCCACGCGCTCGTGAAGTAGCCTCGCTTAACCAATGCTGCACGCTCGGTTCATGCAGGGTTCAGGTGGATTCGCGCAAAGTCAGAAGCGTCAGATCCCTGTACTGATGTAGCGAACCTTCCTCGGCACCGGGCACGGAGTTCAGGGGCTCCGTGCCCACCCTTCCTGGCCTTTCCGGCTTCATTTTTGCGTATGGCCGAGGCGCTTGACTTGCCTCGATTGGCGGGAACCATTAGCTTTCGGCGGGCTTCTTCTGACCTATCAAACCCTGCCGGAGCAAAGCCGTGGCCTTCGAACTCCCGCCCCTCCCTTATTCCTATGATGCGCTTCAGCCCTATATGTCGGCCGAGACGCTGCAATATCACCATGACAAGCATCACAAGGCCTATGTCGACAATCTGAACAAGCTGCTCCCCGGTTCGGGTCTCGAGGGCAAGAGCCTCGAGGAAATCGTCAAGGCGAGCTATGGCAAGAATCCCGGCGTCTTCAACAATGCCGGACAGGACTTCAACCACATCCATTTCTGGCCATGGATGACGAAGGGCGGCGGTGGCAAGAAAGTGCCGGGCGCGGTGCTTGCCCTAATTGACCGCGATCTCGGCGGCTTCGACAAGTTCCGCAACGATTTCATCGAGGCCGGCAAGACCCAATTCGGATCTGGCTGGGCTTGGCTTGCGATCAAAGATGGCAAACTCGCGGTGACCAAGACGCCGAACGGCGAGAACCCACTCATGCAGGGGGGCTGGCCTCTGCTCGGCGTCGATGTGTGGGAGCACTCCTATTACATCGACTATCGCAACGAGCGGCCGAAATATCTCGAAGCCTGGTTCGACCATCTCATCAACTGGGAACACGTCGAGGAGATGCTCGCGCTCGCGCCGGGAACCTAGCCGACCACGATCAATCGCAATTAAAAGCCGCCGCTGCCGCGACCGCGCCTAATGCCCCCGAGCGTGCCGCGCTTGATCTGCTGCTCTAGCATACGCGTCGCGGCGGGCACGACCGATCGGATGACCTGCTTGCCGAAGGTTGTCCAGAAGCCGTCGCTGCGCGATTTGCTTCCCGACGCCTGTGTCGCTTCCTTATCTTGCGCCTGCGCTGCTTCGGCCTCGGTGTGATCGGCCGTGCGCTTCTGCAGAAGCTCATAGGCCGATTCCCGATCCTCAGTCTCGTCGTAGACGCCTTTGACCGGACTCGCATTTATTACGGTCTTGCGTTGGGCATCGGTGATCGGACCGACGCGTGAATTCGGCGGCCTTATCAGCGTCTTCTGAACCATGGAGGGCTGGCCTTTCTCGTCGAGCGTGGAGACGAGCGCCACGCCGATGCCAAGCTCCATGATTGCCTTCTCCGTATCGAAGGCAGGGTTGGCGCGGAAAGTCGTGGCCGCCGCTTTCACCGCCTTCTGCTCCAAGGGGCTGAAGGCGCGCAGCGCATGCTGAATACGGTTGCCGAGTTGCCGTGACACTGTATCGGGAATGTCGAGCGGGTTTTGCGTCACGAAATAGACGCCGACGCCCTTGGAGCGGATCAGCCGCACCACCTGCTCGACCTTCTCGAGCAGCGCCTTGGGCGCGTCCTTGAACAGGAGGTGCGCCTCGTCGAAGAAGAACACGAGCTTAGGCTTGTCGGGATCACCAACCTCGGGCAGCTCCTCGAACAGCTCCGACATGAGGAACAGAAGGAAAGTTGCGTAGAGGCGCGGCGATTCCATGAGCTTGTCGGCGACCAGAACGCTGATATAGCCCAGCCCATCGCGCGCCACTCGCATCAAATCGCTGATCTTGAGCGCAGGCTCCCCGAAGAAGTGATCAGCACCTTGCTGCTGGAGCACCAGCAATGATCGTTGGATCGATCCGATCGAAGCCTTGGTGATGTTGCCGTACTTGGTCGTGAGCTCGCCGGCACGATCAGCCAAATCTTGCAGCAATGCCTGCAAGTCCTTGAGATCGAGGAGCGGCAGCTTCTCGTCATCGGCGATCTTGAAGGCGATATTGAGCACGCCTTCTTGCGCCTCGCTGAGATCCATCAGGCGGGACAGGAGGAGCGGGCCCAGCTCCGACACGGTGGCGCGGATCGGATGCCCCTTTTCGCCGAACAGGTCCCAGAAGATCACAGGATAGGCGCGGTAGTTCTGCGTATAGCCAATCTCCTTGTCGCGCACCTCGATCCACGGCTTCGACTCGCCTTGTTCGGCCACACCAGAGAGATCGCCCTTCACATCGGCGCAGAAAACCGAGACGCCCTGATCTGAGAAGCCCTCCGCCAAACCCTGAAGGGTCACGGTCTTGCCGGTTCCGGTGGCGCCGGTGATCAGACCATGGCGGTTGGCGAGGCGAAGATAGATGAACTCCGGCTTGATGCTCTGGCCGATATAAACGCTGTTGTCTGGCGCCTTGGCGGCCACCGGTGCCTGGCTTGCGTCTTGTCTAGGCGCTGCCTTCTGCGTAGCCATCGCCGGTCCTCCTTTGATCAGAGTTCCACAGTCTAACCCTTCCGCCCGGCTGATCGCAAAGACGCGACAGGCCGCGAGGCGCTAGGGCTCACGCTTCCGCGTCCCTTCGCCTTCATGCTAGGAGGGACCGGTGGAGCTTAGAAGCTGAGGACAATGGTGGAATTTTCCCTGGCCCGCGACTTTCCGCCTGCCGACGAGGCGGCATGGAAAGCGCTCGTCGAAGAGGCACTAAAGGGCGCGCCCTTCGCTTCGTTGCGGTCGCGAGGCCATGACGGCATAACCGTCGACCCGCTTTATCCGCGCGCGAAGGATGCGAAGCCTATCGAAGGCCGCGCAGCGGGAACGCCGTGGGCAGTGATGCACCGGATCGACTTCCCCGATCCCGACGCCGCCAACGCGCAAATCCTCGAGGACCTCAATAACGGCGTGAACGGCATCGCGCTCGTTTTTCCTGGTGCCGTCGGCGATTACGGCTTTGGCCTTCCGTCGACCGGCGCTGCGATCAGCGCCGCACTTGACGGCGTCTATCTGGATGCCGGCATCGCCCTCGACCTTGATCTTAGCGCCTCATCCAAAGATGCCGCGGGGCTCATTGCGACGTTGGTCAAAGCCCGAGACATCTCACCCAAAGATGTGACGATACGCTTCGGCTTCGGCCCGCTCGGCGGAATTGCTGCGAGCGGCGAGAGTACGGTTCCTTGGAAGAACATCGCGCCGATCTTTGCCGAGCTGATCAGCGACCTCGCCAGCCAAGGCTTCACTGGTCCCTTCGCGGTTGCTGACGGAAGAGTCGTGCATGCGGCCGGCGGCTCCGAGGCCCAGGAGCTTGCCTTCGCGCTCGCCGTCGCCGTGACTTATCTCCGCGCCATGGAGGCCGGCGGCATCGCGCTCGATGATGCGAGGCGCTTCATCTATTTCCGCCTTGCCGCCGACCAGGACCAGTTCCTCACCACTGCCAAATTCTGTGCGCTGCGGAAGCTGTGGGCACGCATCGAGGCGGCTTGCAGGCTTAAGCCGCGTGTGACCTTCGTCGCCGCGGAGACCGCATGGCGGATGATGACCAAGCGGGATCCGCACGGAAATATCATACGCGGCACGAGCGCAGCGCTCGCCGCAGCGGTTGGCGGTGCCGATGCGATAACGGTGCTGCCGTTCAGTGCCGCACTGGGACTCCCTGACGCGTTTGCCCGACGCATCGCGCGCAACACCCAGACCATTCTCATCGAGGAAGCCAATATCCATCGCGTCGCCGATCCCGCCGCAGGCTCGGGCGCCATCGAAGCGCTCACGGATCAGCTCTGTGCTCGGGCGTGGATGCTGTTCCAGGACATCGAGCGTGAAGGCGGGGCGGCCGAGGCGCTCAAGACCGGCTCAATCCAGCGCGCCGTCGCCAAGGTCAGGGCCGAGCGCGAAACCAACGTGACGCTTAGAAAAGACTCGCTCATAGGCACGAGCGACTTTCCCGACCTCGCGGAAGCGCCGGTCGTGGTACTCGAGAGGCCGAGTGGTGAGTCTCCGGCAGAAAGTGCTAGGGCCCTCCCCCGCATCAGACTCGCCGAGCCTTTCGAGCAATTGCGCGACCGTAGCGATGCCTATCTCGCGGCGCAGGGCGAACGACCCAAGGTGTTTCTCGCCTGTCTCGGCCGCGCCTCAGACTTCAACGCGCGGGCGAGCTTCGCCAAGAGCCTGTTCGAGGCTGGCGGCATCGAAGCGGTAGAAGGCAAGGGCGATAACCTAGCGGAACAATTCATAAAGTCTGGCGCGAAGCTCGCCTGCCTTTGCTCCTCCGATAAAGTCTACGCAAGCCAGGCCGTGGATACCGCCAAAGCGCTGACCCAGGCGGGTGCGTCCCCCGTTTATCTCGCAGGCAAGCCCGGCGCTGATCGCGCAGCATTGGAGAAGGCCGGCGTTAGCACCTTCCTTCACCAGTCCTGTGATACGCTTTCAATCCTGAACGCCGCCTATGACGAGATTTGATCGCTGATGACGCGCATTCCCTCATTCGCCGATGTGAAGTTCGAGAGCAATAACGGCTCGGGTTTCACCACGGCTGACACGGCGATTGCCTGGCAGACGCCGGAGGGCATCGCGGTGAAGACGGTCTACACTGCCGCCGACATCGCGCGTCTCGACTTCCTCGATGGCTTTCCCGGCATCGCGCCTTACCTGCGCGGGCCCTACCCCACAATGTATGTGCAGAGGCCTTGGACGATTCGCCAATATTCCGGCTTTTCTACCGCGGAGGACTCCAACGCCTTCTACCGGCGGAACCTCGCCGCCGGCCAGCAAGGGGTGTCCATCGCCTTCGACCTCGCTACCCATCGCGGCTACGATTCGGATCACCCGCGCGTGACGGGCGACGTGGGCATGGCGGGGGTGGCCATCGATTCGATCTACGACATGCGCACCCTGTTCGATCACATCCCGCTCGATCAGGTCTCGGTGTCGATGACCATGAATGGCGCGGTGCTGCCTGTGCTCGCACTGTTCATCGTCGCCGGCGAGGAGCAAGGCGTGCCGCCGGAGCAACTCTCCGGCACGATCCAGAACGACATCCTGAAAGAATTCATGGTGCGGAACACTTACATCTATCCGCCCGCGCCATCGATGCGCATTGTCTCGGACATCTTCGCCTACACGTCGAAGAAGATGCCGAAGTTCAACTCGATCTCGATCTCCGGCTATCACATGCAGGAGGCCGGGGCGACGGCTGACCTCGAGCTCGCCTATACGCTTGCCGACGGCATTGAATATGTGCGCGCCGGAGTGAACGCTGGCCTCGACGTTGATGCCTTCGCACCGCGGCTCTCCTTTTTCTGGGCCATCGGCATGAACTTCTTCATGGAAATCGCCAAGATGCGCGCCGCGCGGCTGCTCTGGGCCAAGCTCATGGCCGAAGAGTTCAAGCCGAGGGACCCGCGCTCGCTTGCGCTGCGCACCCACTGCCAGACGAGCGGCTGGAGTCTCGCAGCGCAGGATGTGTTCAACAATGTGGTGCGCACCTGCGTCGAGGCGATGGCGGCGACGCAAGGTCATACCCAATCGCTGCACACCAATGCGCTCGACGAGGCGCTGGCGCTGCCCACCGATTTCTCGGCGCGCGTTGCCCGCAACACGCAACTTATTCTTCAGCAGGAATCTGGCACGACCCGCACCATCGACCCCTGGGGCGGCAGCTTCTACGTCGAACGCCTCACCTATGACCTTGCCACTCGCGCACTCAAGCATATCGAGGAGGTGGAAAAGATCGGCGGCATGACCAAGGCGATCGCTGCCGGTATCCCCAAGCGGATGATCGAACAGGCTGCGACAGCCACCCAAGGCCGCATCGATTCAGGCCGGCAAACCATCGTCGGCGTGAACAAGTACCGGACCGACAAAGACGCGGATATCTCCATATTGAAGGTGGATAATCGCGCCGTACGCCGTCAGCAGCTGGAGAAGCTTACGCGCCTCAAGGCCGAGCGCGACGAGGCGGTGGTCCAGAGTGCGCTTGACGCGCTGACGAGAAGCGCAGAGACAGGCGCCGCAAACCTTCTCGCAGGCGCCGTGGCGGCCGCCCGCGCCAAGGCCACGGTGGGCGAAATATCCTACGCGCTCGAGAAGGTGTTCGGGCGGCATCGAGCTGAGGTGTCGGCAATCACCGGCGTCTATAAAGCGGAGATGGGTCGCATGGACGGAAGCATGACCCGCATCAAGGAGCTGATCGACTCATTCGAGACCGAGCATGGGCGGAGGCCGCGCATCCTCGTCGCCAAGATGGGGCAGGACGGCCATGACCGCGGTCAGAAGGTCATCGCGTCAGCCTTTGCCGACCTTGGCTTCGATGTCGATATCGGTCCTCTGTTCCAGACGCCTGAAGAGGCCGCCCGCCAGGCCGTCGAGAATGACGTGCACATCGTCGGCGTGTCGTCGCTTGCGGCTGGCCACTTGACGCTGGTACCCGCGCTGCGCCAGGCGCTCGAGGAGCAGGGCCGCGGCGACATCATGGTCGTTGTGGGAGGCGTGATCCCGCCCCAGGATTATCCCGCGCTCTACGAAGCCGGCGCCAAGGCGATCTTCGGGCCCGGAACGCCCATCGTCCAGGCTGCCATCGATCTCCTCAAGAAGCTCGGTGCAACTGCGGGTACCAAGCAGGCCGCCGAGTAAGACTGGCAAATTCTCCACCGCCCCCGCAACCAGCATCAGAAAACCGTCATACGTCTCGACTATCGGTCGCCGCAGATTCGGACAATAACGCCGAAAGCATGTCAGGACTGCGCTTGGGACGCCGCTCCTGTAAAAAAGGGTTCCGGGGCTTGCAGGATTGGGCAGGAATGTCGCTCAAAGGTGTTGCCGGGAGCCGAGAGAGCCCGCGGGCCAGCCACTTCATCACACAGGCGAACGATCTGTTTGCCGGGATTGCCGCCAGCATCATGACGGTCGCTTATGGCCTCTCCTTCGCGGCTCTGATCTTCTCCGCATCGCTTCACACCTGGCTCGCTTACGGTATCGCGGCAACCTTTATGACCACGGCCATCGCCGCATCGTTTGTGGCGGCAAGGAGCTCTCTTCCCTTCGCCATAGCCGCTCCTGACGGCGCGACCGCCGCGGTTACCGCAACGCTTGCTGCGAAAGTGGCCCAGCGGCTGATCGAAATGGGGCCGCCCGACGACCTTTTGGCCCCCGTCATGATCGTTGTGGCTCTCGCCACGCTTCTGACCGGCATCTTGCTTTTCTCTCTCGGCCTCGCGCGAGCGGGAGGCGCGATCCGCTTCATCCCCTACCCGGTTATTGGGGGATTCCTGAGTGCCACCGGTTGGTTGATGGTGAGCGGAGCCATTAGCGTGATCACCGATGAGCGGCTTACCCTATGGACTGCTCCAGCCTTGTTCGAGCAGCCGACAGTCGGTCAGCTCGCGGCCGCCGGCGCTGTTGCGGTCTGTCTGTATTTGGCTGTGCGCCGGGGAAAAAATCCCTTCCTCCTTCCCGGCATTCTCCTCGCCGCCGCGGTCCTCGCCCATGTTGTGTTCGCCCTCACCGGAACGAGCCTCGGCGAAGCGCTCAGGCTTGGCTGGACGTTCAAGGCTCCAACCGCGGTTGGGCTCGCGCCGACATGGGACTTTGGCGACGTCCGACAATTCCCATGGCGCATCTTGCCGAGCCTGAGCGGCGACATTTTTGCCGTGATGTTCGTGACTGCCATCACCATGCTGCTCAATACCACAGGAATCGAGCTTGCCACGCGCCGCGAGGCGCAGCTTGGCCGAGAGCTCAAGACGCTTGGCGCGGCGAACGCGGTGGCCGGGTTGATCGGCGGCTATGTGAGCTGCATTTCGCTTAGCCGGACAACGCTGGTATACGCCGCAGGCGGCCGCAGCCCGATTTGCGGGCTCACCGTCGCTGCTGCTTCGGTCTTGATGCTCGCGGTCGATCCGAGCTTCATCGCCTACATCCCCAAATTCGTCCTCGCTGGCCTGCTTCTCTATCTCGGCGCGAGCCTGATGTATGAGTGGCTGGTCGATGCCGCGCGGCGGATCTCGCTGCTCGAATACGCCTCGTTGCTCGCCATCGCGTTGCTCATCGTCCAATTCGGCTTCATTGCCGGCGTGCTCATCGGAGTGACCATCGGCTGCGCCACTTTCGCGGTAAGTGCGAGCCGCGTGAATGCGATCAAGTTCAGATTTGATGGATCGGAATATCGATCAACATTAGATCGCGGACCCGAGGAGCTTGCCATCCTCGCGGCCCATGGCCGCGAGATCCAAGGCATGAGCCTGCAAGCTATCTATTCTTCGGCTCCGCCAATCGGCTTTATCAGCAAGTCAAGGCGCTGTTTGCGAATCAGCCAGACTGCAGGTTCCTCGTGTTCGATTTCCGCCTGGTCACGGGCATCGATTCATCGGCCATGCACAGCTTTACTCAAATCAAGCAGGTCGCCGAGGAAGTTGGCGCACGCCTCGTGCTGGTCAATCTCTCGCACGAGCTCCGCAATGCATTCGATGCGCGAGGTTTCATCGCCGACGATGTCGTTGTTGCCTCGGATCTCGACCGCGCGCTCGAGGCTTGCGAGCAGGCCATCATTGCCGCCCATATGGGCAAAGGAGCCGAGGCACAGACCTTGCGCGATTGGTTCACCCGCGCCTTGGGAAGCGCCGACCATGCCGATCAATTGGCCGCGGTCTGCGAACGGCTCGATGTCGACAAGGATGTCATCATCGCCGCACAAGGCGAGCCGGCCAATTCGATGCACTTCATCCTCGAAGGCCGGGTCGGCATCATTGTCAACATGGATGACGGGCGCTCGATCCGCGTCCGCAGCCTCGGTCCGCACACCACGATCGGGGAGATGGGGCTGATCACGAGCCAACTTCGTAGCGCCACCATTCAGGCCGAGGTTCCAAGCGTGCTCTATGCGTTGAGTGCCAACGCCTACGAGCGCATCAAACGCGAAAACGAACCTCTCGCCCAAGCCCTGCTCACCTATGTGATCAGCATCATGGCCGAGCGTTTGAGCTTTTCCAGCAGGGTAATCGGCGTGTTGCGCCGCTAGCGGGGCAAATTCTTGCGTCCCATCGCCGCAAGCCGAAGACTCCTTCCCCCTGCTAGAGCGAGGAATCTTCGCTCGCTCAGTTTCTTACGTCCAAGTTTCTCATTGGAATAATTAAAGACTGCGCGGCCGCTCCTGACCTCGTTGCCGAGGGGCTTGCGGCCGGCCGTTACAACGTCCATTTTGGTGGCGCTGGGCAAAGCAAAGTCGCTAAGGAGGATCAATGCGCCTGCTGCTTGCCCTGTCCCTGCCCGCTGTCGTGGGATTGGCTTCTCCTGTCCGAGCCGACGACTTCTCGCTCACGATCAAGGACCATCGCTTCGAGCCCTCGGAGCTTCAAGTGCCTGCCGGTAAGGATCTGACTCTGAAAGTTACAAATAGCGATCCAACGGCCGAGGAGTTCGAGAGCAACGACTTTGATGCCGAGAAGGTGATTCCCGGCGGTCAAACGGCAGTGATCAAAATCGCGCCGCTCGATCCAGGCCGCTACGAGTTCTTTGGCGAATATCACGAGGACAGCGCGAAAGGCGCGCTCGTTGCGAAATAGCTCATGCTCGGCGCGCTCATCATCGTCTTTCGCGAGGTCATCGAGGCGGGACTGGTCGTCGGCATCGTGCTCGCCGCAACCCGCGGCATCGTCGGGCGCGGCTGGTGGGTCAGCCTCGGCATCACTGCGGGCGTGCTCGGCGCCAGCATCGTGGCCGCCTTTGCCGGCGCCATCTCCAATGCGTTTGCCGGCTCGGGTCAGGAACTGCTCAACGCCACTGTGCTGATCATCGCCGTGATCAGCCTCACCTGGCACAATGTTTGGATGGCCGAGCATGGCAGGGAGATCGTCGCAGAACTCCGGCAGGTGGGCGACGATGTCAGCGCGGGGCGACGGCCACTCACCGCGCTCGCCGTGGTGGTTTTCGTAGCAGTGATGCGCGAGGGATCGGAAATCGTGCTCTTTCTCTATGGCATCGTGGTCACCGGCACGTCGATGGGATCGCTCCTCTTGGGTGGCGTGCTCGGCCTCCTGGGCGGGGCCGCGATGACGGCGCTCAGCTATTTCGGCCTCATCGCGCTCCCTACCCGCTACATCTTTTCGGTGACGAGTATCCTTCTCGCCCTGCTCGCGGCGGGCATGGCGGCGCAAGCAATCCACTTCCTGCAAGCCGCCGGCGTGGTCACCGCCCTGCAAACGCGGCTGTGGGACTCGTCATGGCTGTTGCCGGATTCGAGCATCGTTGGCCGCATGCTCCATGTTCTGGTTGGCTATACCGACAAGCCGACAGGGCTTCAGCTCCTTACCTATCTCACCACGCTTGCGACCATAGCCGCGCTCATGTGGTGGGTGCGCTCCCCGCGCCAGGCAAAGCCTGCGCACTGATTCTCAGCCGAGAACGCGCTTGCGCTAGGCGCGGTTTGCCCGTACCCGCATTTCATGCGCCATGAGGCAAAATCGAAGCGCGAGTCCGAGGGAGCAGCCAAGGCCATTCGCTCCGGCGACAGAGTTTCGCTTGCCCGCGCTATTACCCTGGTCGAAAGCGCCAAGCCCGAGGATCAGGCGAAGGCGCAAGCCCTCATTGAGCAGCTCCTGCCTCATACTGGAGGATCTATCAGAGTCGGCATCAGCGGCGTGCCTGGCGCTGGCAAGTCGACTTTGATCGATCAGCTTGGGCTGAACCTGGTGGCCCAAGGCCACAAGGTTGCCGTGCTTGCCGTGGATCCGACGTCGTCGCGGAGCGGCGGCTCGATCCTCGGCGACAAAACCCGCATGGGAAGGCTCGCGACCGAGCCATCGGCCTTCATCAGGCCATCGCCGGCCGGCGATAGCCTCGGCGGCGTCACCAAGACGACGCGCGAGACGATCGCGCTCGCCGAGGCTGCCGGCTACGACGTGGTGCTGGTCGAGACGGTCGGCGTGGGGCAGTCGGAGATTTCCGTCGCCAACATGGTCGACATCTTCGTCGTCGTGGCCATCCCCGGCGCAGGCGACGAGCTGCAAGGCATCAAGCGCGGCCTACTCGAGCTTGCCGAGTTCATCGCGGTTAACAAGGCTGACGGCGATAATATCGAACGCGCCAACCGCGCGGCGATGGAATACCGGACTGCGCTGCACATCCTTGCCGCCGGTCACTCCAATTGGGAACCGCAAGTGCTGACGCTCTCTGCACGCGACAATACCGAACTCGACACGCTGTGGCAGAAGGTGAAGGACCGGCATGCCGCGCTCGCGTCGTCGGGTCTGTTGAATCAGCGACGCAGCGACCAGGCCGCCGCCTGGATGCGCGAGATTTTCGAGCAACGCCTGCTCGCCGCCTTCAAAGGGGGAAAGCGCGCGGCACGGCACTGGAAGGAACTTGAGGATAAGGTTCGCTCGGGCGAAATGACACCTGCCGCCGCCGCGCAAGAGCTTGGCCGCCTCGCCGGCATCAAGGACGCGCGGTAGCCGTCCCGTGAATTCGCTTCCCTAAAACCTAGCAGCCGGGTAATCCGGAAAGCATGGCAAGGCTGCGCGTGCTTCTCACGGGCTTTGGCCCGTTTCCCGGCGTTCCGGACAATCCTTCGGCCCGCCTTGTTGAGGCTCTGGCAGCCGCCCCTCCGATCCACGATTGCGATGTTCATTCGCAGGTATTCCCCACCGAATGGGAGACCGTTGCCGCGCTCGCGCCTGCCCTGCACGAAACCCTGCAGCCGCAGGTCATCGTTCATTTCGGGGTGAGCGAGCGCTCGAAAACCTTTCGCATCGAGCGGTCGGCACAAAACCGCACCGCGCCGCGTCCCGACGCGAGGGGAGCTCTCCCCGCGAGTGCCCTCGTTCTCGCGCAACGTCCAGAGTGCCACGATACGAGGTTGCCCGCCGCAGTGCTTGCCGCTCATCTCAGAGCGCGGGGTCTCGCTGCAACAACATCGCGCTCCGCTGGGAGCTACCTCTGCAACTACCTCTACTACCTTTCGCTCGATTGGGGCGCGCGCCAAGAGACTCCTCCGCTCGCTCTGTTCGTGCACATTCCACATGCCTCCGCCCAGGGTGGTCCTTTCACCGAGGCCGAACTCCTGAAAGGTGCCCAAGAGCTCCTTCGCCTTGTCTTCGCTTACGCTCACGCCGCTGTCCCAGAGGAGCGAACAGGAGTCGGGCTTGCCTCGGAACCGGCAGACCTGCTCCACAAGGACACGTAGTAAATGGCGGTCGGGCGCAGGGAGCTGATGCTCGGAACGCTCGGCATGGGTCTCGCGTTGGCGGCCGGCTTCCGCCCTGTGCGAGCACAAAGGAATATCGCGCAGCCTTTCAGCACCTATGGCGTCGTGCCTCGGGCCGGCGACCAGACCGCAGCGCTGCAAGACGCCGCTGATCAAGCCGCAGAGTCCGGCACGCCGTTCTTTCTGCCGCCCGGCAACTACATGAGCGGCAAGCTCGAACTGAAATCGGGAACCCAGATCCAGGGCGTCCCCGGCAAGTCGGTGCTCTGCTACACCGGCGGGGGCGCGCTCATCTCGATTGAGAATGCCTCGGATATCCGCCTTACCGGACTGACGCTCGAGGGCGAAGCAAAGCCGATCGATAGCGGCGCTCTGCTCATCGCTGAGAGCGTAAAGGGCCTTACGTTGTCGGACTGCCGCGTCATTGGGAGCGCCGAGCATGGCATTGTGCTGCATGAGGTGTCAGGCCGCATTACAGACTGCGAGATTGGCCTAATCGGCGAAAGCGGTCTGTTCAGCCAGGACGCGGCCGGCCTCGAGATCGCGCATAATCATGTGCACGACTGTGGCGCTAACGGCATCCTGGTGTGCCGCTCGGAGGCGGGCGAGGACGCCACCATGGTCATCTCGAATCGCATCGAGCGCATCACGGCCAAGAGCGGCGGCAGCGGAGAGAACGGCAACGCCATCAACGTGCTTCGTGCGGGGTCCGTACTGATCAACGGCAATCGCATCGCCGACTGCTCCTCCTCGGCGATCCGTGCGAGCTCAGCCTCCAACTGCCAGATGATCGGCAATTCGTGCATGCGTCTCGGCGATGTCGCGCTTTTTACCGAGCTATCCTTCGAGGGCGCGGTGATTGCCAACAATATCGTGGATAAGGCCGCCGGCGGCATCTCGGTCACCAATTTAACGGAGAGCGGCAAGCTCGCCGTGGTCCAGGGCAACCTGATCCGCAACATCTTCTTTCGCAAGGACACCGACTCGCGCGGCATCGGCATCGCTGTCCAAGTCGATAGCGTCGTGAGCGGGAATGTGATCGAAACCTCGCCGGGTTACGGGATCATGATCGGCTGTGGCGGCGATCTCCGCGACGTGAGCATCACCGATAATCTCATCCGCGACGCGTATATCGGGATCGGGGTCTCGACCGATTCTTTTGCCCGCACCGCGCTCATCACCCGCAATACGATCAGCGGTGCGAAGGACGGCGCGATCCGCGCCGTGAACGGCTCGACGCCCGTGGGTTCCGATCTCGCGATGGCAGGTGCTGCGGCCTATGCCAACCTCGCCATTTACTCCAACGCCGCGTGCTAGCTCAGATCACTGTGCCGCACGGTTGAGTTGGAGGCCGGAGTCTTGCGCTAACGTCGCGACTGCATGCTGCAATTCAGCACTCGCCGTCAGGCGCCCAACACTGATGCCACGCCAGTTGAGCAGCTCGCCCTCGAGTTGAGCCGCGAGCACATGCATCG
>Ga0163161_10002001_pt1 | contig 14736 bp, 10 predicted proteins | sample S45metaG_FD_129847 | JGI IMG/M metagenome (GOLD analysis project Ga0163161, IMG submission 129847) | Switchgrass rhizosphere microbial communities from Kellogg Biological Station, Michigan, USA - S4-5 metaG | ecosystem: Host-associated > Plants > Roots > Rhizosphere > Soil | place: USA... | reverse complement strand
GCCCTGTACGAATACCGCGGCCTGTTCTGGCGCCGTCCGTACCTGACCGCCGTACTGACCGTGATGATGCTGTCCCTGGCCGGTATCCCGCTGACCGCAGGCTTTATCGGCAAGTTCTACATTGTGGCTACCGGTGTCGAAGCCCACGAGTGGTGGCTGGTTGCGTCCCTGGTGCTGGGCAGTGCCATCGGCGTGTTCTACTACCTGCGCGTGATGGTCACCCTGTACCTGATCGAGCCAAACCTGCGCCGTGTGGATGCCGAGCTGCACTGGGAACAGAAAGCCGGTGGTGTGATGCTGCTGGCCATCGCCCTGCTCGCCTTCTTCCTGGGCGTGTACCCACAACCGTTGCTCACCCTGGTGCAGCACGCGGTGCTGGGCGTTTGATCGCTTAGTCGATGCGGTAAACAAAACGGCGCCTTCGGGCGCCGTTTTGCATTTCCAGGGCAGCCCCGATGCCGTTCAATCAAGAAACAGAACGGGGGCACACATTAACCTGTGGCGAGCGGGCTTGCCCCGCGTTGGGCTGCGCAGCAGCCCCAAAAACTGCCGCCCTCAAACGACCTGACACACCGCAGCGGCTTTACTGGGGCCGCTACGCGTCCCAACGCGGGGCAAGCCCGCTCGCCACAGGTACAGGGTTCTCCCTGGACTGAACGGCATTAAAGGCAGCCCCCGCCGTCAGTTGCGAATCGCCCAGAACTGTATATCCAGTCCCGGAAATGCCCCGGCGATATGCAGGGCAAAGCCCGCCGACTGGCTGAGCAACTGCCAATACTCGCTGGCGCGATCCAGTTCAAAATATGTGGCGCCTGCATGGAACGGCAATTGCCGTGGCGCGACCGGCAGCGCGAGCAAACCGATCCCCGGCAACTGCAGGTTGACCAGGTCACGGATCTTCTCCACCGAGCCGATCTTGACCTGACGCGGAAAACTGTCGCGCAGGCTGTCAGCCGGTATTTGCGCCTGTACCGCCAGGATGAACGTCGCCGAACTCAGCAGTTCCTTGTCCGCCAACACCGCCACGCGAATGCCGAACTGGCGCTCTTCCAACGCGATGGCAACCGCGCGCACATCCGTGAGGGTCGACAGCGTGCGACGCAGGTCATCAATCACCGGGGTAAAGGTTTCGGCAAGCGCGGTATGACGGTAGACCGGGTACGTCGCCGCGCGTTTATCGGAGCGGGTAAACGTTGCCAACTCCCCGGCCAGGCTGGCGAGGTCGCGGTACAACTGCTCGGGGTGCAGGCCAGTCATCAGTGACAAGTGGCGCACCAACGGCACGCTGCGATTCAGCACCTGCAGCAACAGGAAGTCCGCGATGTGCGTCTCCCCACTGCCATCAGCGCCAATCAGGCGCATAGCCAGGGCTTCGCCCCGCTGCTGCAACAGCCCCAACAGTTCATCAATACACCGCCCCAACGGCTCGGCGACGCGAATGTCCAGGCACGGCGGGCAATAATCGCGGTCGAGCAGCACACTGTTATCCGCGCGTTTCTCCACCACGCGGGCGATGCCCAGGGTGGTATGGGCGTCAGCCACGTCGCCTGCAAATGCCAGGCGCAGTCGCAGTTTACCGACGTTCATCAGCGCACTGCTGTCCAGGCCATTGCTGTCCCAGGCTTCGTATTCAACGCTGCGATGGCGGGCGAAATTTTCCCAACCCGGATCGTCGTCCACTTCCACCCCGCCGGGACGCAGGCTGGGCAGCGCCAGCACCACGTTCAGGTCGCGGGCATCGGCAGGGATGTCCAGGGGCAACGGCATCTCATCGGTGAACGGCAAGCCCATCGGCGTGCCATCCGGGAATACCCCGTCACAGGACAGCAAGGCCAGTTTGCCCAGCGCCAGTTGCTGCCGGTCGATTTCCAGTGTGGAAAAGCCCCACCCATAGGCGCGCAACCGACCGACCCGCGCTTCCAGTTGGGCCTGCAGGAAACGGTCATGTTGTTGCAGATGCTGGGGCTGCAACAGCATGCCTTCGGACCAGACCACTTTGTTATTCCAAGCCATAAACTTCCCACTGGTGCGGACGCGCCCGCTGCAGAACATTACTGGCCATCGTCGGCCTCCTTGGGCAGTTGCGGTACGCCCGCAGGACCGGTAGCAGCCGACTGCGCCAGCGCCGTGGCGGCCATACCGGCCGCTGGCGAGGGTACGGGGGCGACCGACGCGAGGATCCCGCCCGGCGTGATGTTGAGGCAGGTCGAGCCGACTTTCAGGGTGATGCCCGCACCCGCCTCGATCACCACATTCATGCCGCCTTTGATATACACGTCGGTACCGGCGCTGACGCCTGTCTTCAACGCACCCGCGAGGATCATGTCGGCGCCGGCAGTCATCGAGAGTGCCCCTTCGACTTTCTCGTTGCGAGCCCCGCCGACTGACGAGTGCCGGTCACCGCCGACCTGCTCGCACAGATCCTTGTCGACCTTGGTATGACGGTCGCCGCCCACCCACTCCAGGGAGTCCTTGAGCACGCGCTGATCGAGGTTGTTCTGCGCGTGCAGGAACACCTGTTCAGCGCCTTTCTTGTCGTCGAAGCGCAGCTCGTTGTAACCACCGCCGCCCTTGGACGAGCGACTCATGATCGTTGAGCGTGTGGCATGTTCCGGCAATGCATACGGCGGCAGGGTGTCGGCGTTATACACGCTGCCGGTGACCAGCGGCCGGTCGGGGTCGCCCTCAAGGAAGCTGACCACCACCTCCTGGCCGATACGCGGCAGATACAGGCTGCCCCAGCGCTTGCCGGCCCAGCCCTGGGCCACGCGGATCCAGCACGAACTGTTTTCGTCACGCTGGCCCTCGCGGTCCCAGTGGAACTGCACCTTGATGCGCCCGTATTTGTCGGTCCAGATGTCCTCGCCCTGTTTGCCCACCACGATGGCCGTCTGTGGGCCGTGCATCAGCGGCTTGCGCGCCAGGCACGGCGCACGGAATGGTTGTTGGCACGACAGCGCGACAAACTCACAGGTGAACAGCGGAGCGCGATCGTCCGCTGGGGTCGGTTCATAGGGGGCCGAAGACACGCTATAGCGCGCCTCCAGCACCAGAAACTCGGCGTTCTGCTCACTGCGCGGGTGCTCGACAAGGGTCATCAAGGCACCTGGAAACAAGCCGCGCGCGCCGGTGGCCGCCGTGACGCGACAGGTGCCGACATGCGCGGATTCGATCAGGCTCCGGGCGTAGGTTTCGCCGTGCTTGCGCTCGGTGTACTGGCCTGGATAGTCATATCGCTCATGGCGCGACTGCGGATAATCACCGGCCAGGGTCGACTTGGCGAGCAGGTTGGCAGCCGGCCGTTCAAAGTCGAAATCCTGCAGGGTGTAGCCGCCTGGCGCCACCTCGCCGCTCATGCGCCAGTCATAGATCACCTCGCTGTGGCGGATGGCAGGGTCGTCACTCGGCCTGAAGCGCACCTGCGTGTAGCCCGGCGCCGGTGAATGAGCGCCATAAGAATCGGCCAGCACCATGGTATGACGCCCGGCCGCACTCTTGAAAAAGTAGTAGATACCCTCCCGTTCCATCAGCCGGCTGACGAAGTTGAAGTCGCTCTCGCGGTATTGCACGCAGTAGGTCAACGCCGGGTAGCTGCCGCTCAGGCCCGAGGTGTCGACGTCGGCGATGCTATAGGGTGCGAACACCTGCTTGAGGATCTGCGGCACGCTCAGTGCCTGGAATATCCGACAGTCGCTGGCCAACGTCAGGAACCACAACCAAGGGCGCACTACCGCCGTATAGGTCGCATAGCGGCCTTGGCAACCGGTCACCGAAAAGTGGCTGACGTGCCCGCTGAAGTAACGGCTGCCGCCCTTGGGCAGGTCCACCGCAACGGTCATCGGCGTCGCCAGCAGGTCGTTGATATTCAAGTCGCCGCGCTCACTGTACAGCTCAAGCGTGTACTCGCTGAGTTGCGACAACCCTTCGAACGCCTGCATGCGCCGAAACAGCAGCACATCGACAGGCAATACGCTGGTGACCTGGATTTCGCGGTGGGTTTGGGTCGCGGGCATGGGTGCCACTCCTGTCATCAATGAAAAAGCGGCTCACTACTCGAACCGGTAACCGAACTGAGCCCCCTCTACCGTGACCGCCACACAGGCGGCCGGTGGCCCAGTGAGCAGACGGCTGAGCATCTGCGCGCTGATGGTCGGCAGGATGGAATGGGTCAGAATCGCGTCAATCATCCGCCCACCGCTCTCCAATTCGGTGCAGCGGCTGGCGATCAACTGCACCACGTCATCGCTGTAAGTGAATGGGATTTTGTAGCCCTCGGTGATGCGCTGCTCGATCCGCCCCAGTTGCAGGCGGATGATGCGCGCGAGCATGGCGTCGCTCAGCGGGTAGTACGGGATGACCACCAGGCGCCCGAGCAGGGCCGGCGGGAACACCTCCAGCAGCGGCTTGCGCAGAGCCTTGGCTATGGCGTCCGGCGCAGGCCGGGTGTGCGGATCACGGCACAGGTGGCTGATCAGGTCGGTGCCGGTATTGGTGGTGAGCAGGATCAGGGTGTTCTTGAAGTCGATGATTCGACCTTCGCCGTCCTCCATCCAGCCCTTGTCGAACACCTGGAAAAACACCTCGTGCACATCCGGGTGAGCCTTCTCCACCTCGTCCAGCAGCACCACGCTGTAGGGTTTGCGCCGCACGGCCTCAGTGAGCACGCCGCCTTCGCCATAGCCCACGTAACCGGGCGGTGCGCCCTTGAGGGTGGAGACGCTATGGGCTTCCTGGTACTCGCTCATATTCAGCGTGATGACGTTCTGTTCGCCGCCATACAACGCCTCGGCAAGGGCCAGAGCGGTCTCGGTCTTGCCCACCCCGGAGGGGCCGGCGAGCATGAACACACCGACCGGTTTGCCAGGGTTGTCGAGGCCGGCGCGGGAGGTGTGGATGCGCCGTGCAATCATCTCCAGCCCATGGTCCTGGCCAATAATGCGCTGGCCCAGGCGTTCTGCCAGGCGCAGCACGGTTTCGATTTCGTTCTTGACCATGCGCCCCACGGGGATGCCGGTCCAGTCCTGCACCACCGCGGCCACGGCGTGTTCGTCGACGTTGATCAGCACCAACGGGTGTTCACCTTGCAAGGCCGCCAGGTGCTGCTGCAACTGGCGCAGCTCGACCAGGCCGGCGGCGCGGTCGTCTGACTCGGCGAGTTGGTTGCGCAGGCGCTGGATCTGCGCCACCACGGCCAACTCGTTGGCCCAACGTCCTTGCACCCTATCCAGACGCTCGCGCTCGGTCGCCAGCAACGCCAGGACCGAAGCTCGGCGACTGGCAGTGTCCACGCCCATGGCGGTTTCACGTCCGATGATCCCAAGCTCGGTTTCCAGGGACTCGATACGTCGGCGACTGTCATCCACCTCAGCCGGGGTGGCATGCAGGCTGACGGCGACGCGGGCACAGGCGGTGTCGATCAGGCTGACCGCCTTGTCGGGCAGCTGGCGCGCCGGGATATAACGGTTGGACAGGCGCACCGCCGCTTCCAGTGCCGAATCGAGGATCTGCACCTGATGGTGCGCCTGCAGGGTGTGGGCCAGGCCCCGCAACATCAGCAACGCTCGGCTTTCATCCGGCTCATCGACCTGCACGGTCTGGAAGCGCCGGCTCAGCGCCGGGTCTTTTTCGATGTGTTTTTTGTACTCGCTGAAGGTGGTTGCGCCCAGGGTACGCAAGCTGCCACGGGCCAACGCCGGCTTGAGCAGGTTGGCAGCATCGCCGGTCCCGGCGGCGCCACCCGCACCGACCAGGGTGTGGGTTTCATCGATAAACAGCACCACCGGTTGTTCGCTGGCCTGAACCTCATCGATGACCGAGCGCAGGCGTTGTTCAAACTCGCCTTTCATGCTCGCGCCGGCCTGCAACAGCCCCACATCGAGCGCCAGCAAGCGCACGTCCTTGAGGCTCGGCGGCACGTCGCCGCAGGCAATGCGCTGGGCAAACCCTTCCGCCACGGCGGTTTTGCCCACGCCCGCCTCGCCCACCAGCAACGGGTTGTTCTGGCGGCGGCGCATCAAGATATCGATGACCTGGCGGATCTCTTCATCGCGTCCGACGATGGGGTCCATGCTGTTCTGGCGCGCTTGCTCGGTGAGGTCGACGGTAAAGCGCTGCAAGGCTTGCAAGCGGGTGGGTGCCAGTGCGCCAACCGCCTCACCCGGTACCTGGCATCCGTCGCTGGCCGTCATCTGTGCCTCAGGCGAGCCCTGGAGCAGTGCGCCAAACTGCGCGCTGAGGGCTTCGATGCTGACCTTATGGAACTCGCGGGACAGCCCATACACACCGTGGCGCAAGGCCGGGGTTTTCAGCAGTGCCAGCAGCAAATGACCTGAACGCACCTGGGACTCGCCCAGCATCAACGTTGCATAGACCCAGGCACGCTCGACGGTTTCCTCGACCTGGGAGGACAGGTCCGTGACCGACGTCGCCCCCCGTGGCAAGCGGTCGAGGGCGGCGGTGAGGTCGCGGTCCAGCACCGCCGGATCAATGCCGTAATGGCGGATCAGGCGCAGCAGGTCCGAGTCGGTCAGTTGCAGCAACTGTTGCAACCAATGCACCACCTCCACATACGGGTTGCCCCGCAGTTTGCAGAAGACGGTGCTGCTTTCAATCGCCCGGTAGCACAGGCTGTTGAGCTTGCCGAAAAGCGCGACGCGACTGATATCAGCCATGGACAGGTCCTTGCGAGAAAAATGCGGTTCGAGGATTGATCAGCAATTGCCGATCATCCCTACGGGGCGTCCTGCTGCTCAGCCAACTGGTGCGGCCCAATCGCGTGGAGCCCAGGCGAAAGCGCGGCAGGTGGCGTTTCTTGACGATCAGGTTGACGTCCCAGTCCATCGCCAGGCCAACGTACTGGCGCACCCAGTCCTGCAGACGTTGCAGGCTGTCCCCACCGGGCAGCAGGCGGCGGGTCTGCGCCAGGTCCAGGGGGCCGATCAGCAGGCGAAACTTGTGCTGGGCGTTCCAGACTTTCCTGCCCAGGACCGTGGCCTGGCCGAGTACAGCCGCGTCGGGGCCGCTGCGCAGGGTGCACAGGCCGTCGTCGGGCAAGCTCATCCAGTGGCCGACAAATTGCTCGACCTGCACCGGTACGCCGAGGTAGTCGCCAAGCAATGCTGCCAAGCCCTCGGCATTGCGCGTCTGCGGTCCCAGGCGTCCGGCGAAATGCAGCTTGGCGACATCCACCACACCATCACGCGCCTGCAGCGACGGCATGCCGATGCCGATCAATGCGCCCAAATAGCCGGCGAAGCGATCTGCGCCCGGCCGGTCCAGGCTCACCGTCGGCTGTGCACTCGCCCAGGCGCGGTAGAACAGGCTGATCATGCGGTGATGGAACACGTCGCAAAACGCCGCCAGCGTGGGGTCGTTGAGGTTGCGTTGCCGATCGCGGATGTATTCGGTGAGGTGCGTCGGCAAGGGGCCATTGGCGCCCAGCAGGCCGAAGAAATTCAGCAGCAGTTTCGGCGTGGCGCCCGGGACCAGGCCGGCAATCATTGCCGGCTCGAACGCCAGCGACGGATGCTGGCCGAAACGCACCGCCTCATCCGCCGGGCGCGTGGCCTGGCCGATGCGCGGCAGGTGCGCAAAGGCGCACTCCAACTGGCGCAAGGCGGTGTAGAAATCAAAACGCGCCGGGTGCGCTTCAAGGGCACTGAGCAGGGTCAAAGGATCTCGCATCTGCCCACCCGCGCTGGCCACTGCATGATCACGCCACGTGCCGTGCTCGTGATCCGCGTCTCGGTGAAGGCGTTGAGCGACACGTACTTGGCAAAAAACTGTTCCAGAACCGAGCCCAGCACCCAGGCGCCCGTGCCCTCGAAGGCCGCTTCATCCACGCTCACGCTGATCTGCAAGCCCCGCCCATAGGTGACGGGCCCCGGCAACGGCAGGCGCCGCACGATGCTCACGGCGGTCACGGCGCGCAGGCCGTCGATCTGTTTATGCGCGACGGCGTCGTCGACACGGCAATACAGGCGCAGCAGGTCACGCAAGGCGACGGCGCCCTGCTCCGCGTCCTGGTCCAGCAACGACAGGTAGTTGAGGGATAAATGGCTGACCAGGCGCCAGGCGGTTTCGCCCTCGACGAACGATGGCGCCGGCAACGTGGGGCCCGCCACACATCGCACTGACTGCAGCGGCGCAGCGGATTCGGTGCTGAAGTCGGTGCGACCAGTGCCCACCGGCATGCTCAGCACCAGGTCGCGGTTGCTGCACAGGGCGTCGATGCCCAATTGGCGCAGGTCACTGCGGTACGGGGCTTGCCCACCGTCCACCAACGATACAAACAACTCGCTGCCCACATAGCTGGAGCGCTGGCCGCGACTGCGCTGTTGCTCGGACAAGACCCGCGTGTCGCGCCGTACCTGGTAGTAAGCACGCGGCGGCGTGCCCCCATGCAGGTCATTGGCGCGGTAAAAGGGTTCGAAGGTCTGGCTGGCTTCGGCGCCACTGCCATAACCGGTCACCGCTTGAATCTGGTGGATCTCGTAATCCATCGGCCGCGTGCGGTCGGGGTTGACGTGGTACTCAGGGCATTGCTGGGTCAGATGCACGCGCTCGGTACGCATCGGGAACAGGTTGATCACCGGCGTGCAATACAGGGCGAAATTGGCCGCACTGAGGTTTTGCTCCAGCAGCGGGTCCACCTGTTTGAACAACACGATCACATCCAGTTGCTCGGTCGTGCAGCGGCTGACACTGGGGCCCAACCCTACGATGTCGACGAACATGAAGCGTTGCGGCAGGGCGAAGTATTCCTGCAACAACCGATAGCCCTGGAACGAACGTGGCCCGCAGGGCAACAAGGCTTCGCTGTCGCTATAGCCGGCACTGCGCAGCGCACTGTTGGGCAGGATCTGGTGCCAGGGCACAGACGCTTGCACAGGCATCGCCAACACACCCGCCGCCTGGGCCAGCAGCTGTTCCAGGACGCGCGACGGCATGGCGTCGCCACCTCGCAGGTGCAACGCCAGCGTGTCGAGGGACAGGTCGCTGAACCTCAGGCCAGCCCCCACGCTCAGACGCAGGCGCAGGGCGGCCTTGACCGTGCCGAGGCGCGACAGGTCGACCCCGGCCACGTGCGTGCCGCAGGCGAAGTAACGCGCCTCGACCAACGCCACCGGCCACAGGGTGACCTCGTGGGCCGTGCGAAACTCGCAGGCGGTCTGGTCAGACTTGCCCAACTGGCTGTGCAATGCCGTGTTGCGCGGCACTTTGTAGCCAGCGACCAGGTTGCCTTCGCCCATGTCCGGCTGCAGTTGCACGACCGCCATCGATGGCGTCGGCGCCAGGTAGTGCGGGTAGACCAACTCCAGCAGGTGATGGGTAAACTGGGGGAATTCGGCATCGATCTTCAATTGCACCCGTGCGGCGAGGAAGCTGAACCCCTCCAACAGCCGCTCCACATAGGGGTCGGCACAGGCATAGGTTTCCAGCCCCAGGCGTCCGGCCACCTTGGGGTAGTCGCGGGCGAATTCACCGCCGACTTCCCGCAGGTGGGCCAGCTCACGCTCGTAGTAGCGCAACAATTTTTCGTTCACCGTACGCCCCTTGTCTCAATATCAAAGATCCGCGCTTCACCTGCTTCGAGGTCGAGTTCGGTCTTCAGGTACAGGCGTTCGGGCAACGGTTGGCCCCAAAGCTCGCCATGAATTTCAAAGGCCATCTGGTTGGGACTGGTGAGTGTGCCTGCGGGAGCAACCGGCACCACACGCAGGCTGTCGCGCAAAATCCGCGGTTCGAAATCCCGGATCGCCTGGCAAATGCGCCGCCCCAATGCTTCACGGTCCAGGCCGGCGGCGGTTTTTCCAGCCAGATCGGGCAGGCCGAAATTGACCACTGATTGCCCCGCCAATGGCGACTCACTCAGATCACGGACGCTGCCCAGGCTGGTGCTGTTGAGCAGCCATCCCAGGTCGCGCAGTACCGCCCTGCGCAAGCCGCGCATGGACAAAATGCGCTGGTCGCGAGGCTCTGCGACCTGCTCGGGGTGGTCATCGCTCAAGCGATCGAGCAAGGACGGCTGCAAGCGTTCGAGACTGGTCAGTTCAGCCATGGCGAGAGACCTCTTATCGACGGTGCGGCGGGCGGACTGACGCGCCCGTCCGCTGGCATCCGAATCAGATTTTTTCCTTATTCGTTTCCAAGTCCCACTGCTTCGGCGTACCACTGATCACGCTTTTACCCTCGAAGGTGTCGACCGTATAACTGATGGTGATGAAGCTGATGGAAAGGGTTTCGACCGGGCGCTCGCCGTTACTGCTGGCCGAGTAGGAACTGATGATCGCGTCGCCCAGGATGAGCTTGAGGAACACCTGTGTGTTTTGCTCCGGGGTGCCCGTATGGATAAAGTGAATCTCGGCATCGCCCAGGCTCCCGCCGCGCAGGGACTGCATAAACAGGTCAGGCGAGGCCTGGTCGGTGGCCCTAGTCAGGGACATCTCCGAGAACGACGGGGTGCTGGGGCTACGGTCTGCGCGGCAAACGTTGGAAATCGCCCGGCCAACGCTCATATGGAGTGCGTCGATGGTGATCCACTCGTTGTGACCGTCGACCTTGGCAGTGCCTTTGATTTTTTTATCTTTGAAGTTCAGCAGGATCATGGTGAGTACCTTTCAGGGTTGAACAGCTGTGTTATGACGCTTTAGTGGAGGGCAGCCTGGAGACCAACCGCAGGGATACGGTCAACCCTTCAAGCTGGTAGTGAGGTCGCAGGAAAAATTTGGCGCTGTAAAAGCCGGGGTTGCCATCCACCTCTTCCACCACCACCTCGGCACCGGCCAACGGCTTGCGCGCCTTGTCGGCATCGGTGGCGGTCGCCGGGTTACGCTCCACGTAGCGACCGACCCAGTTGTTGAGCCAGGTCTGCATGTCGTCGCGCTCTTTGAACGAACCGATCTTGTCGCGCACGATGCACTTCAAGTAGTGAGCAAAACGGCAGGTGGCAAACAGGTAGGGCAGGCGCGCGGCCAGGTGGGCGTTGGCAGTGGCATCCGGGTCGTCGTACTCCGCCGGTTTATGCAGCGACTGCGCACCGATAAAGGCGGCCAGGTCGCTGTTTTTTTTGTGCACCAGCGGCATGAAACCGTTCTTGGCCAGCTCCGCTTCGCGCCGGTCGCTGATGGCGATCTCGGTCGGACAGGTCATGTCCACCCCGCCGTCATCGGTCGGGAAGGTATGCACTGGCAAGCCCTCCACCACGCCGCCGGATTCGATGCCGCGAATCTGCGAGCACCAGCCGTAGTGTTTGAACGAGCGATTGATGTTCACGGCCATGGCGTAGGCCGCGTTGGCCCAGGTGAAATCCTTGGCGTCAGCGGCATCGGTGGTTTCTTCAAAATCGAAGTCTTCGACCGGATTGCTCTTTGCACCGTAAGGCGCACGGGCGAGGAATCGGGGCAAGGCCAGGCCTACGTAGCGCGAGTCTTCACTGGCGCGCAGGCTGCGCCACGCCGCATGTTCCGGGGTCTGGAAGATCTTGGTCAGGTCACGCGGGTTGGCCAGTTCCTGCCAGGACTCCATGAACATCACACTGGGGTCGGCGGCAGTGATCAATGGGCAGTGCGCGGCGGCGCTGACGCGGGCAATCTGGCTCAACAACTCGACGTCCGGCGCACTGTTGTTGAAGTAGTAATCGGCGACAAAGACACCGTAAGGCTCGCCGCCGAACTGACCGTATTCCTCCTCATACAGCTTCTTGAAAATCGGGCTCTGGTCCCAGGCCACCCCTTTGAACTTGCGCAGGGTTTTGTGCACCTCGGCCTTGGAAATGTTCATCACCCGAATCTTCAGGGACTCATCGGTCTCGGTATTACTCACCAGGTAGTGCAAGCCACGCCAGGCACTTTCCACGGCCTGGAACTCCTCGTGGTGGAGGATGTGGTTGACCTGCTCGGTGAGCTTCTGGTCAAGGCTGGCGATCAGGCTTTCAATGGTGCCCATGACGTCATGGGACATCAGTGGCGTGCCCAGCAGCGCCTGTTCAGCCAGGGTGCGCACGGCGCTTTCCACGGCATCCCGCGCCCTCTCGGTCTTGGGCTTGAATTCTCTTTGCAGCAGGCTGGCAAAATCGCCGGCGTCGAAGGCCGTGGCCGCCGTTGCCTGGTCTGGCTGTTCCGATTGCATGGTGGACATGACGGTATCCTTGAAATTTGGGCAACAGCGTCCCCATGCCGGGGCAAACGGGGCACCGGCAGAGTCGACAGTCAGTCAGTTATTCGGGTTGTTGGGGGGTCGCGCACAGGGTTTTCATCAAGCCGGGATCGCTGAGCACAGTGGCCAGCAGTTCCTCGGCGCCCACCTTGCCGTCCATGTAGGTCAACAGGTTCGACAGCTGGCGACGTGCGGTCAGCAACTGGTTGAGGCTCGGCACCTTGCTGGCGATGGCACCTGGGGAGAAGTCGTCCATGCTCTCAAAGGTCATCTCCACCGGCAGGTTGCCGTCGCCCGTGAGGGTATTGGGCACCTGGAAGGCCACCCGCGGCTGCATGGACTTGAGGCGTTCGTCAAAGTTGTCGACATCGATCTCCAGGAACTTGCGCTCGGCCACTGGCGGCAACGGCTCTGCCGGTTTCCCGGAAAGATCTGAAAACACCCCCATCACAAAGGGTAATTGCACGGTTTTTTCCGCACCGTAGATCTCCACGTCGTATTCGATCTGGACGCGGGGCGCACGATTGCGGGCGATGAACTTCTGACTGCTTTCTTTGGCCACGGAACGGGCTCCGGTAAGTGGAGTGGGTAGGTAAACGTTCAGTTGTCGCTGTGGTGAATGCCGCTGACCTGCGCCAGTTGGGCGAGACCGTCGGGTGCGAGGTCTTGCAGCAACTCGATGAAATTCTTGTCGATCAGTGTCTTTGCCCGTTGCAGCAGGTACGGCACTGGGCTGGCGGGTTCGTGGGCATGAAAATAGCTGCACAGCCGGTCGATGACCTCGCGTGCCTCCTCGCGGCTGCGGATCTCAGCGTACGGTGGTTTCGGGGCGGCCACGGCTGGCGTTGCGACAGCGGCCGCAGCGGCCTCCTGCGGCGCAGGATCGAGCAGGAACCGGCTGACTATTTCAGCGGCACGGCGCAACGGTGCGGCCAAGCCATTGAAGTCGATGGCGCGGTCCACGCCGACTTTTTCCGTCAACCATTGCTCAATCTGCACGCTGTGCGCCAAGGCCTCGGTCAGCGCGGCGTGAACGGCCCGCAACGGTTGCGCATCGGTATCGGCGAACGCCCCTTCGATCATCGCCAGGCTCGGATGACCGCCCTCGCCGCCGGGTGCGCTCATGGCCAGATCGACCAGCCGCAAGCTGACCGCGCCGATCCCACGGGCGTTGATCAGCGGCGCATCCAACACATCACACACCAGGCCGTTGGGCGCGCACAGAAACGCGAGGATATTGATGCGCAGCAGCGGGTCGTTGCCATCCTCCGGGTCGAGTCTTGGGTACAGGCCGTCCCAGCAGTTGTTCAGCAACCCCTGCACCAGCCCCAGGCCAGCGGCCAGGCCTGCGAATGCGTGCAGATTGAGTTGGGCGCGCGTGGCCCAGATGGCCAGGCGCAGGTCGCGGCTACGCTCCATCATCGGCATTGCCAGCGCCATTACGCGCTTCCAGTCCGGGTCGATGGCCTGGGTAAGCGTGTCGCCGTACTGCACCTCGGGTTTACCCAGGGTCTCTTCTTCCAGCGCGAAGAATTGCGCCGAATATTCGAAATTCTGGCCACCGCCATCGGCCTCGCCCAGGGGCAAGGACAACCGGGTGAAATCCAGTGATTGAGCGTCGGCAGGCAACCCCATGCTGTGTCCCTCGTGCAAATTGCTCTGGCTGTAGAGCAATGCGTCGAGAGGTTGAATCCAACGGTTCAGAAAAACTGAGCCGGTTGGAGCCCATCGCTATGCCTACGGCCGAAAATGATCAGCGTGGGCGGATTTATATAGCGCTAGGCTTACACGCGAATGCAGGCAGTATCATGGCAGGGCGTAGGAATAAGCTGCGAATACCGGGCTTGTGGATTAAGGGCGCACACGCCAAAACACTGCTGCCGACCTTTAGGTCGGCCACCCACCGACAAATGCGTCCTCCAGTGTCGGATGGGTCGGCACGCGGAGACCGAAGGTGTCGCGCAGCAGTACCCGCAGTTCTTGCGCATTCTTCAACACGCGCTTTTCGCTGGGCTGATCCAGGCAGTGGATCGCGTATTGGGCGTTGTTCAAGGTATGGCGCTTACCGGGCGCCAGCAGCGCGACTTTCAATTGCCCCAGGAACGGCGAAGCCGGGTGGGTCGAGACGTACCAGTTGCCGATTTCGTAATCGATGGCCGCCTGCACTTGCAGGTCGAACACATACAAGCCACGCCATTCTCCCGCGACCTCGGCCCATAAGGTGTAGCTGCCCTCCTGCTGATTGAATGCCAGGCGATACGGCTCATGGGCCGTGGCCTGCACGGCCTCGGTGTCCAACCGCAACGGACTGCTCGGCACCATGCCGCCAAAGCCGACGTCGGTGATGTAGCGCACGCCTTCCAGGGTCACCAGGCTCAGGCGGTGGGTGCGCGCGGTGCGTGCGTCCGGCAGGCCGCCCATCACCACCCGCCCGGTAATACCGCGCGCGTCGAAGCCCAGTTCCTGCAGCAGCGCCAGGAACATCTGGTTCAACTCATAGCAATACCCACCGCGCCCATCGAACAAGACTTTCTGCTCGACGCTGGGCAAGTCGATGGGCACCGGCAGGCGCAGCAGGGT
>Ga0163161_10002000_pt1 | contig 14738 bp, 16 predicted proteins | sample S45metaG_FD_129847 | JGI IMG/M metagenome (GOLD analysis project Ga0163161, IMG submission 129847) | Switchgrass rhizosphere microbial communities from Kellogg Biological Station, Michigan, USA - S4-5 metaG | ecosystem: Host-associated > Plants > Roots > Rhizosphere > Soil | place: USA... | reverse complement strand
CAGTCCTTACAACATCCTAACTGCGGAAGTGGCGTAATTGGTAGCCGCACCAGACTTAGGATCTGGCGCTTCACGGCGTGGGGGTTCGAGTCCCTTCTTCCGCACAACAAGATAAAGGCCGTTCCGATTTAAAAATCGGAACGGTTTTGTTTTTAAAAACATTGATTAATAAAAATTGATGTGCTGTGCCGGTTGTGGCGATATATGGTTTCTTCTTAAATCTCATATCTCATATCTCCCGTCTAAAGCACATCTTACTATATCTCAGAAAAAATGAATATTACACAGGAAAAAACCGGCAACTTAAATGCTGTTGTAAAAATCAAAATCGCACCTGCTGATTACACTGGAAAAGTAGAGAAAGCCATTAAAGATCAAGCTAAAAAAGCACAATTACCTGGTTTCCGTAAAGGAATGGTTCCTGCTGCCCACATTAAAAAAATGTATGGCAAAAGTATCCTGGTAGAAGAAGTTAACAACTTGTTAAACGATACTTTATCTAACTATATCGCCGAGCAAAAATTAGAAATTTTAGGTCAACCGCTTCCTAAAATGGACGATGAACGCGAATTTAAATGGGATAATACAGATGATTTCGAGTTTGATTATGAGCTAGGTTTAGCACCTGCTTTTGATGTAAATCTTTCATCTAAAGATAAATTTACCGAATATGTTATTAAGGCTGATAAAGAAACTTTAGAAAGCCGTATCAAAAATATTCGTCGTAGCTATGGTAAAATGACTAATCCTGAGGTTTCGGCTGATGATGATGTACTTTACACTGAATTAACTCAGGTAGCTACAGATGGTACTGCTGTTGAAGGTGGTATTACCAGTACAGCAACCATTCGTTTAGATCAGGTTAAAGATAAAAAAATCCTTAAATCGTTAATCGGTTTAAAGAAAGATGATGAAGTTACGATCGATATCCAAAAAGCATTAGAAGATGCTGCGGTAATTGCTAAAGCTTTAAATATTTCGGAAGAAGAAGCTGCTGAGCTAAAAGCAAACTTTAAACTTCACGTTAAAAACGTTAACCGCTTAGAAGAGTCAGATTTAAACCAAGAGTTTTTTGATAAATTATTTGGTGAAGGTACTGTAACTGACGAAGCTGGTTTCAGAGCAAAAATTACTGAAGAAGTAGAAGGTATGTTTAAACAAGATGCTGAACGTAAATTATCTAACGACATTTATGAAGCACTTTTAACCAAACACAATTTCGAATTGCCTGACGAATTTTTACGTCGCTGGTTAAAGGCTACAAACGAAAAACTGACCGACGAAGAGTTGACTGAAGGTTATGATGATTTCGCTAAAAACCTTAAATGGACTTTAATCGAAAATAAAATCATCAAAGATAACAGTATCGAAATTAAATATGAGGATGTAGTTCAGGCAGCTAAGGCTAAATTAGATGCACAGTTTAGAATGTACAGCCCAAGTCCGCTTCCCGAAGATCAACTGGCTCAATATGCCGTTCAGTTTTTACAGGAAAAAGAAAATGCAAACCGTGTTTTCGAAGAGGTAAAAGCATTAAAAACTTTCGAACAAATCAAATCTGTTGTAACTTTAGAGCAAAAAGATATTGATTACGATAAGTTTATTGCGCTGGATAAAAAGTAAGCGTTTGGCGTAAGGCGCTTTGAAAATGATTGTGCTATTGCTATATTGAGTTATGGCTCAATTTAAATTTCAATCGCTCGAAGTTTGGCAGTTATCAATCGCGTTAACTGATAAATTACTTGATATAGCTGACCGATTGTCAGTTGATAAAAAATACAGATTTGCAGAGCAGCTCAATGGGGCTGCTCTTAGCATATCTAACAATATTGCCGAAGGCTCAGGTTCTATTTCTAATAAGGAATTCGCTCATTATCTGAATATTGCGCATCGCTCTGCCTTTGAGAATGCAAATATTTTAGTAGTTTTAGAACGAAGAAAATATATTTCTGACAAAGAACTGAACGATTATCTAGAAGAATTAGATAAATTGGCACGGAAATTAACCAACTTCAGGAAATATTTATTAAAATAACTTGCGTATTTGGTTTAGGCTTAACCCGCTTATCGCAAAACGCCAAACTCTATAACTATGAACATAGATTCACAAGAATTCAGAAAATTTGCCGTTAAACATCAGGGAATTGGCGGTTTACACGTAGATAAATTTATTGCTCAGGCTAATCTGAACCCTAAGAGCATGACACCATATATCATTGAAGAACGCCAGTTGAATGTAGCACAAATGGATGTTTTCTCTAGGTTAATGATGGACCGTATTATCTTTTTAGGTGATGCGATTTATGATCAGAATGCCAATATCATTCAGGCTCAGTTGTTGTTTTTGCAATCAACAGATGCCGATAGGGACATTCAGATCTACATTAACTCTCCAGGTGGTTCGGTTTATGCAGGTTTAGGTATTTATGATACCATGCAATATATACAACCAGACGTAGCTACAATCTGTACAGGTATGGCCGCATCAATGGGGGCCGTTTTATTGGTAGCAGGTGCAAAAGGAAAACGTGCTGCATTACCTCACTCAAGAGTAATGATTCACCAACCATCAGGAGGCGCACAAGGCGTAGCATCTGATATGGAGATCAACTTGAGAGAGATGTTGAAATTGAAAAAAGAATTATACGATATTATTTCAGAGCACTCTGGGCAAACATATGATTGGGTAGAGAAAGCTTCAGATCGCGATTACTGGATGACAGCTGACGAGGCAAAAGGATTTGGTATGGTTGATGAGGTGTTATCGAGAAACGCAAAAAAAGATGGCGAAACAAAATAAAGAGTCCCGTTGTTCATTCTGCCATTCTGGCAAGCATGAAACGTTAATGCTGATTGAAGGCATGGATGCGTTTATCTGCGATAAATGTGTAACCCAGGCCAACCAATTGCTTGCGCAAGAATTAGGGACAAAAGGGACAAAGAATATTCAAGAGGCGATAAACTTATTAAAACCTCTTGAAATTAAACAACATCTTGATCAGTATGTTATTGGTCAGGACGATGCTAAAAAGGTATTATCCGTTGCCGTTTACAATCACTACAAACGTTTAAATCAGAAAGTTGATAAAGACGAGATTGAGATCGAAAAATCAAATATCATGTTGGTAGGCGAAACCGGTACTGGTAAAACACTTTTGGCTAAAACCATTGCAAAAATTTTGCATGTGCCATTCTGCATCTGCGATGCAACTGTTTTAACCGAAGCGGGTTATGTAGGTGAAGATGTTGAAAGTATTTTAACACGTTTGCTTCAAGCTGCTGATTATGATGTAGCAGCTGCTGAACGCGGTATCGTTTACATCGATGAGGTAGATAAAGTAGCACGTAAAAGTGATAACCCATCCATTACACGTGATGTATCGGGAGAAGGTGTTCAGCAGGCCTTATTGAAAATTTTAGAAGGTACGGTTGTAAATGTTCCACCCCAGGGCGGACGTAAGCACCCCGATCAGAAAATGATCCCGGTAAACACGAATAACATTTTGTTTATCTGTGGTGGGGCATTTGATGGTATTGAACGTAAAATTGCCAACCGTTTACGCACGCAGGCGGTAGGTTATAAAGTAAAGAAAGATGAGACAGTTTTAGATCTTAAAAATCTTTATAAGTATATTACACCTCAGGATTTGAAATCTTTTGGATTAATACCAGAATTAATTGGTCGTATACCGGTTCTTTCTCACTTAAATCCATTGGATAAAGAATCTTTAAGAAACATTTTAACCGCACCTAAAAATTCATTGATCAAGCAGTATGTGAAGCTTTTTGCTTATGAAGACGTAAAGCTCGTTTTTGATGAAGACGTTTTAAATTTTATTGTAGATAAAGCAATGGAATATAAACTGGGTGCACGTGGTTTAAGATCAATCTGTGAAGCGATTATGTTGGATGCGATGTTTGATACACCAACGCAGACGGATGTCAAGGAACTGCACATTAATCTCGATTACGCGATAGAGAAATTTGAAAAGGCTGACTTTAAAAAGTTGAAGGCCGCTTAAAAATTCAATCCTCTCGCGAAAGCGGGGGGATTTTTTTTTAATGCAATATTGTTAACGCTAGGCGCCAAGCGCTATGCTCAAAACTAAAGAATATGAACGAAGAAAAAGACGTAAAAAAAGACGAAGAGATAGTAGAGAAATCGAAAAAAGTAAAAGAGGTAGAAACTCCCGTTAAATCAGGATTAAAATCGAAAGATGAAATTGTTAAAAATTGGTTGCCACGTTATACCGGTAGAACCTTAGATCAATTTGGCGATTATATTCTGCTAACTAATTTTAGTAAATATGTAACCATGTTTTCCGAATGGAACGATAATGCACCGGTTATGGGTTTAGATAAGCCTATGCAAAGCGTTACTGCTAATGGCATCACAATTATCAACTTTGGCATGGGAAGTCCCTTGGCAGCAACCATGATGGACTTATTAACTGCCATTAAGCCTAAAGCAGTTTTATTTTTAGGTAAATGTGGCGGTTTGAAGAAAAAAAACCAGTTGGGCGATTTAATTTTACCTATTGCCGCAATTAGGGGAGAAGGTACATCAAATGATTACCTGCCGGCGGAAGTACCTGCATTGCCAGCATTCGCCTTGCAGAAAGCGATTTCTACAACTATACGCGACCATGGTAGGGATTATTGGACCGGAACCTGTTATACTACCAACCGCAGGGTTTGGGAACACGACAAAGAGTTTAAAAAGTACCTGAAAACTTTAAGGGCTATGGCTGTAGATATGGAAACTGCTACAATTTTTACTACGGCCTTTGCAAACAAAATTCCAGCTGGCGCATTGCTTTTAGTTTCCGATCAACCAATGATACCTGAAGGTGTTAAAACCGCCGAAAGCGATAGCAGCGTAACCGAAAAATATGTAGAAACACATTTAAGAATCGGTATTGATTCGTTGAAACAGTTAATTAATAACGGATTAACAGTCAAACATTTGTTGTTTTAGGATGAAATCGCCATCCTGAGCTTGTTTCAGGGACTTTAGTTTGGTGTACTTTTATTATGATAAATGCGCTGAAATAAATCTGATAACGGTCGGATCAGCATGACGTACCGGGTTAGGGCAATCGCCATCCTGATCCTGTTTCAGGATCTTTTAATCTGAGTTATTGAAGATAGATGCTGACATAAATCCGATAGGCCTTGCATCAGCATGACATAGACTTTAAATTTAAACTGTAAATCCTGGTAAGTAGCCATGCAATACCAGGTCTTCTTCGCTGTTGATGTTGTAGTTGCAGCGATTGTGCAAAAGTACAATGCGATCGGAAATAGCTAAAATAGACTTGTAGTAATGATCGGTAATGATAAAACCTTTGTATGCTTTCATCCGAGTGATATGGTCTTTCAATTCTTCGATCCACAGTGGCGATAATTGCGAAAATGGCTCATCTAGAAGTATATATTGTGCATCGCTATAAATCATTAATAAACATTCTATAAACCTGCGTTCCCCACCAGATAGGTTGTAAAATCTAGCCTTTAAATGATTGGCAATAACTTCAATTTGCTGTAGTTCAGCTTGTCGGTTTTTGCAAAAGATATTAATGGCCTGAAAAATACTAATCTGGTTTGGAATGAAATTATCCTGAGGTAAATAAGATAGATTGTTTGACAGATAGCCTTTTTCATATACTTTATTATTTATATTTAGGTATTTGAAGTTCGCTTTTACACTTCCAAAAATGATCTTTAACATAGTTGATTTACCAGATCCATTCCTGCCCAATAGACCGACTACTTCACCAATTTTACAGTTAAGATAAACGCTGCTTAATACTTCCCGATCTGCAAAAGATTGGTTAACACTGTCGATAAAAAGTCTTTGCATATAGATGAAATGATTAAGATTCCGATAAAAACAATTAAATCATATAAAATCAGGTTTGTCATGATTTTTTTAAAGCCTATGCCCTGATTTTTGAAAAAGTATGCAGTAGATTGATAAAACATGAAATATATGGCGGCAGAAAATAGCCAGCCAATAAGCTTGATGAATAAGGCAAAGGAGTAAATCCCTGGCTCCTTAAAGCCTGTTAAAATGAAAAATACTGATGTGAGCAAACTGACCAGTACATTCCATAAAAAAATGGGTTTGTATATAGTTAGAGATTTTTTGAGTAGACCAATCGACATGACTTAAAGATATAAAATCATAACGATAAACTTAGTTGTAACTAAACAAAAAAGATTGGCAGCTTGTAATCGTCATTTCGACCGTAGCAGAGAAATCTAATAACAAAAAAAGATCGGCCATTAGCCGATCTTTTTTTGTTTATATGAATCTAAATCTCCTATCCTAAATAAGATTTTAAGATTTTACTTCTTGATGTATGACGTAAACGCTGTAACGCTTTATCCTTAATCTGACGAACACGTTCGCGGGTTAAATTAAATTTCTCGCCAATTTCTTCCAGAGAAAGTGGATGGTTAGAACCTAAGCCGAAGAATAAAACGATAATTTCTCTTTCTCTCTCGGTTAAGGTAGATAAAGAACGTTTAATTTCTTCTGATAAAGATTCATTAATCAATGAGCTATCCGTATTTGGTTCGTGGTTTTCCAATACATCTAATAATGTATTTTCTTCACCTTGAACAAAAGGGGCATCCATTGATACATGGCGGCCTGAATTACTAAGTGTGTCCGAAATTTTATCCACTGTAGTTTCTAAAATATCGGCAAGTTCTTCTGGAGAAGGCTCACGCTCGTATTCTTGCTCTAATTTAGAGAAAGCTTTACTGATCTTGCTTAACGAGCCTACCTGGTTTAAAGGTAAACGTACAATACGGCTTTGCTCGGCAATTGCCTGCAAGATAGATTGACGAATCCACCAAACGGCATAAGAAATGAATTTGAAACCTTTAGTCTCATCAAAACGTTTTGCTGCTTTAATTAAACCTAAGTTACCTTCATTGATTAAATCGCCTAAGGTTAAGCCCTGATTTTGATATTGTTTTGCAACAGATACAACGAAACGCAAGTTGGTCTTAGTCAATCGCTCTAATGCAGCCTGATCGCCCTCACGAATCTTCCTTGCTAAAATTACTTCCTCTTCTGCTGTTATTAAATCTACTTTGCCAATTTCGTGTAGGTATTTATCTAATGACTGACTTTCACGGTTGGTAATGGATTGCGTTATCTTGAGTTGTCTCATTTATACGAATTGTGTGCTCTTTAATTATTGAGTGTGCAAAGTTACGAAATTGTATAGCAATCCGAAAGGATAAAATGCTGAAAATGTTACTGTTTGCACAAGTTTTTTACAGTTTTACTTATAGCAAAAATCATTCCAAACAAAATTCTGCCATCGTATGCATCATTAGCTGTATTATAGTTGTTTTTCGATTATTATTTATTGTAAATCAATAAATATATTTTGAATTATAATAATTTATTTTTTATGTTTGTCCTACAAATAATTAAATAAATATGACGTTTCTTAAATTTCTATTTTTCAGGCTAAAGAATACGTCTGCAAATTATTGGGCGATTTTGTCCTTAAGATTTTTTGTCAGATTACTTGGCGCAATAACTGTCTTTTACTTTTTGGTCTGCCTGGATTCTGATAGAGCGAATGGGACAAAGTATCTTTATAATTTAATCTCTACTGTTTTTTATGCACTATTTTTTGTGTTTTTAGAATGGTATTTAAAAGCTTTATTAAAAAATGATGTGCTTAAGTGGCTCAGCATTTTAAAATGGGTTCCGCTTTGCCTTACAGTTATCTTAGTATGTTTAACAACTAAACTCAATTCCTTTATCTGGCTAAAAGAAACCATTGAATATATAATTTATTCTTACACCCGGGTATGGCCAATGGTTTTTATCCCAAATTTGAGTTTTATCATTATCACCCTGTTAATTTTTTATGCTTCGGCAATACTTGCTAGGAATAAACAGCTAAAAGAAGAAAACGATTTAACAATTTAATATGAAATATATAATTCTGGCTCGGTTTATACGTGCATTCATGTATTTTGGTGTGTTGATTATTTCTGTAGGAATGCTTGTAAATATTTATGGAGAAATTTTTAATACTAAAAAATATTTACAAATTGGAAAGATGACTTTTGGTAATACAACACCCGGCTACCCCATGCGTATGGGCTTACAGATTTCAATTCCTGATACGATAATAACATTTAAGCGTGCTAAGTCCGTTGGTCGTATCAGCCGGTTTAATCAATCTCTTTATAATCAGTCATTCCCTTACAACTCTTCGGATGTGAAAGATAAAATAATCCAAAAGTTGGTGGTAAGCGATGCCCCTTATCCGGTATCGGCCTTTAACCGTATTCGGTTAGATAATGCGGTTCAGGTCAATGTAGATACCAAACACAGGGCATATAGAATTTTCTGGACAGTTACATCCACGATCAAAGATTTATCGCTGATGCTAATTTTTATCTTAATTGTAAAACTCATCAATATCTATCTTCAGGGAGAATTCCTGAATAGAAAAAGCTTTAGGTTAATTTCTTATGTTGGTTTACTTTTGATTTTTATTGAGGTTTTTGAGTTCATTTTTACTTTTATTAATGCCAGAATAATTCCGGGTATTCACCTGGAAACTTCGGGAATAAGAGCGAGTTTTATAACAAGCAACATAGAAATGAACCTGAATTTTGGTAATGCTGTTAGCTATAGTAATATAGGCATTGGTATAATGGTTGTAATCCTTTCGAAGGTTATAAAAGATGCTGTTGCAATTAAACAAGAAAATGATTTAACGATTTAACTTTACCTTCAGTCACCTATGCCCATCATAATAAATCTAGATGTCATGCTTGCTCGTCGCAAAATGTCGCTCACTGAACTAAGTGAACGGGTAGGGATTACGATGTCTAATTTATCCATATTAAAGACCGGTAAGGCGAAAGCAATCCGTTTAGAGACTTTGGAGTTGATCTGTGCAGTTTTGGATTGCCAGCCAGGCGATATTTTAGAATTCCGCGCAGAGTAACTTACGAAGTTTAAACGGGTTGCAGCACGGGAATGACTTCGTAAGTTTAGCAATGATTTTTTCGCCGAAGCACGACGAACCCTGGTAAATAAACCTGATAGAACGGAAAGCCCGGAGCGCAGCGAGGACTTGAAGAGATAGCAGGACAGGAGGCCGCCATTGAAAAAAAACCGTTCATTTTCAAAAAAAAAACAATCTAAACAGATCTCTCCGTTCCGCGATGCTGCAGTCGAGATGACGACTTTCTTATGTTTTTTTGAAAAGATAGACTAAAAAAACCTTCCAGTTTTCACTGAAAGGTTTGTACATTATGATTAAATGTTTTAAGCTTTAGTCTTTTTACTTTAAGCTTATTACGCTTGTTCAGCCAATACTTTAGTAACTAAATCTGCGGCTTCTTTTAAAGCGATTGCTGAGTAAACCTGAAGGCCAGACTCATCAATTAATTTTTTAGCTTCTTCGGCATTTGTGCCTTGTAAACGGCAGATAATTGGCACTGGAATGTTACCGATTTCTTTATAAGCATCGATTACACCTTGAGCAACACGGTCGCAACGAACTATACCGCCGAAAATGTTGATCAAAATTGCTTTAACGTTAGGGTCTTTCAAAATGATGTTGAAAGCCGCTTTAACCGTTTGTGCATTAGCAGTTCCACCAACGTCTAAGAAGTTAGCAGGCTCACCACCGGCCAATTTAATAATATCCATGGTAGCCATCGCTAAACCTGCACCGTTAACCATACAGCCTACGTTACCATCAAGGTTAACGAAGTTTAGGTTAGAAGCGCTTGCTTCAACTTCCATCGGATCTTCTTCTGTAACATCGCGCATTGCTGCATAATCAGGGTGACGGAATAAACCGTTTTCATCCAGATTCACTTTAGCATCAACTGCAATTACTTTATCATCAGAAGTTTTTAATACCGGGTTGATTTCAAACATTGAAGAATCGGTTGCTTCATAAGCTTTATATAAAGCAGTTACAAATTTAACCATCTCTTTAAAAGCATTACCGCTTACACCTAGGTTAAAGGCAATTTTACGCGCCTGAAAACCTTGTAAACCAACTTTAGGATCGATTTCTTCTTTGAAAATTAAGTGTGGCGTATGTTCCGCAACTTCTTCGATATCCATACCACCTTCTGTACTGTACATGATAATGTTACGGCCTTTTGCACGATCTAACAATACAGAGATGTAGAATTCTTTGGTTTCAGAAGCACCTGGATAATAAACATCCTGGGCTACTAAAATTTTGTTCACTTTTTTACCTTCCGGACCGGTTTGAGGGGTTACCAATTGCATACCAATAATATCAGTTGCACGTTGTTTAACCTCTTCAAGGTTTTTGGCTAATTTAACACCGCCACCTTTACCGCGACCACCAGCGTGGATTTGCGCTTTAATTACAACCCAGTCAGAATTGTAATCTATTTTCAGTTGCTTAGCAGCCTCAACAGCTTGCTCAGGAGTATCGGCAACTATTCCTTCTTGAACGTTAACACCGAAACTTTTTAATATCTGTTTACCCTGGTATTCGTGAATATTCATTTGCTACAAAATTTGCCCAAAGCTACAATTTCAAACCCTTTAAACAAATAGCAATTGCCGATTTTTTCAGAAAATGAACGTTTTATGTTAATCGTGAAAAGCGATGTGGTACATAAGCTGATTATTGGGGCTTAACCTCAATAAAGAAGCAGATGAAGCTATTCTACAATACTTTTTTTGCTAAATTTTTAATTTCATCTTTAAAGTTCTTATCGAAAACAGCTTTTAAAGACCCTGTTTTTAAGTTGTATGTAAAATATTCAACCTCATCCTTATCATCAAATTCTTTATCTCCATTAGTATCCTTTATCAGATCCATTAATATTAAATCATGTTTGTCGTCTATTTTCCAGCTACTTATATCATAGTTGTTTGGAGATACCCGGATAAATGATTTTCCCTCGAGGTTGGAGAGGTAAAGTTTACTAGGATCTTTGTCTGTTAGTTTTTTATTGCCATCATAGTCCGAATCGGTGATATTATAGTAGATAAACTGATCGGATAAAGTATTTTGATTATTTGGACTATGTTCTGAATGACCAATATTGAAGGAGTTGATAATAACTTTGTCTTTAGTCAATAATTCGCTTTTACCTGAAACAACATTGTGAAAGATGAGGTTCCAATGATTGGAATTCACGTCTCTTTTATAACTTTCGTAATCGCCATTATTTAATCTTAATGGATATAACAGCATATCTGTTTTACCAATGATGATTGGAGAATCGTATTGTATTTTAGGCTGACTTTTCGTTTGAATGTTACTTGTTTCATCAGTAGAAATGGTTTTACTTTCCTCAGTGCAGGACGATGCCAGTATGGTAATACTTAGTAGTGTTATTGAGATTGTTTTTTTCATTGTTGTTAATTTTGATTTAGGGGGGATATAGCCAATAAATTTTATCGGTCTAAGATTGCCGATATTAGGTTGTATTCGGAAACGGCATTATACATTTGTTTTAAAATGTGCTAACTCCCTGCAAATGGTGTTCCGAATATACCAACAGCTAATTCCGCCCAGATAAGGAATAAGGTCAGCAAAATAACAACGAGTATTATCGTTTTTAAGGTACCCGTTTTTAAATTTCTGATTACAAGTTCAATAGCCAAACCTGTGCTTGTTAATAATAAGCCTGCGATTACAAAATCGGATAGTGTCCAATCCACTTCATTCGTGAACTGCATGGCTATTAAAGGAATAGCTAATATCGATGCTATTACGCTTAAAATAATGATGATCCTTGGTTTGCCTGAATTTAATGTTTCTTGATTTTTCATGATTTTTATAGTTTAATATACATTTTAAATGGATAATTAAATAATTTTTAGTTTCCCCGATGCGGTCTGCATCAGGGAGCTAAGGGTTGAGCGGTTAATTATAATTTAGTTTATCAATAATTTAAGCGATACCAGTTTTTTGTGATTTTAAAATTGTTTTCCTTATAAGAAGATTGAATTTCTTTTTCTAAACGTTTAATTTCATTCGGATCATCTGTATATACAAATGCTGAATAATGACTTAAAAAGCCACGGTTAATGAAAAACTCTACCACTACCTGATTTTTTTCATTTGTGGATATTGAAATGTCATTTCCTCCATTTGATATTAGTGCGTACTTAAATTCGTCCAGATGATGAACTGATTTCTTAGCATCGTATATTATGTTGCCACTTTTAATCCGTGATATGATTTCTTCTCTTTGTCCTTTTCTGAAATGCCAATCAATTTTTTCAAAATAGTCTTCACTAAAAAGTGAAATAGTACCTAGGCAAACGCCGAAAATTAATGCTGTTATATGGAATTTTGTGGTTATACCTTTTTTAGCTATAATACTGTATAGTAAATATGATGACAGAATAAGTCCAATAAAAAGGTACGGTAGTATAAATACATAGGACATAAAACCCCCTCCGTAATAATATATAAATGGCCCTTGTAAAATGGATAGAAAAATTATTAGTAGCGCTAGCAGATTCTTTAACATGATTTTATTTATTTAACCCAAAATATTCCGCCGTATTCCAATCCTGTAAATTCCACGATAACCAGCCCGATTTCTTGTAACGTTCTTTGAAATAACCGATTCTTTGGTCCAATTTTCTCATCAGTGTTTCTTCTGGCCGATCTACTTTGGCAACTTCAGAATCGTTATTGGTTGAAGGATGGATTTTTGACCGGTTTTTATCTAAAAATGGGAGCGTCTTTTCTGATAAAGAGGTTAAGTAATAAGGATCGATAGCAACGGCGTCAACATGGTTGAGGTTGTATTTTACGATTAAAACATCCCAGTTAATGGTACTAAAAGCAAGTAATAACGCAAACCAGATGTTCCCGTTTACTTTAAATAGATAAAATATAGTTTTCTGTTTGGCTACCTTTAAATAAACAGTGGCCAAACCAATGATACAGAGAACAGCAAATACCAATACACCGATTCTTTTATGCGTTAAGCCATGGAATTCGATATAATAACCATCGCGGATAAATACCGATATGATCAGGATAAAATTTTGAATCATCCAGGTAAAAGCAAGCACCCTTAACGTTTTGCTTTTGCGATAAAAATTTAGATTTCCCCTAAAAAAGTAAAGGATTACAGCCATGGCCATTACAATACTAAAGATTAGTGTATTCGTGCCCTGGTGTAGCTCTCCTGAGAAATTTCCCGAAGGTTTATAACCGAACCAAAGCGTGGTAATATCGATGGCATTTAATAACAGCAATAGAAGGTTAAGGGCAACAAATGAAATTATGCCGACAATATATTCGGTTTTTAAAGCCATTTTTCGTGTTAAGAGGTTGCCGCTAAATGTTTCTACAATATTGTACCAGATCGTTTTTTGACCTAATTTCCTCCTGATCCTTACTAGTTGTTCCTTGCATTTCAGTTCTGCTTTTTCTAAACTTTTATCAAAAAATGCAAGTAATAAACCTCCTGTTAAAACTAATCCAAAGCAGAAATGCATGATACGTCCGATGCTTAAGTCTTTGAAAAAGAAATGAAGGATATTTTCGAAAAACTGTCCGATGTTCGTTAATACGCTTTCGGCATAGTGTGCAAAAACATTATTGGCTGCAGAATACAAACATGCAAAAAAGATTACGGCAATTACCGGTATAAAAATGTACTTGATTAACTTAAAAACAGGTTTAAGGTTAAAATTGCCTATGCTTATTTTACTTAGATGACGTATTGCATTAAAAGGTACCGTAATCATTTGTAAGATGCTGGCAAGAAAAGCGGTGAAAATTGTTCTGATCTGCTGGTTATGGCTAAAACCTATAAATAACAGCAAACTGATGTAATAGGTGGCAACAGATAGATCAGAGTTATTAACCACAACCAGTACCGCCGCCAAAAGATGTGCTAAACCATAAATTTTTAGTTTATTGCTTTTAACTACATCGGGGTGAATAAAAGTGATAGCCAGTAAATAAATACTATAAATAAGCAAATTGAGTGCTAATCTTTCCTGCCAGAAGAGAAAAGTGAACAAGAGGCCACCCAGCAAGACGGACAGTGATAATAGGTTGGATTTATTTTTCATTTTATAATAAGATTGTGGTTACAATTAAGAAATACATGATAGCAATGGGGATGTTAACAAGCTGGAGTAATATGGTCGATATTAAGGATGCTCTGTTTGATGTATAAATGAAACTAGAAACGATGAGGGCAAGCATTACAAACAGGTTAACTATAATGGCAATAGAAAGATATATAATGCCAAAAGAGATCAGAAATTCAGACCTGAAAAGACAAAAACTAAGAAATAGTGCAGTTCCTGCAATGAAAGAAGTCAGTGTGGTTTTCTTCCCGATTTTAATAGTTAAAAGCGTTGTATTTTTCATTTTAAAAGTGCTTTGAAATTCAAAGTATATAAATAAAAAAAATAGTTATAATTTTTTGATCATTTTTTCAAGTGCATCTAAATGTGCTTTAAAGGCCTGTTTGCCCAAAGCCGTGATAGAGTAGGTGGTACTGGTTTTTCTGCCGATAAAACCTTTATGTACCTTGATAAATTCTGCCTGCTCTAAAGTATTCAGGTGTGAGGCCAGGTTCCCATCTGTTAATTCGAGCATCTGTTTCAGGTCGTTAAAGCCAATTTCATCGTTTACCACCAGGATAGACATTACACCCAACCTGATCCGGCTATCGAATATTTTATTTAAATCTGCTATCGGGTT
>Ga0163161_10001999_pt1 | contig 14754 bp, 12 predicted proteins | sample S45metaG_FD_129847 | JGI IMG/M metagenome (GOLD analysis project Ga0163161, IMG submission 129847) | Switchgrass rhizosphere microbial communities from Kellogg Biological Station, Michigan, USA - S4-5 metaG | ecosystem: Host-associated > Plants > Roots > Rhizosphere > Soil | place: USA... | reverse complement strand
TGATATTGAATGTGATGTGGTGGTTATTGGCGGTGGTTTATTAGGTTCATCAAGTGCATTACATTTAGCTGAACAAGGCGTAGATACCGTCATATTAGAAAAAAATCGAGTTGGTAGTGCAGCTTCTGGCAGAAATGGCGGACAACTTACCCCTGGTTTGGCACGCTGGGAAGCTCAAGAAATGGCCGATCGCTTAAGCTATGAAGATGCAAAAAAACTCTGGCATTTTACCTCTACAGAAGCCATGCAACTGATTGATGATATCTCAGAAAAATACCAGCTCAACTTTGACCGAAAACGTGGTCACATTACCGCCGCCGTTCATGAAGGACATTTGGTTGGTTTAACACAAGGTGCCGATGCACGAAAATATTTAGGTGAAGACCATACGCGCATTGTGGGTAAACACGAACTCATGGACTTTATTAAGTCTGATTATTACACAGGTGGTTTAATTGATGAGTTAGGTGGACAAATCCATCCTTTAGCTTTAAATCGTGGCTTAATTTATGGCTTTTGCCAAAATGGCGGTACTGTTTATGAACAAACAGAAGTTCTTTCAATAGAAGAAAAAGCAGATGGTATTTATGTTCAAACAGCAAATGCCGTAGTGAAAGCTAAAAAATCTGTGGTTTTAGCAGTACACCATGCTTCTTTTAAACTTTTATCAGAACAAAGCAATACTACTATTCCCTTTTATACCTATGTTGCGACGACTGCTCCACTAGAGCTTGATACTAAAGAGCTGCTGCCATTTGGGCATCCCGTTTACGACACTCAGTTCCAGATTGATTACTACCGCCCTGTGTTTAACAATCGTTTATTGTTTGGTGGCCAAGGCACAGGAACATGCTGGGGACCAGAGAAAACCTTAAATTACCTAGAGCATCGAATTCATACCGTGTTTCCACAAATTAAAAATCTAGAAATGGATTTTGTCTGGAGTGGGACAACTGATTTAACTGTAAATGGCGCGGTCGATAGCCGTAAGTTTGGTAATAAGTTCCCGATTTATGCTGTTCACGGTTGGAGTGGTCACGGCGTTGCACAGACGGTTCGTATTGGTAAAGCCATTGCAAATGACTTTGTTGGGCAATCTAACGACTTTGAAATGTTATCTAAAATTGACCATCAAAACATTATGTTTGGTCGTACCCTTGCACCCGTTGTTATTCCGCTCGCAAAAAGTATGTATGGCATCGGCGCAATGATCAACCCAGGTAAAATGGTGTCTTTCTAATTTATAAAATAACCAATTTCAAAAAAAGGATTCGTATAGCTTTGTACGGATCCTTTTTATTTAACTGAGTAAAATCCTTTTCAAACTAGGTTATCCCTAGCCAATCTATTACAATAGCCCCAGCTTTTTTATTCAGCGCATATATTTTGAGCAACTCATCTTCCCAATTAAAACGTGGACTTAAAAATCGTCACATCCAATTAATCGCTATGGGTGGCGCTGTCGGGACAGGATTATTTTTAGGCTCTGCACAAGTGATCCAGTCTGCTGGCCCTTCTATTATTTTAGGTTATGCCATTGTCGGTTTGGTCGCATTTTAATCATGCGCCAAATGGGTGAAATGATCGTAGAAGAACCTGTGGTCGGTTCCTTTAGTTACTTTGCACAAAAATATTGGGGAAGATTCCCCGGTTTTTTATCGGGCTGGAATTATTGGGTGGTCTACATTTTAGTCGCGATGACTGAACTAACAGCCGTTGCCAAATATGTGCATTACTGGTGGCCGCATATTCCTGCATGGATATCAGCCTTATTTTTCTTTGTTCTGGTTACTTGTTTGAACTTAGGCAACGTTAAATTTTATGGTGAATCTGAATTTTGGTTAGCCATTATTAAAGTCGCTGCTGTCATTTCCATGATCGTATTTGGCTTATATTTATTGCTTACAGCGGGTAGCGACTCTACAGCTAGCATTTCAAACCTATGGCAGCATGGCGGATTTTTCCCGCATGGGTTTTCGGGTTTATTCTATATGCTCGCCTTCTTAATGTTTGCATTTGGTGGTATTGAACTGATTGGTATGACCGCCGCTGAAGCTGAAAATCCTGAAAAAAGTATTCCTCAAGCGATTAACCAAGTCATCTTTCGAATTTTGATTTTTTATGTCGCTTCACTTGCGATTATTATGTCGCTCATTCCTTGGAATCAGCTTGACTTAGGTGGGTTAGATAAAAGCCCCTTTGTGATGATTTTTAGTCAGCTTGGTATCGGTTGGGCAGCTCATTTACTGAACTTTATTATTTTAACAGCTGCACTGTCTGTTTATAACAGCGGTATGTATGCCAATAGCCGTATGCTTTATGGGCTAGCAGTACAAGGCAATGCCCCTAAAGTTTTTGCAAAACTCAGCGCACAAGGCGTACCTAAACCTGCTGTGATCTTTTCTTCTATTCTGATTTTTGGTTGTGTATTACTTAACTATTTCATACCAGAAGAAGCTTTAAGCTATCTCATGTATATGGCTGTTGCAGCTTTGGTTTTAAACTGGGCGATTATTAGCTTTACCCATTTGAAGTTTAAACGTGCGATGAAACTTGAAGGTAAAGTTGCCAAATTCCCAGCGCTGTTCTCACCTTTGAGTAACTATGTCGTTTTAATTTTCATTGGCATGATTTTATATATTATGTGGACTCAAGGTTTTGAAAAATCTGTGATTTTAATTCCAATATGGATTGCTTTAATGCTTGGACTATATAAAGTTTTAAGATTAAAAAAATCACTCTAATCTTCAAAGCAGGCTTATTCAAACAGGATAAGCCTTTCATGATTGATTAGCTCGTGCCTTCCTAAGTAACTTCAGAAAATCTACTCAAAAAACCATTCACATTCTATTCATCATTATTGAATTATTCTCTGCTAGATACATTGATATGTAAGCCTTAGTCATTCTAAACATTGGTATTTAATGAGATAATTATTAAAGTACAAGTGTTTACATGATCTATAAATATTTGTGTCAATGTTCAGCTAAAATCAAAGCAGACCAGTTTATCTTTGCGATCACTCAATAGGAAAAAGACTCTTCATTGTAAGCATGTTCTTTACCCACTTTACTGATTTAGCGCCCTCAACTGTGTCACTCAATGATGAAAGACAGGAAATTTTATGGAAAAAGCTCTGCAATGTCCTAAGTGTGGTTCTACAGAAGTTGAAGCACGTGACCATGACAAATTACTTAGAACAACTGGCGGTGTTTTACTCACAGCTGCTGGCACAACAGCAGGCACTGTAGGCGGTGCTGCAACTGGCGCTTCCGTTGGTGCAGCCATTGGTACAATTGCTGGCCCTTTAGGTGTGATTGTTGGTGGAACGGTAGGAACTTTTGTCGGTGCAATTAGTGCAGGAATTACTGGCGGTGTAGTTGGTAATATTTTTGGGAAAAAAGCAGGTGTCATGATCGACAAAAACATTTTTCAAGACTACCGTTGCTTAAAATGTAAATACCGTTTTAAGCTAAAGAAGTAATGTTTATCTAAGTTAAGTTCAGGTTTAATTTACTCTCAAAATTAAAGGGAAGGAAAGTACATAATGTTTGATATCTTTCCTTACTTTTATTTCACATCTGTAGTGTTACAACTTACTCAATTCTAATTTTTGAACTTGTTGGCAAAAGTAAAAAATTCACTTAATACGATATTGGAATGTATTTTTAACATTTGGCACACTGGTCGGTTTACCATCAACCAATCTAGGCTGATATTTAAAATTTAATGCCGCCTGAATTGAAGGGCGAACAAACATGGGGTGACAATCCCCTTGTTCTTTTGGATTCTCGACTCGTCCTTTTTCATTCACGCTATACACTACAGTACAATCTCCTTCGAGTTTACGATCCAAAGCTTGTTCAGGATATGCAGGTGCTTTTTTTGAGACAGGTTGATAATTTTTAACATCAAATAACTCTGTACTAGGTTGTGCTTTTAGCTCTGTTGGCTTCGCTGTAGTCGTCTGAGTTATCGGTTCTTGCTTGGGCTGAGTGTCTGCTATTTGCTCAGTTTCTACTTGGGTAGTTTTCTTTTCCAAAGTGAGCTGCTGCGCTTTTTGGGTTGCCACGGGTGCGGTTTTTTCACTCTGTGAGTTCACAATTTTCTTGGTGATTTTAGGCTGAGCTTGGATAGGCTCCTCAACTCGTTTTTTTTGAATCGGTTTGTCTGAAACTTTTTTTTCAACGATCGGTGTTGGTGTTTTAGGCTGCGGTAATTCTTTAATTGGCGGTGGTATTTGAATAAATTGCAACTGAATCGTTTTTGGCTTAGGTTCTACAAGAGTTTCTTGCATTTCAACCGTACATAGCCATCCGATTACGCCAATATGCAACACTGCCGTGACCGACAAAGCTAACCCCTGATCACGAAAACTCATTTTGGATGCTTCGATCCTCATGATTGTGGTTCCTCTGTCACTAAGCCCAAGTTACTTACACCACTTTTTTGCAAAGCTGCAATCGCTTGCGCAACCAGTTGATAGTCGGCGTCTTTATCTGCACGTATATAAAACTGTAGGCTTTTATCTTTTTGAATCATTGGAATTAACTTTTGTTGCATACTCGCTAAGTCGATCGCCTGATCTGTCACTTTTTCAGTATTCACTTCTGACCCAATGTTCCAGTAATACTGACCGTTAGCCTGAATGGATAAAGTCACAATATGCTGCTGTTGTGACGCAGGCATGACATTGGCATCCACTTTAGGTAAATCAATATGGATACCTTGTGTCAACATAGGTGCTGTCACCATAAAAATTACCAAAAGCACCAACATGACATCAATGTAGGGAACTACATTCATTTCCGCATTGAGCTTTCTTTTTTGAGAACGCTTAATCATGGTTTTGCTCCCTACTGCGAAGCTCGTTCAGTGTGACCCAGCAAACGATAAATACGCGTTTGTAACTCATTGGCAAAACCATAATAACGATTGGAAAGTTTATCAGCGCGGGCTGAAAAACGGTTATAAGCCACCACAGCAGGAATAGCAGCAAATAAGCCAATTGCGGTCGCAATCAGTGCTTCTGCAATACCAGGCGCCACCGTATTAACAGTTGCTTGCTCAACACCAGACAGTCCAATAAAAGCATTCATAATCCCCCAGACCGTTCCGAATAAACCAATATACGGACTGACTGAGCCTACTGTTGCAAGGAAAGTAAGATTCTGCTGAAGCTTTTCTTCTTCTTCACTAATGCTACTGAGCAAACGACGCTCTATACCATCAATTACATCAGCTACGGTAAGTTGCTCATCTGTCATGAGTTGATGATATTCATCGACTCCATGTTGAAAAATGGTTACGACCCCTTTTTGCAGTTCAGGCTGTCGATATTCTTGCTGTAAAAGATTTAAATCTTTTTGCTGCCTAAACTTCTTTAAAAAGCTGTTCCAGAGCTGTTCTTGTCCACGTAATAAAAGGCCATGACGCACAATTAAATACCAACTCACAACCGACAATAAAACTAAAATTAACATCACCACTTTCACCAACACACTGGCATTACTAATCAGCATCCAAACTGACATTTGATCCATTGTTGTTTGCATGACGTACTCCAATTTCTTTTAATTGCTGCAGCGTGCAGCACATATTTTTTAAACGACTGTTATTGAATATTTAATCTAAGTGCAAGGCTTGGGCTATTTTTTCCCACGGTACATATTTAAAGTTTTGATTGGCCTCAGGCATGCGTTTACGTCCATCTTGAACAACCACTATGCCTTGCTTCCACTTACCGCCAAAATTTTTAGAACTAACCTCAAGTCCATCTGTTTCTGATACAGCATCAATTCCTTTTTCAGTATTGATGCCTATACGAAATACACCTCGAACCCTATAAGGTGCAGCCGCATCAAGTACTACGAAGCTGTCATTACCCTGACTCGAAACCACTAAATAACTTTTATCTTTGCCGTGATAAAGCCCCATACCTTCTATGTCGGCATGCATCACGTCGCCCACGGCAATCACTTGCTGCATTGGAAGCTGTGTTTTCGGGTTAAGGTCTTTTACCCATACGGCAGCCCCTTCTTCACCCAAAAATATGCGACCTGTCACATCATCTACTACACAGCCTTCGGGTTGTGTTTTAACTGAAAAACGTTGGACTTCCTGTGCCTGTATTTTCTGCTGTGCTGCCGTAATATGGTACTGAATGAAGGTGCCATTTTTATCGTTTGGAATGGCATAGATTTCGCCTTGATTATCGCGATACATACAAATGCCATAGATTTCATCTAAGGTGGTTGGCAGCTCTCCAAGCGGAGAAACTTTGCCAGTTTTAGGATGAATCGCAAAAATATGCAGACTGTTATGATCTCGATTAGATGCCACGGCCAGATCGATTGTTTGATTTCCCCATTTAAAACCAGTACGTACATCAACATTATTCAGACGCCCAACAGCCAAGTACTGTACGGCTTTACCTTGCAAATCACTGACCTGCAAGCCGCCTTGTTTGTCAGTTGCTAAAATACGCGACTGATTAGGTTGTGTCGTGTTATGCCAAATTGCCGGATCATCGGCTGCATCACCTGTGCTTGGGACACTTTCTGTCTGTACTTCAGCAGGAATGGTAATGATATTTTCTGTCTTCGCTAATACTTGCGTTTGCCATTCGAGTTGTGCCGTTTTAATGGTTTTATCATCTAAAATCAGCAAAGATTTATCGGTTAAATTTCCACGAATACTCAGGCTTTTCGCTTCTTTTAAACTATCAAACTGTAATGGTTCTAAAGCCGTCCAATGCTTACCCTGTTTTTTATAACGGTAAAGCAAAGGTTTTTCTTCATCGATTACGGCAACTTGATCATCAACTATCGCTATTGCAGATGGTATACCTTGAATAGAACCAAAAGGTTGTACGAGGTCAACAGCTTCACGCGACATGTCAGCTTCAGAATGTGCAGGATAGGCCCAAACGCCAATATTCTCCTCATTAATGAGCAGCTCTGCGGTTGCATCATTGACTCGACACATATTGCTAGCGGGAGGAAAACTTAAACGGCGCACCAACTTCGGTTGAGCTATAGCTTTTTCATGATTAGCCACCAACCATTGCTCACCAATACCCTCCTCACCTACCAAAAAGGCAAAGCTCAGACCTTGCGAATCGGTATAAAGACAGACATCTTCTGACTTAAACGAACGTTTTGGAATAAATATCGATTTTTCCCAAACTTTACTTTTTAAGTCCATGCTCATCAGTTGAATTTGCTGTTCTTGCAAATTCGATGCAGCAATCAATAGACGTTCAGTACCAATACGATAATCAAAACGTCCAAATTGCCCCTGAATTTGATGCACTACATTTTGCTGATCATCTAAAAATTGTAGCCCCTTATTTTTACTACTCAATAAAGTATTTACTTGAGGCCATGTACTTAAATTCAGCCATTGCACATCTTCAGTTTTGGCATCCTGAATATCAATTTCTTGCAGGTGCAATTTAGCTGGCATAGGTTGGTCAACCTGTGCCTCTGCCAAACTCAATGACTGACTACTTTGTGTTGATTGAAGAACACGGTGTTGACTACATGCCGTTAGTAGTAATAAACAACTCGTCAAAGCTGTCAGTTTAAAAGTTAAAAAATTCATAAAAATACTCAAAATTTGGCAAAATCCTCAAGTTTTCCCCACTCAGAGAAAACTCAAGTACTAAAATTCAATTCGGCTTAAAAATGTGTATAGGTCAGGGCCAATTTGTAAGCAGGACCATATTCTTCGTATTGGGCGTTATAGGCTTTAGTGCCAGCATAGTTGTAGTAGTGCTCGCCCGTGATGTTTTGCACATCAAATTTTAATTGTAAGTTTTTAGATAAATTCACATGACTACTAAAATCAAGGAATACTTGGTCATCGGTATAAATGTCTTTTTCGGGCGTATCAATATTGCTAAGCTCATAGAGATAACTCGATTTATAGTTTGCAGAAAGACGGGCACCAAAGCGTTCATTTTCCCAACCAATCATCGCATTGCCTACAACATCAGACTGACTTGGTAAATGAATGCGACGGCTCAGCAGTTCACCATCTTGCATTGAATCAATATTTGCTTCTGACTTACTAAATGTTGTATTAAAACCGAGTAGCAATCCATTCCATGGTGCAGCGAGATGGTCAAACTTTTGTGAATATGCAAACTCCATCCCATATAACTTGGCACGATTACCATTTTTATAAGTAATCGCTTCATCAAAGTCAGCCCACTGCCCCGTCCCAGCAATATTGGTATTATAAATAAATTGATCGATATCTTTATAAAATGCATAGAACCCGACCATACTTGCTTTGCCAAAATACTTTTCGACACCTAAGTCAAAGTTTGAAGATTCCAACGGATTAAGCATGGGGTTACCAAATTCTGCTTCATCACCATCGATATAGACACCCGGTGCAGTTTGTGCAAAGTTTGGACGAACAACGCTATTTGTCCATGCTGCCCGAAGGTAAGTATTGTCAGCTAATTGATAACGAAAAAGTAAACTTGGCAACCAGTGATCGTAGTCATTTTTATATTTGGTTTCAGTAACTACATCCTCATTAAACTCAAAACCTTGTGCTTCAAATTGAGTGTTTTCATAACGTAAACCCGCAATCACACGCAATCGATCAAAATCAATGGTATTCATGAAATAAGCTGCTTGAATATCTTCATTTGACTTAAAATCGTTAATGATTGAACTGTCAGCAACCACATAATCATTTGGATTTAATCCACTAATTTTATTATTGATTGCACTTTCATTAATGGTTGGACCAAATTGGCCAAGTTCGTAATGACTGTTTGCGTTAAAGTCTGAATTTGAGGTACTTAAATCTTCATATTCCCATTCATCAGTATTGTTGGTTTTTTCACGTTGACTGATCTTGCCACCAAACTTAAATGATGCAGCATAGTTGCCCCACAGGTAGTCTTTGAGAAAATCTAATTTTCCATTGTATTCTTTATCGGTAGTTTTAGATTTTTCCCAAGACACCGAGTCCAACTCGTAGTTTGCAGCCTCGTAAAAGTCTTGGTCAGCTGTAATGACAGGCTTTTTCGTGCTGTTAAAACCTACATTACTAAAGTCACCTTTGTATTTTGCACCAGAAATTCCTCCCGGATTTTCTTCGGATGCTTCGCTATAACCTAGTTGACCTTCAACAGTCCAACTACCAAAACCTTGCTTACTGCCTAAAACAAAGGACTGAATTTCTTGTGTTTCCACACGGCTTTTTAAAGAGCGCGTTGCTTCTGCATCACCACGTTGTCCTTCAAATTGTGGATCAGCAAATTCAACCGCCGCTTCCTGCCGAGATTCTGTATCTTTAAATCGACTATATAAAGTTCTTAAATAATATTCGCCTGTATCATTGGGACGATAATCAAAATTCAGTCCCGCCCCAATACGTTCACGCTCGATATCATATTGACGCATTGCTGTTTCTTCGAGTGCATTGCCATCCCAAGCCCCACCTGTTTCAACATTATCTGAGCCAAATTTCCGATTTTGATAACTCAGTGCCAATGCGACTCCAAGGTTGTCTTGACCATTACCTACACTAAAACGATTACTGACCGCACCCGATGCTTTAGGGCTATATTTTTCACGTTTTTCATCATAGCTCCCCTCAATGGTTCCTGTATAAAACAAGCCATCATGATCGAAAGCAGATAGACTCTCGACTTGAACAGTCCCCCCTAATGAGTTGGCATCCATATCTGGCGTGAGTGTTTTCACTACAGTTAACGATTGCACCAACTCTGAAGGTAAAACATCAAGTGCTACCCCTCGGCGGTCACTTTCTGGAGCTGGAACTAAAGTTCCATTAATCGTCACGGAATTTAAGTCGGGACCTAGGCCACGAATTGAAACAAAACGCCCTTCGCCTTGGTCACGCTCTGTAGAAACACCCGGTATACGTTGTAATGCTTCTGCGGCATTGTCATCAGGTAACTGGCCAATCCCATCCGCATGCACCACACTACTAATCTGGTCAGCACGTTTTTGTTCTTTAAGGGCGTTATCCATACTTGCGGCTTGCCCAATAACCTGTACATATTCCACACTGTTGTCTTGAGCATGCACATACGTCATGCTCAACATCGAAAGAACTAAAGTGCTGAGCTGAAAGCCTGCACCCTTATATTTCATTAAACGACTATGACTATTTTGCATTGTGTTATTCCCCCTCAAGCCAAAGTGGCATGGTTTGAACGCACAATAGAAATTGAATATGAACGTCACGTGACACTCATTTTTTAGCTCATCTATTTCCGCCGTTTTTCGCTATTTTTCATCAAAAAATGAGCTGATTTGACCTGCTCATCACAAATATTCAGCATTTTTAAATACTGTTATGATGTGAAAAGATATCAATTTCATCGCACTAGAAAACAAAAGATGAAAAATAGTCTGAGCTATTTTGACCCTTACAGTTGCCATCAAACTGTCATTTAAACCTGCTTAGCTTGATCCCAAATAATTCATCTTAAAATGCCATGCCTAAATATCTTGCTTGTTACCGCTGGGCTTTATTGTTTTTAGGTACAGCCTGTGGTCTATGTATCTGGCTATTTATTCTGCTTGGAAATACCAAGTCTTTTGCCGAATGGAACTGGGTTGATATTTTAGGTGAAGGCGGCGCAACTGTTTTTATTGGTATCTGGATTTTCTTCATTATTAAAAGTCGACCGCTAGGGCGTGTTACCAACTACATTTTTTATGGTCTATGCTTTATTTTTTTTCACATGTGGATGGACTCTTTAGATGAATTTATTCGTCTACCAAAAGAAATTGTTTGGGATGCATGGTTAGAGTCTATTCCTTTTCCTATTGGGCTATATCTGCTCACGATGGGAATTTATTTCTGGCATCAAGAAGAACTTGCCATTTCGAAACATATGCAAAAACGCGAACGTATTTATCGCGATCACCGTTTATTTGATGCACTCACCCCACTGGCAGATGCAAATTATTTTAAGGCTCAGCTTAAATCGGCAATGGAACAAAAAACAGATGAGCTAGAAAACATGTCTGTTGTTCTACTCGACATGCATAACTTTAATCAGGTCAATCAAATTTACGGTTTTAATGAAGGCACATCTGTCTTACAGCACATTTCACAATTAATCAGTTTAAATTTAAGACCACATGATCTGCTCTGTCGTTTTGCAGGTGATCGTTTCATTATGCTCTTGCCGAAAACCAACGTACAACAAGCCGAAAAAATTGCTCTACAACTTGAACGTATGATTATGGTCAGTGCCTATTACCACCGTGATTTGTCGGTACACATTCCTTTAAAAGCACTCACTGCTTACTGTTCAGTAGAACAACATGAAACCACACAACAGTTATTAAGTGCTTTAAATCAACAATTAGTTCACCTAAAACAGCACTCCTTAGACAAGCGGGTCACTGTATGAGTTTTGAATGCGACTACAACTATATTCCTGCACACCATCAATTATCTATTTTAATTGATCTAACCGAGAGTCACGACGTCGATCATCACGCGTTGCTGAGTGGTAGTAGCCTTTTTTTGGAAGATATTTTGTCGGGGCAAAAACTGATTAGCCAGCAGCAGCTACAACAAGTTTTAAGCAATGCTGAGCTATGTTTTCGCAATCAAGATATTAGTTTTTTATTTGGTCAACGCAGTTTAACCACACCATTTAATGATGCAATTAAATCTATGCTCTATGCATCTACTTTAAATGATGCCTTGAACCGATATTTAACCTTTTCTGCATCGGTTTCACCATGGCTATGCCCACGTGTGATGTACAGCCAAAGTCAAATTCATATTTACTGGCTAGATGAAAATAAAATCGAAAATCGCTTTTTAATTGAAAGTGCAATGAGTTCTCTACAAGCCTTTAGCCGCCAACTCTATCAAACCAAGTTACCATGGAAATATGAGTTCAATTTTTCTGAGCCAGATTATATTGAACAATATTGGACACATTTAGGGAGTGCATTAGAATTTAATCGCCCCATGAATATGATGAGTTTGCCCTGTGATTTCATACATAAACAACTCCCCAATGCCTCCTCTACCCTTGCAGCCATCTGTCATCAACACGCACTTGAGCAAACTGCTTCTCACAACATTCAGCAAAGTTTTTTACTCTGCTTATATCAATATCTAATGCAGAATATTCAAAATAATATTCAGCTTGAACAAACCGCAGAATATTTTCAAATGAGTTCTGCGAGTTTAAAAAGAAAGCTAAAAAAGCATCAGACCCACTTTCAAGCCCAACTCGATCAAAGTCGCTTACATACAGCCATGATTTTATATCGCGTACATGGTTTTAAAACTGAACAAATTTCTCAATATCTACAAATTAATGATGCCACCAATTTTCGACGTGCCTTTAAACGTTGGAGTGGCTTAACTGTACAAGCTGCTCAGTCTTAACAAAGCCCACTCCATCTTTAAGTAAAATCATTTAGCCCAAAGAAATTAAAAAATAATCTAACAACTTTTCTCTTTCACCTGCCTTTTCAGGATCTAAAAGCTGAACCATCGCTCCGTCAATCACAAACAAAAACATGTAGGCATCTTGTTTTGAAGCCTTTAAGTTGATTGTTAAAAGTAAACTATAGATTTCATTAATGAGCCAGTTTCGATATTCGATCACAAGCTGATAAGCCTTGGGATGTGTTTTTGAAATCTCAAAAATAGCTTCAAATGGCAAATGGTAAAGGCCGTCTAAGTCGGTATGTAAAAGATAAATTTCCTTGAGTTTATCGATTGTTGTTGGATAGTCGTATGAATAGATGATTGAAAGCACTTCTTCTTTTAGGCCATCTTTTTGAAAGGTCAGGCTCATTTCAATGAGTCTTTCTTTGGAGTGAAAGTAATTATAAAAAGTCGCTTTGGGCACTTTTGCTACTTCAATAATTCGGTCTACCCCGACTTTGTGAAAGCCATAGTTATTAAAAAGATAACGAGATGTATGAAGCACACTTAAAGCACGAAAAGGGAGATCTGAATGAGGCATAGTTTTACCGTTATAAAAAAATTTTTGTTGTATATAAATGAGATAAAAATGCCTTCGCTCTTTTTGAGCAAATAAAAGGCATAGCAAAGCCATAAAGACTGTGCTTGGCACATCTCAAGTTTTATTGTTGATGCAAGTTTTTTAGTCGTGACGATTTAAAGTCTGATAAGCCTAATGGCAATCAAACTCGTTAAAGAAAACTAAGTTGTGTTGTTATAGCTTTTGGCAATGGCTGCCAAGAAATTAAGAATGTGCAAAGCCAACTCCTTATTATTGGGAGTTCTGCCAAAACATTAAAATTATGGTGGCAGAACGGAAGAAGGTTGACAGACTGGTCAAACGAGGCCAGCACACCCAAAGGTGTCCCCCTCCCGTTCCGCCGCAGAGGGGGCACGAGGGTGCACACACTAAAAGTATAAAACCTTTAGTGCTCGTTTGAATCAGCCTGTCAAAGCCGGCTGGCAATGTGGCCATGCAGGCAAAGGATAGTGCCCTGTCCTTTTACAGTCAAGCATACAAAATGACATTTGTTTTAAATTAGATCATTAAAAAGTAAGGGTAAATAATGAGTGAGTTATTGTTAAATTGGAGTTTATAAAGTTATAGAAATTCAGAAAATTTAGGGATTTATGGGCTTTTTGATTTGGGTCTACGCAAGCATTTCGAATAAGGTGTATTATGCTAATTTCAGGAAGACGAATAAATTTATTATGAGTGAGGATATTAAATTTTGCCTCGGATTAAAGTTGAATGTAGGATTAATCACTCCTAAAGAAATTCAAACTTGGGCAGATAAAAAAATATTGGAGGGCAAAAAAGATCCGTTTGTTCTAGATATTTGTTTTCTAGGATCTGAAACTGAAGTTAAGGATTACTTTAATAAATTAATACGAACTGATTTATATATTAAGAATGAGCAGTTTTATATATTCAGAATGAGCAGTTAATCTCTATCAATATTTTAAAAGAATATATATCGAAGAAAAAAATATCAAACTTAGACACTGATTTAGATCAATATATAAATGATATTGAATTAATTTGTTGGCATATTAATGATTCAGCTTTAACTTCTTTGCTATACATTTATACCGATCAGATTAATTTAGCTTATCAAGGAGTTCTTACCATCTCTGTTAAAAAAGCATTTGATGAGTTTTCAAAAAATATAAATGAATGGCTAGAACAATCCATTTAACATAATAGGCTTAGGTATAAAATAAAATGAGCCCCATAACACTAATCTAAATAAAAAAAAGCTAAGCCCGATTACCGTAACTTAGCTTTTGAAAATAATTTTAAATTAAAAATTACTTATTTGATGTCAGTAAACTCAGAAACAGGTTTGTTGACTTCAACTTTTGTGCCAGCAAATTTTTCGCTCACAAATTTTTGTACTTTAGGTAAGTGGTAAAGTTCACCCAACTTAGTGTAAATCGGGTCATTTTTATTCGCTTCAGCAACACCCAATAAGTTCACATAAAGCTTTGTAGACTGGTCAATAGGTTCACGGAAAATAGAATCTTTCAGAACGTTTAAACCGCCTTCAAGTGCCAATGTATTACCTAAAACAATTGCATCTACATCGTTTTTAACACGAACTGCCGTAGTCATTTGAATTGGTTTTAATTTCAAACCTTTAGGGTTTTCAGCAATGTCATTGGTCGTCCCTTTTACAGGGTCAAAGTCTGGTTTAAGTTTAATCAGTTTAGCAGACTGTAATAATGTTAATGCACGCGCTTCATTAGCAG
>Ga0163161_10001994_pt1 | contig 14798 bp, 9 predicted proteins | sample S45metaG_FD_129847 | JGI IMG/M metagenome (GOLD analysis project Ga0163161, IMG submission 129847) | Switchgrass rhizosphere microbial communities from Kellogg Biological Station, Michigan, USA - S4-5 metaG | ecosystem: Host-associated > Plants > Roots > Rhizosphere > Soil | place: USA: Michigan... | reverse complement strand
GCGATTCACGCCAGTCTGTGCCTCTCGTTCACCGATCCAAGCCGTCCCGTCGTCCTGGACGAAGTGCAGCGCCTGCTGCTGAGCCATGAAGTACATGAGCATGTGAGCGCCAGCCAGGTCATCAATCAGCTATTTGCCTTGCATGCCTGGATCGAGTCCCGGTGGCCGCAGGCTAGAACCATGGCCGAGTACCCGGTGCAACAGTTGCTCACCTCGGGGCAGGTACTGAATGGACGAATTGACCTGTTGTTGGACACGAAAGATGGCTGGGTGCTGATTGACCACAAATCCAATCCTTCTCCCGAGGCGCAGTGGGAGCGGCTGGCTCAAGAACATGCTGGCCAACTTGACGCGTATGCCCAAGCGATTGAGGCGGCATCTGACAGGCCGGTAAATGAAGCGTGGATCTTCCTGCCTACGGCGGCTGGCTCCATTCGGGTTTTCTAGCTGTAAGAGTGTTTGCGCACTTGTGTTAAACGATCAATCACGGCGGCCGGGTTTCTCTTCGGCCGCTGACATCTCTAAGGAAAAATGCATGACGTTGTATGAGTCAATCTTGTTGGAAGTACGCAATGGCGTACTGAGCAACCCCTTTGAAGTTCAGGAACTAACCTCGGAGAGTCGCCAGGTGATGTGTCTTGTGAACAAGGAGCTTGTTGAAAAGTACCGGATAGGTTTCGAGTTCTTCATGAAGTCGGCGATTGGTACGACCATCGCCAACAAAGCGAGTGACGGAAAGACCGGTGCAGGTGGAAACAGTGTCAGCAATGGCGCCAAGGCCCAATACCTGCGGGTAGCGCCCGCCGTCTATAAGGTACTGGAGCCTGCCCAGTAAATACCAGACAGTGCTTCAAATCCGCAAGTAGCCCAGCAATCGTATCAGTTTCGCCACGGCCATTTCCCTGGCCGTGGGTTGCTCCATGCATACAGCCTCACTTCCACAACGCGGGCAAACCGCTGGGCAGTCCTCGTACCTCAACATGTCGCTGTTCGGGATAACCGTGGCTCCATCACCTACATCTGATCTGGTGATCAAGGAGCTCGACCTGACTTACGAGCAGCATGGAGGCCTTAGGGGTTGCTGTTTCACTTGGATAGGGCTCGAGATATGGCAACCGTCAGTTCCGCCAACGCCACTGACCACATGCGCCAGATCATGAGTCGTCGCGAAAATTGCTGGGAGGCTCCGCTGGAGAGCGTGTTCCAGAGAATGGATACCGAACGTGGGCTACATGACGGGCTAGAATGCTGAATGGGACATCCAGCCATTAACTAATGCATCAATCCAATGACGGACTGACACCTGCTCCGTTAGAGAAAAAACTTAACGTCGTGTCCGAGATTAGTTGGCTACTACAGATTGAGTGAAGCTCTAAATACAAACCGATGCAGGCTAAACGTAAGGTATAATTTTTGGCAAACTCATAGCTAAGACCCCCCATGAAACTCCTCAACACCTATGAAGATCGTGACGACGCCGAAAGCGCTGCCGAGAAGCTAGTCGGAGACAAGCGCCTGGCTAGCGAGCGCGACTCTACCGTAGTCATCTATAACCTGTTCGGCATCCCCAACTGGAGCAATTTCTATCGCTTGGGCATGTACAACCTAGATGAGCTGAAGACGCTACTAGATCGCCGGGCTGGTTGGCAGGTTGTCGATCAAAGTAGACATGCCGAGATCATCGCCATGCTGATGACCGTGGCCAAAAACTACGCGATCGAAATACCAGGACACTGGCTGTAGGGCCGCGTTTTAAGCACCCTCACGCAAGGCAATGAACTGGTAGTGCGGACCTTCGCTGCGCAGCTCAATGTGAGCGCTGCCGGATGCCAGAAAGGCCAGTGAGCCCTCGAGGCTGAACGGGAACAGCACGGGCGAGGTTTGCACAGAGCTCAGTGCAAGCGGTTTGCCAAGGCAACGCAAGGCAGCCTCGATCAACCAGGTAACCAGTTGTGGATCATCAACACGGATTGCCGGTCGACGCCGCAGACGCCGCCCTTTCTCAATACGTTCAATGACGCCCCAATTCTCGTGAGTTTGCAGCACCGCTTGCCCAGCACGCCGGGTGATTTCGCGCTCGCCGTAAACTTCATTCATTCGGCGGTGAACCTCCGCAGCTGAGCAGTCATCCTGCAAAGCTGTCAGCCGGCCCACCTGTTCGGCGAGTTTGGCAAAGAATGGATAGCTGGCCAGCGCCATTCCCCAGGTCAGGGCAACTGCTGATGTAGTTGGAGCTGCATTGAGAATCGCAGCACCACGATCGGCAAAATCGCGCAGTTCCGCCCTAGGGGCAAGCCACAAGCCGTTCAGCTTGGTTTGGGTTTTACCCAGAGCTTCTTTTCCCAGGTTCTCACTGGATAGGAGAGCATTTAACTCATCAAGGCTGGTCAAGCCAGCACGGGCCTTTAAGGCGGTCGCCGCCCATTCGAGCTTGATATAGCGATCAAAACCAATGTGAGGTAAAGATGTTGTCATGGAGCTCAACTTGCGCGAGAGATTTTTACAAAGGGCACGATCAACTCTTCCACCGAAATCCCGCCGTGAACAACCAACTGCTCCCCCTTAGTAACAAATGCGGTGCGCTCAGCAGCAAACACAGGCAGGAAGCTTTCTGGCAGGCCAGGTATTTTAAGCTCAACTGCAGTCGGACAGGTGACTAATGCCTGGTCACGAAGAATTTCATTACGGTAAGCACGCGCCCGTTCGCCACGCAGGTCAGGCAAGGCACCTTCATTGATGCGACCGGCACCCACCGCTTCGACATTACCGTGATCCGCTGTCAGGTAGACATGGTATCCATGGCTCAACAACAGCTCGAACAGCTGCTCAACAAAGCCAGTCTCACACCAGCTGGTGATCAGACTGGCGATACCGCGTTTGCCCAGCACTGCACCATGCACGATCTCATCCACGGTATCGATCACTAACCCTGCCACCTTGATTGCAGAGTTTGAGAGCTTGTCAGCCAGCCCCGGTAAGTCGTCCACACGCTTGATGCTCTTGCCATACAGCACCTCGTTGGCACGCAGGTTTTCCTCTTGCCAGAAAGCAGACCAGAGCACCGGCTCTTTACTAGTATGCTCAATCGACCCTTCAAATTCACGAGGGCGCAATCCGGAGAACAGCGCCTGACGCGACACTGAAGTCAGCGTCGGAAGCCAGGCAAAGGTGGTGCTCTCGTCATAGCTCAATGCGGGCGCGTACTTGGTTAGGTGCTCACGAATATGCACCCACTGATCGACAGACAGACCATCGAACACCAACAACGCCACACGTACTTCGCCATTATTGCGGCACCTGGCCAGGTAATGTGGAACATGGTGAACCATCACCGGTCCTTTCACCGCAGGCAAAGACGGTAAGTCAGCGTAGTGCTGTTTTACCCAAGCCAGTAACCTCTCGTCGATCAGCTGCTGGAGCGCCACGATCTGATTGTGTATGCCATTGGCCCGCTCAGTTTCCAGTCGATGGAAACGAGCCAGTAGCTCTCCGAAGCGCCGCGTAAACTGGCTCCAATCTCTGTAGCTCGCATCCAGTGCCGGTAGGGTTGCTTCCAGGCTTTTCATGCCCTCAACAATCAGGTTACGCATGGCAAAAGGATCTTCCACCACCCCAACTCGAGCCCACGCAGGGATTCCGCTAGCACCACCACTGATCTCCAATGGATGCAGTGCCCCATCCAAAAACAGCGAGTCGATCACTGCCCGTATCTGTGGGCGGTCAAAAGGAACATCGATAATTCGCTCATATTGCGCATGCGGCTCTGCCACACCCTGGCCAATTACCCCCAGACCATGCAGGTAGCAATACCAAGCATCCTGCAATACTCGTAGAAAATAACTGCGCGAACTGAACAGCTCCGCGAGTGGCAAGTGCCGAAACGTCTGCTCTTCAACCAAAATGTGCACCATATGCCGAACCAGATCTTGCGGAAGCTCGGTTTCGTCATAGTGCAATCGCAGAAGATTGCCCCACAGATCCTCAGTTTTGGACAGCAAATGGGGATTGATCTTGTAGATATGGGTCAGCAGAAATTCCTTAGTCAAGCTCTCCCCATGCATCTGCTTGGCAAACTTGTCCTGGGCAGCAAACAAAGTTTGGCGATGCTCGGGAGCCAACTGACGCACTACGCTGTAGCTGAGCAGTGGAAACAGCTCCGCCAGGCTCAAGCGTACAACCCTAGACTGATTCAGGTAGTCCCAAGGCAGCTCACTGCTGTCACCGCGCGCCAGATGCAAGATCAACGCTTTGGCCGGGCCGTGCTCGCCGCGCCCCCAAGCCTCGCGGTAACGCGCTTCGAACTCGGCACGGAAGACCACCGAATCCTCGAACGGCAGCAGATCGAAGCCACGCTCACGCAACTCAGCCAGCACCTGCTCATCGAGCAGGACATCATCCGGGTCAGCAGCAACCCAAAGGCGCACCATATCTGCAGGAAACTCTTTGAGAATCCGCTCAATCCATGGGCTCAACGTTGGACTCCTTATCTCAACCATTTACTCGCAACAACATCACCGCATTCAGCTCCGGCACACAGGCTCGGGCTTCATCCAACTGCGCTATGCGCGCTTGATGCTCTTGCTCCAAGCGCTTGCGCCGGTGCTCACGCACGGCAGCCAGGCCAATACGACCGATCGCCTGCAGACGTGCGTTATAGGCATACAACACACGCTCAGTTTCTTCCTGCAGACGCGTGAGGTAATCCTCTTTAAGTTCACTGAACAGACTCTGGCCTTGTTGATAGGCGGCGGTTTCAACCTGACTAAAGCTGTCTGTTGCGTCGACGCTCACCCTGCCGGGTAGCAACTCCAGTGTCTCCGTCAACAGCAGATCCCAAATGCGCTTGGCCGTCGGAACAAAGCTGCGCCCGTCATCGGTGACAAATACCGGTAGAAACCTACGGCGCTGCAGACTGTTCAGAGCCGCAGCCCCTCCCAGCGTCGCCAGGCCGATTTCCCATAGAGACCAGACACCTTTCACGCTATCAGGCAGGCCATTGATGCGCAGCACCGGCAGAGGCTGCCCTGACACACAGCGCGGCAGCTCGCTGATCAGCGCCCGGGCACGCGGGTCTTCCAGGGTAATCCACTCCCAGTCTGGGTTGGTTTCAGCGCTACGCGCATCGAAACACACCCGCGCCGACTCACTACCATCGACCCAGCGAATACGCCAGGCATCACCGTTCTTCTCGACGCTACCACCACGCGCCGGCAAGCCCTTGATGATTGCCTGCTCCAACCAGTACTGCGCCGGGTGATCGCGCCACTTACGCGCCTCGTCGGCATCCAGCGTGTGATCAACATTCAGCAGCTCGGTACTCTGGCGGCTTTCGGCAATCTTCTCGCGCACCTGCAGTACCACTGCATCGCACTCTTGTTCGATGCGGCTGGGATCCTGCAAACCCTGGATGAACAGCTCGTCGAACAGTGGTTCGACTTCCGCCGAATCCATCACATCGGCGGCCTTGTCCACGCCAAACTCCTCAGCGATTTTTGCCAGCTTCTCTTCCAAAACCTCGCGCACCCGATGCTCGACGGTATCTTCCAGAACAAAGTTGATTGCCCGCACCACGTAAGGCTGGCCGATACGATCCACCCGGCCGATACGCTGCTCGATGCGCATGGGGTTCCATGGCATGTCAAAGTTGACGATGACATGGCAGAACTGAAGGTTGAGCCCCTCACCGCCCGCATCGGTGGAAACCAATACGCGAATTTCACCAGCAAAGGCCTGCTGAGCGCGAGTACGAGCTTCCAGATCCATGCCGCCGTTGAGCTGAGCCACGCTGAAACCACGGCGTTCGAGAAACTCGCTGAGCATTGCCTGGGTCGGAACAAACTCAGTGAAGATCAGCACTTTCAACTGCAGGTCGTTTTCTTCTTGTTGTAGCTTGTAGATCAACTCCAACAGCGCTTCCGCCTTGGCATCACTACCTGCCGCCTCGGTCGCCTTGGCCAGTTCCAGCAGCGCCTCGACTTCCGAGCGTTCGCGCTCTAAGGCTTCGCGGGTATCCGCTTCGGCTTGTACCGCCAGGTCGACCTGAGCTTGACCATCAAGATCAGACCACTCCTCCTCATCCATAGCCTCGAACAGCGATTGCTGGGGTTGCGGCGTGTCCAATGCCAATAGACGACGCTCCAGGGTGGTGCGAATAGCTGCGGTACTGGACGTCACCAGGCGCTGCATGAGGATCATCAAAAAACCAATATGCCGCTGCTTGGCTGCCATAGCCTGGTTATAGCCATGGCGCACATAGTCGGTTACCGCTTCATAGAGCCGGTATTGCGCATTGTGGCGCGGTTCCCAGGCCACGGCCTGCAGACGGGTCATCCGTGGCTTGAATAGCGGCAGGCCTTCGGCATTGATCGACAGCCGCTTTTCCGTGCGAATTACGAAGGGTTGCACGCGCTCTCGGGTAACGCTGCCTTCGTGAGGAAAGGCTTCCCGGTCGAGCAACTGCATCAGACGCATAAACTGGTCGGTCTTGCCCTGGTGCGGAGTAGCGGAGAGAAGCAACAGATAGGGCGAAGCTTCAGCCAGCGCCGCGCCCAGTTTGTAACGGGCAACCTGTTCAGTACTACCGCCCATGCGGTGCGCTTCGTCGATAATCACCAGATCCCAGTTGGCCGAGATCAGATCCTCGAAACGCTCGCGGTTGTAGTTGCGCAGCTGCTCAAGGCTCCAGCCCTTGCGTGCCTCCAACGGCTTGACCGAATCTAGCGAGCAGATCACCTGATCGTGCTGTCGCCAGAGATTATCTTCGCCATCGCACCACTGGCGGAAAGCTGCCAGCTCGGCGGGCTCGATGAACTTGAAGGGTTCGCCAAAGTGCAAGCGCATTTCTGCTTGCCATTGGCGAATCAGGCCCTTGGGTGCCACCACCAGAATCCGCTTAATGCGGCCGCGCAGTTTAAGCTCGCGCAGCACCAGCCCGGCTTCAATAGTCTTGCCCAGCCCCACTTCGTCGGCAAGCAGGTAACGGATACGATCGCGACTGACAGCCCGATTTAGCGCATATAACTGATGCGGCAACGGAACCACGCTGGATTGGATCGGAGCCAGCAGCAGGTTGTCTTCCAGCGCATCGATCAGCTTGGACGCCGCGGCTGTGTGCTGAATTTGCGCCAGCGACGGCAACTGATCAGCCAAAGGACTCAGGTCTTCCGCACGGGCGCGCACCACGGCATCTCGAGCTGGCAGCCAGACGCGGTAGCTCATTTCGCCCCACATCTGCTGACAGTCGACTACTCGACAAGGAGAATTCTGCCGGGAATGCCAGCACCAGTCGCCAACGGCGAAGGCAAAAGCGGCAAATGTGCTCATCAGCTTTCGCTCTCGGTACGGGTCAGCGCCATGTCGTAGAGCGTCAGCAATTTTTCGTCTTCCTGAAGCGTCTCATCAGGCAACTTGTGAGCCACGGCGATAATTGTCTGGTAGTCCTTGTTCGCCCAAGCGGCACGGAAGCCGGTACGAAGCACTTCCAGACGTGACTCCTTGATCTTGCGACCAGCAAATGTCTTGTAGCTCTCGAACTCCTTCAAAAGACCCTTTTCGCGCTTCTTCTCTAAATCCTGGGCTTTGTTCGGATCGGGCACATACCAGCGATCTTTAGCCTTGGCCACCAGAGCTGAGCTGCTCTTGTCGAGACTGCGCAGATCCTTGTGGTTGGTCGAGAGATAGCTGTGAATTTGGCTTGGAACTTCGCCCTTCCCGTCGTACTGGATGAAGTTCTCATCCAGCAACCGCGCTAGTTCAGGGATTAGTTCTCCCTTCTTTTTTGCCGCCCCAACTACAGGCATGTAATCCGGAGTGATCTCCGAATAAGTCGATGGCCGCCTCTTCAAAAATTCTGATAGCCAATCAATCGCACTACGTTCGTCAGACACGAACATTTCCATCTGTGGTGCGAGTGCAACCTGCATTCGTTTTTTGTCATACTCGGCTGCTTGGTCAGAGAGGAAAATCATGCCATCGCGTGGCTCAAAGCGTTGCGCAAGACCAGCCTGAAACTCCTGACTGGACAGCGGTACTGGAAATCCATGTCTTACGAACCACGCCACCATACGGTCAAAGATGATGCGCGGATCGCGCTCTTTGATGAATTCCAACTCGCCACCCTTCATCTTGACGGGGGCGAGATAGCCAAGGTGCGTTCGCACGAAATCCCATACCGAATCCACGTTCCCACCAGACTTCTGGAAACGATCCTCCAAACCGCCATTCGGTTTATATGCTGAGATTACCAAATCTTGCTTAACCGAAGTTGCATTCGTTACAGCATTAAAGCTTCCTTGCTGTTTGTTCAGCGCAGAAACATTGGCAATCACGAAACCAGCCTCCTGTAATGCAGTCTGAATGCCATTCCACACTGCAGCTTGAGTATTGGAGAACACTACGGTCATCCAACGTCCTGGCTTCAGAACACGGAAGTATTCTGAAAAACATGCACGCATCAAGCGGTGATACTCCAGCAAGCCCTTCTGCTGGCTGTTGCTCATGACAGCCTCAGGTGCTTGACGGGTCACAACTCCGTGAAAAGACTCGACAATAAAGTTCAGTTCCGAGTAGGCCAAATTGTCGCCAAACGGAGGATCTGTAAATATGTAGTCCACTGAATTTTCTGGTATCGGTATCTTAGCGGCCGAACCCAATGTTGTTACTGAGCAATTTTCGAAAGTCCGAAAGTCCCGGAACGCTTTGCCAAGGCGCTGCAGTTTCCCACCCAAAATATATTTTGGTGAGCATTCGACAACTTGAGAGCCTATGTAATAGACGCCAGTTAGGTATTGGTTTACCTGAGAGAAATGCGTCGGCGTGTAGCGTGCCAGTAACGACATACCCCAGATTGCTTGCTCGACAAAGTACAGCGCCATATTTCGGATGCGCCGATCCTTGACTTCATATGCTTTTCTCCACAATGCGGAGAGTGCATGTCGTGCACGCGGCAGAAATAAGTGATGTACATGAGTAAAAGAAGCTGTTCCTGCACGCCATTTATCGCCCCAACTATCTTTTTCCTCTGGGGCATACATCATCCGATCAACAGGAAAACCCTCAGGAAACTGAATTGAATTAATCCTTTCAATTAGCTCAATGTCTGCCTGATCAGGCTTTTTTTCTCTTTTTTCGCCTTCGACTGAGTACAGAATCAAGCTTGGAACCCGCTTGGCCTGTTGCACCGCCTTCTTTAAAAAGGGATCAAAAATACTTTCATAACGCTTATCAAGTTTTTTCTTGTTGAGCTCGGCAGCGCAATGAGGGCACATGAATTCATCTCTTACACGTTTACTCTCTATATCGAGAGCTACGTCAAGAAAGTTCACTTCACCTGCACACTCTGGACAGTTGAAGACTTCGCTCCAAACCGTATACTCGATATGACCTTTGGTTTTCCCATCGGTATGCATCGTCTCATACATCCAGCCAAGCTCTTGCTCCACTTCCTCTAGAAGCTGTTTGCCTACCTTGGTAAAAGCTTCCACGTCGAATGGCAGGTTGTAGTTGGCTGTGATGAAAGTAGCCGCGGGCGATAAATCATTGAGGATGACGCGACGCGCGCCCCATACTGGAGCAGCCTTGTCTTGCTTCTTCCATTCTGTTTCCAGCTCATGCCGATACTTTGCTGGCGCTGATCCGCACCACTGTGCGGCAACACCCGACATGCCAGAGCCGCTGAAGCCATCAAGTATGATGTCACCCGGCTCAGTGTAGTGCAGGATGGACGGTACGATGGCTAGGTGCGGCACCTTGGTGTGATATGAGTGCGCCTTGTAGAGCGGGTCGGTCTTGCCGACCGACACGTCAATGCTCTGCGGCTCACGGCTGTACTTCACGCAGGGGTCGTAGGGCTTACCGTAATGGTGCACGAACTCTTCAAGGAACGGGTTCGGGCATGCAGTGTAGTACGGCGGATCTGAAATCGCCAAAATGGCTTCGTCAGTTCCTTGCGGGAAACCTTCCGTCTTGCGGAACTCTGGGTCCTTGAGTCTTTTCGCCAGCAGCGTCAAAAAATACTCACGTCGCGCCTGCTCGCTTGGAAAGATCTGGCCAAAGCATTCTACCGGGCCAGTCGAGCCAAGTTCCTGACCGTGCAGTAAATCGTTCATTCAATTAACCCTGTCAATTTATGTTTGCAGCAAGCCGTTGCTGCAATGCGGGATAAGCGGGCACAGAGGGTCAATATCGGTGAGACTAGAATTATTCACCGACAAATCCTCATTCGACCACAAACCGCAGCTTGCTGGCGTCTTTACCCTTGCAGCGCTCACTGAGCAAAGCCTCGAAACGCTTGCGCAGATCATCCGGTGTGGCCGGCGAACCGCCGTTGAGCAGGGCCTGCGTGATATCAGTGCTGCTGACAGTAATCTTCTCGAGTCCGGACAGGGCTTCCTGTACCGCGCTGACAAAGGCTGGAGTCACTGGGTCTGCCAGCGTGCGGTGGCTAATGAAGCTCTCGATCAAGTCACGAGCGCTGGCCTTGAGCAACTCCAGGTTGGCCTGAATGGTCGGGTCTTCAAGGTTGTCCAGCAACGTCTGTTGCCAGTTGGCCAGCAGTTGATCCAGCTCATCATCCAGTTGAGCAAGCGCACCGGCCGCCACACCCAATTGCAGCTGTTCGTTGGCCGGTTTGAAGCTGCAGTGCGGGCAATAAGGGCTGACGTTGAGCTCGGATTCAGTCAACTGGTGGCAGCTCTTCAGACCGTCGAGGCGCTGGTCAAAAGCACTCAGTTGACTGGTTGGCATCAGCGCGATGCCAGCCAGGGTGCGCAGATTGCCCAGCCGGGGATCCTTACGTAGTGCCGCCTTAGTCTTGTCTTCCGCCACGCCTAGGCGCGCTTTGCTATGCAGACTAATGTAGCCGGTCAGGTAGTCCTTTTTCAGGGCATTTAGGGCCTGACGGTATTCGCCGACATGTTGCGCTGCCCGATCCTGACTGAGCTTACCCAGAACAGATGTACGGGCAGCTTGCGCCTGTTTGACCCAAGGGTGTTCGTTCGGCAGAACCATTTCTGCCTGGGACATGTAAGAGGCAATCGCTCCAAGCTCGCTAACCAGATCAAGCAGGCGTTCAACAGTGCCCAACACCAACAGATTCTGCTGCTGGGCGCTAACGTCATCAGCGCCGATAAGCAGGTTTTTTAACTTGCCTACTGTATTGAACGGCGCAAGCCCTTCAATAAAGCCTTTCAGGGACTCTAAGCGTGCACGCCAGTCACTGACCTCGGCGCTAGTCAGCAGCGACTGTCCCCAAAAGCTGAGGCGATTTTGCATATCGGTACCAGCAAAAAGCAGGCGCCCTACAAGCTCGGTCACTTTGCCTTGCAGTTGCTTGACCGGCTCCTCGGAACCCTGAACCGCCATCTGCGCCAGGCCGGGGGTGAGACCGAGCAACTCGAACAGGTTGCGCAGTACCGATACATTAATTTCCTTGGGCGCTTCCAAGTGCTTGAACTGCTTGAGCTCGTCCTGTGAGAACTCTGCCAGCAGGTTGAGTTTGCTGGAGTCGATCTTGCCGCCGGTAATAGACAGGACAATGTCGCCGGAATATACCAGCCCGGCCAGCACAGTAACCACCAGCTCAGGCTCAAGACGGAAACGGATCGGATGGAAGTATTCAACCTCGCCACCTCCCACCAGCAATTCGCTGCGGTTGAGCACCTGACCGTGCCCCTTGTCCTTGAGACGCTTGAGCACCTCCTGTGCATAGCGTGAGGCGCCCGGGTTGATACGGTCACCGTCGAGCATCCCCAGGGCGTCTAGCACGGCATTGGCATCCTTGCTACGCGCACCGCCTGCCAAAGCTTTAAGCGCGCTGCCAACCATTTGTTTGAGGTTCGACTTAGTTACCAGCACAGGAAAAGTTGGATATTCCGGCGCTGTTTCAGCGAATTGCTGAGTCATCACCAAGCCGGAAACCACATTGACCACATCGCGGAAGTTAATGCGCTCGTCGCCGCCTAGTCGCGCCTTGTCGCGCAGAGAGATCCCTTTTACCCAGTCCTGCAAGGTCGCTCTCTTGCCCTGGTAGGTGATCTCGTAGGCGCTCATCTGCTTCTCTTGCAGCCATTTACTCATGGCTTTGAGGAAGTCCTGCGCTCGCAGCTGGTAAATGCCTTTGGCCGCACCGCTGGTTGAATTAGCCAGCTCCAAAGCAGCAGCATAAAAAGCTAAATGTTTGCGAATTTCGTCATCCAGCCCCTTGAGGCGGAAGAACACTTCATCAGCCTTGCTCTCGTCACGAAAGCGCGGGGGCTCGAACGGCTGGACGAAATAGATATAGAAGTCACGCTCAGGCTGGGCAGTTGGGCGGTCGCTGGGGGCGCCGAAGAATAGATAGCCATCGCGCTCGGCACGACGTTCTTGCCACTCGATTTGGTATTGCCAGATCTGATGCCCGGTCACATAGCAATGGTCATCTGTCTGCTCCATCAGCTGCTTGATGGCGCCGAAATAAGCGCGATCCAGGCTGTCATCGGAAAGCACGTCGGCGCGCTTCTCGATCTGCGCGTCGTAGTCGATGTCTTTCTTTAGGTCTAGGTAGTACTGCTCGGTGTCCACGGCCTTGGAAATGAACTGACCGTTAACGGTTTTCAGGATTTCACGCAGGGCGGTTACCACAAAACTGAGCAGATCTTCAGCCGGCTCAGGCATATCTTCCAAGCCTGGTTGGTAAAGACACAGCGCATCGCGCAGCTCTTCGGCACGCGGGCCAACAGGGACATGAATGTCACCACCAGTGGTGAGACGATGCACCGACAGGGCGTGAATGATGCGCAGCGCCGTGGCTTTGTAGGTCGGACGGGTGAAGCCTTGTTGGATGCGGGATTCCAGAACATCAGAGACATTGATAACCGGCCCGACACTCGGGTCGGCCTTGAACACCGAGTTGGATTTTACGGTTTGCCAAAAAGAATCGTAGGCAACCAAGCCCGGGCGATCCTTTGGCACCAAGTCATTGAGGATGACTTCAATCTGATCGCGCAAGGTTACCAGAGCGCCACGTTTCTCGGTAAATACCAGCTGTTCGAAGGTTTTCAGGTAGTCCGGGTGTACCGGGAACAGACGCACGTACTCGTCCATGCGCTCGTTCATCGTGCTGTAGAACTTGGCAAAGGGGGTCAGGTATGCTCGGATTTTTTCCTGCTGATCGACGGACTTCCTCAGCAACCGCTCGGCGACTACAAAACTGACATCCTGGCGCGCCAGTTGTACCTGGGTGAAGCGATCTTTTACGCGACGCAGACTGTCAGCAACGTGCTGGAAGCGGCTGCTGTCAAAGATCGCCTCCTGCACACCAGCGACGAAACGAAAGCGCAGGTGTTTGCTGACTTCGCCGATTTCGCGCAAGAAGGACAGATCCAGAACCAGATCATGGTCTTTGCGTGAACGCAGGTAGTCGAGGAACTCGTCGACTACCAGCAGCACGCCCTTGCCCGGATGGACCTCATCAAAGGCTGCCATCATTTCTTCGAAGGATGCCTTGTTGTTGACCACCTGATCAGCCGGCGGGAAGGTGTAACTGACTTCATGCTTGGCGAGGAAACGCTCCAGCTCATGGGTAATGATGTCGCGCAGGGACATTTGGCTGGAGACCTCGATCCGGTGCACTTTGAACTTACCGGCGATAGCAGCAGCAGCCACGGCGACCTTAGGGTGGCGAATCTTCGAGGCGTAATCGGCGTTTTCCGCCACCAGTGAAATCACCGACATCAAGTGCGACTTACCAGTACCGTAGTTGCCGACCACCAACAAGCCCTTATGGTCGACCGACTCATCGAACGACAGCTGGGGAATCATCAGCGAGGCAATACGCTCAGCCATGTCATCCGAGATGACGTAGGTGGAAACCAGCTTCTGCGCCTCATCAGGACGGTTGGCGTCCAGCAGCTGGATGACTGACTCAATTGGCTCAAACTGGATGAGATCGCCGTACTTCATAGCTGTCGACATGCGTTCCTCGCGTTATTCCTAGGCATCAATCTGTAGGTGAACCAGGCCACTCGCGGCATAGTCCTGAATTTCGGGGTGGCCCATATGGGCGTAGGTCAGGCGGCCATCATGCAACGCGCCGGGCCAGGCGACTACTACGGGACGGGATTGGGCCTGTCGCTTGAGCAGGTCAAGAGGGTCAAGTCGTAGGTGGTGATCAAACAACAGCTCAATGTTATCGAGCAGGAGCACGCTTTTGCGACTGTGCTCATTGGCCATTTCGCGCAGCAGGTGTGCAGCTTCGAGTGATCGAGCCTTACCGGGCACGGTGGCCAAACGCGCACCGAGAGCGGAGCCGACATTTAACAGCATGACGCTGCTACTCGACCCACCGAGCTTTTTAGCCAGAAGGAGTAATGCCGCAGTCTTTCCGCTGCCAGGAGGGCCAATCAATAAAATCAGCTGATTTTGCAGAGCCGGTACGTCTGCAAGCAGTTTTTCGAGTTCTTCAACTACTTCCATTCGCCAGGATCCTTCGCAGTCGACTTGTTGCTGGAAAGTAGTGAGTGTGATTAAGCAAATCTCAATTGGCAACCAATTGGCAACCAGAGCACCAAAAATCCAGAAAAACAAAACCCGGTCCTTTCGGAACCGGGCTAAGTCACTGAAAAATATGGTCGGGACGGAGTGATTCGAACACTCGACCCCTAGCACCCCATGCTAGTGCGCTACCGGACTGCGCTACGCCCCGACTAGGCGTTAAACCTGTTCCTCTTCTCGAAGAACGCTCAAGAATATATCGCAAGCTTTTGAAAACTGGAAGTATTTAAAAGCAGGAATTTATTTCTTGAGTACCACCAGAACATCCT
>Ga0163161_10001991_pt1 | contig 14803 bp, 1 predicted proteins | sample S45metaG_FD_129847 | JGI IMG/M metagenome (GOLD analysis project Ga0163161, IMG submission 129847) | Switchgrass rhizosphere microbial communities from Kellogg Biological Station, Michigan, USA - S4-5 metaG | ecosystem: Host-associated > Plants > Roots > Rhizosphere > Soil | place: USA: Michigan... | reverse complement strand
TTGGGGTGATCGCACGACTGCATCCGCAGCTTCGGGTACGGTCACTTTCTACAACGGCACCACGGTCATCGGTACAGCTCAGATCGTCAATGGCTTGGCAACACTGACCGTCGACAGCCTGCCTTTAGGTTCGAACAGCATCACTGCACGGTATTCGGGGGACGACAACAATGCGCAAAGTACCTCGACGGCTACAAGCCAAGAGGTAATTGCAACGGCAACGCCAATGGGCTGGAGCGGCACTGGTTTGTCCGCAGCCCGCGTGGAATATGGATCTCCAATCACGTTGACGGTCAGAGTGCCCGGCGCGCTTCGCCCGGACGGCGGAGTCATGAAATTCTATGGAGGAGGTAAGTACCTGGGCTCGACCGTCATGGTCGATGGTGTAGCGGAATTGACGCTCACCTCCCTGGAGGTTGGCTACTACAGCTACGACACGATCTACGGCGAGTACGAGGGTGACATCAATACATTGCCCAGTCGGTCGGGCGGTGCATGGTCCTCACTCCAGATAGTTCCCGCAACGACTACGCTCACGAATCTCACTGCCGCATCGGTCCCGAGAGATGGAGTCTTGTCGATCAATGTCGGCGGTCAAGCCCCGAGCGGGTTGGTCTCGTTCTACAACGGTACGCGACTGCTGGGCACGGCCCAGGTCTTCAACGGCGTAGCCACTCTTTCGGGCGTTTCGCTGCCTCCGGGGACGCACACTTTCACGGCCGCTTATGCCGGTGATGCGCACAACACAGACAGCGAAACCAGCTTCACGCAAGTCGTCGAGGGTGCGCCCGCTACCACGATCCTGGTCAATCGCGACAACACCCAGGACCGCACTGTTTCCCGCTTGTACAACCGCGATGGTCAACTCCAGGGCTCGTTGGACGCCGAGGGCTACCTCACGGAATACAAATACAACGCCGCAGGCGAACAAACCGAGACCATCGGCTACTGGAACCGCGCGACCAATTTCACCAGCTCTGCCAATCGCATTGCAGCAATAGCCATCGCACGCGCCAGCTACAACCTGACCGGTGTGCGCGCGCAGGAATGGGGCAACGCGGACATCCACACCTACAACCTCTACGACGCCCAAGGGCGATTGGTCGGCCAAGTCGACGGTCTGGGCTATCTCACGGAAACCATCTACGACACCCGCGGCAACGTCGCGCAGACCGTCCGGCGTGCCAATCCGGCGGGGGCCGTCAATGCCTCGTCTACCGTGGACAGCATTCGTCCGGCAGTCGATGCCGGCCGGGATCAAACCGTCACCCAGACATGGAGCGCCGCCAATCAGCTCCTGAGCCGCACGAACGTGGAAGGCACAGTCACCCGCTTCGCCTACAACAACGTCGGCCAACTCGTTCAAACCACCACCGCTGCGGGCACGGTGGATGAGCGCATCAGCCGCGCGCTCTATGACATCCAGGGCCGACTCATCGGCGAACTCGACGGTCGCGGTAGCGATGCCGTCGCGTTGACTGATCCGCTGAGCTTGTGGGCCGCCAACGGCCTGACGCACACCTATGACGCCGCGGGTCGGCGCACCAGCACCACCGACGCCAACGGTCACCGCACGCTCTTCTTCTACGACGCCATCGGCCGCCTGCGCTACACCGTCAACGCGATGGGCGAAGTCACCGAGAGCCGCTACAGCGCAATGGGCCAGCTGACCGAGCAGGTCATCTACGGAACACCGATCGATGTCGCAACTCTGGGCGCCACGACGCCCGGCGGGCTGGACACCGACGCAGTGGCTGATCTGCTCGACCTTGTGGCCGAAACAGCCAAGGACACCCACGTCCTGCACGGCTACAACGCCACGGGCACCAAAGCCAGCACAACGGATGCGTTGGGCAGCATCACCAGCTATTCGTACAACGCCTTCCGCGAGGCCATCGCCAGTAGCTACACGTTGAAAAGCGGCTATGTCGTCACCGACACGGCGACTTTCGACCGCCGCGGCCTGAAGACGAAGACGACTCAGGATGTCGACACGCTCAACATCACAGAACGCAAGATCTACGACGCCTTCGGTCGCGCCACCGATGTCTTCGATGCCAACGGCGGCCGCAGCCAGTTTGCATTCGACCGCCTCGGCCGGGTGGCTTTCACCTACGATGCGCTCAACGGCCAGCGCCTGACCGAATACGACGCGTTCGATCGCGTGATGCGGCAGCGAGATGCCATCGGCTATTGGACGAGCTTCAGCTACAACCTGGCCAACCGCAGCACCACCGTGTCAACGGCTGCGGGTGTGAGCATCACCACAGTTCGCAACCGCCAGGGCCAGACCCAGAGCGTGACCGACGGGCGTGGCAATGTCACCAGCTACACCTACGACAAGAGTGGGAACCTGCTACAGACGTCTGCTGCGCTGGATGGCACCACCACCCTCACCACCAGCGCCACTTACGACAAGACCAGCCTCAAGTTCGACAGCACCGATGCCAACGGTGTGATCACCAGCTACGCCTATGACGCGGCCAATCGCCTGCTGAGCCGCACGCTTGATCCAACAGGGTTGAATCTCGTCACGACCTATGGCTACGACGCCAAGGGCCAGACCGTCAGCATCACGGACCCCAAGGGCACGATCACCGCCACCGAATTCGATCTCGCAGGCCAGACCGTGCGCCAGGTGGTCGATCCCGAAGGCTTGAATCTCGCGACCAGCTACACGCACGACACCACGGGCAAGGTGCTCACCGTCACCGACCCGAACGGCAATATCACCCAGTACAACTACGACGGAGCGGGACGACGCGCCAAGGAGCAGGTCGACCCCGCGGGATTGAATCTCACGCGCAGTTACGAGTACGACGCGGCTGGCAACGTCACTCGGTCCATCGACGCCAATGGCAACGCCACCAGTTATGCCTACGACGCCAACAATCGTCTGGTCTTCACGCTCGACGCGCTTGGCAACCTCTCGAAGCAGGAATACGACGCCGAAGGACGCGTGGTCCGCAGCACCTCGTATGCGGTGCCGGTCAACACCACAGGCTTGAGCAACGCGCCGACCGTTGCACAGCTTCAGGCCAAGGTGGTGCTCAGTGCCGGTCTCGATATCACCGAAGGTCGCCGCTACGACGGTGATGGTCGTTTGCGTTTCAGCGTGGACGGCACCGGTGCTGTCGTTGAATACAAGTACGACAAGGCCAACAACGTCATCGAGACGCGTGCCTATGCCAACCGCATCGATCTGGCGAGTTGGAATCCTGTCGGCGACCGCGATCCGATCGTTGCCGCAGATGCTGCGCGCGACGAGCGCGTGCGCACGGTCTTCGATGCACTCAACCGGGCCACCTGGAAGGTGGATGGCGCTGGCGGCGTGGTCCAGTATTTCTACGATGCCAACGGCAATGTCACGGAATCACGCGCCTATGCGACGGCGCTGACCAGCGCCACATTCGGCAACTGGAATGGCGCATCCGATCCTTTGGTGGTATCCGACACGACCCGCGACCAACGCATCCGCACCGTCTACGACACCGCCAACCGCGCCACCTGGACCGTCGACGCACTGGGCAATGTCACCAAGTACACCTACGACGCCGACGGCAACGTCGTCACCAAGCGCAGCTACGCCACGCCCCTTGCGACCACGGCCCTCGCCGCCTGGGACGGCTGCACGGCTCTTGCACCCGTGGCCGACGACGCGCACGACCAACGCGTGCGCAACGTCTACGACGCAGCCAACCGGCTGACCTGGAGCGTGGACGGCATCGGCGCCGTCAGCAAGACCGAGTACGACGCGAACGGCAACGTCACGCGCCGCAGCCAGTACGCCACCCCCATTGCCGAGGGGGCCGATCCGGCCAGCGTGACCGACAGCGATGCCGACCGCGTCACCGACTACCTCTACGACGCAGGCAACAGACTGCGCTACCAACTGCGCTGGACCGACACGTCCGAGATGATGTCCGGCGTGGGCTGGATGCGCGAGGTCACCTCCTACGACTACGACGGCATCGGCCACCTCGTGCGCCAGACCGCGCACGTCATGCCGCTGCTGAGCTATGTGGGCAACGACCTCGATTCCGTCTTCGGCAATCTCAGCGTCACGCCCGGGGCCGACCAGGCGAAGTACATGGTCTACGACGCCGCCGGGCGCCTGAGCTGGAGCGTAGACGGCACGGGAGCCGTCACGCGCAACGACTACGACGGCACCGGTCGCGCCGTGCGCACGACCCAATATGCCCAGGCGGTCGATGTTCTCGGTTTCGGGGGCGCTGCGAACGGCTACGCAATCCCGCAACTGTCCGACAGCGCTCTCCTGACGTTGCTGCGTCCCGATGCCTCGGCCGACCGCATCACCGTGTTCGCCCACGATGGCGCGGGCCACCGCACCTTCACGGTCGATGCCCTTGGCGGCGTCACCCGAGCCGTCTACGACGCCTTCGGCAACGTCACCCAGCAGATCGGGTATGCCAATCCCATTGCGGCGCCGAGTGCCACCACGACCTACACCGACCTGGCCTTGCAGGGCGTTGTCTCTGTCAGCGCCGGTGCCGACCGCATCCAGCGCTTCGCTTACGACCTGGCCAACCGCCAGGTTTTCTCTGTGGATGCCCAGGGCGCCGCGACCGAGTCGGTCTACGACGGGCTCGGCCTGGAAATCCAGACTCGCCGATATGCCAAGGTCCTCAATGTCGCGGGCCTGAGCAGCACTGCCGGCGTGAGCGACATCCGGTCGCGTACGACAGTGGACTCCACCAACGACCGTGTCTCGCGTCAGGTCTTCGATGCAGGTGGTCGGAAGATCTACGGCGTCGATCCGATGGGCTTCGTGAGCAAGACGGAGTACGACGGCCTCGGGCAGGTGCACAGCACCACGCAGTACGCACTGTCGATCCCGACGGACACCGCCAACACGGCAGAGGCCATTGCCGATGCCGTTGTCATCGTGCCCGACGACCGCACCAAGAGCTTCCAGTACGACGCCGCAGGGCGCGTCCTGTCCAGCGTCGACGCCATGGGCTTCACCGAGGCATGGAGCTATGACGCGCTGGACAACAAGACCAGCTACACCAACGCCAAGGGCGCTGTGTGGGCCTATGCCTATGACCTCCAGGGCCGGATGGTGCGGGAGATTTCTCCGCAGGTCGAACTCACCGCCGTCACCACCGGTGGCGATGGCCGTCTGCAGGTCAATGCCGGCTCCAGCGGAGTCGGCAATGTCATCACAGTGCTTGCTTACGACAGCTTCGGCAACCTACGCAGCCGCACGGAAGGTGCCGGGCGGCCCGAGCAACGTACCACCACCTACGAGTACGACCAGGTCGGCCGCCAGGTCAAGGTCATCTATCCACCGGTCGGCGTGTACAACCCGTCGAGCGACACCTTTGCGGTCGATGGTCTCGACAGCCGCCACGACACCACCGAGACGCTCTACACCGAGACCACATACGACGCGTTGGGCAACGCCGTTGCCAACCGCGACATCGGCGGCAACTACAGCTACAAAACCTACGACCTTGTTGGCCGGGTGGCCTATGAGGTGGATGCACTCGGGTTTGCCACGGGTTATCAGCGCAACGCCTTCGGCGAGGCGACCAAACTCACGCGCTACAACGCAGGCACAGGCCTGTCCGCAAGTCGACCTGCAAGCCTGACCACTACGCAGGTGCAGGTTGTGGTCAACAGCCTGGACGCCGCGAACCGCACGATCCTCACCGATTACGATCGCCTGGGGCGTGCCATCCAAGTCAAGGAACCCACGGTTGGCGTGTACGACGGCAGCCTGGCTGTCGGTGCACAGTACATGCAGGGCGGCAAGACCACCCGCAACACGTACAACAGCTTCGGCGAACTCACTCAGGTGGCGTTGCAGAAGAGCGCCAGTACCTGGACCCTGAGCACGACCTTCTACGACCGGCGCGGCCAACAGCTCGCCAGCGTCGATGCGCTGGGCTATGTCACGACGCAAGCCTTCGATGCAGCCGGAAACGTCGTCTCGCGCACCGAGTACGCGAATGCAGCCGCCAGCTGGGTGGGCCTGAGCGCGATGGCCGGCTGGACCGGTGCAGTCGATGCTGGGGGCACGGCACCGGCACCTCTGCCCAACGCCAGCGACGACCGCACCACCACCACCGTCTACGACCGTGTCAATCGCAAGACCAGCGAAACGCGGGTCAATGTGGAGTTCAGCACGGCATCCAACGGCACCAGCACGCGCGGCAACCTGACCACAGCCTATGGCTACGACGCCGTGGGAAATCTCACCAGCACCACCGATGCCAAGGGTGCCACCACCTACAGCTACTACGACGCCTTGGGCCGTGTCATCGCCGTGGCCGAGCCCACGCGCACCAGCACCGAGACCGGTGCGGCTGTCACGCCGCTGACAGTCTTCCGGCGCGATGCGCACGGCAACGTCGTGCTCAAGACCGAGTACGTCAACGGCGCAGACGCCTATGGAGCGCCGCTGAGCGCCAATCCTTTCCCGTCCACCATCGGTGTGCCGAACCCGGAAATCGCGCAGAAGCAGGCAGAGCAATGGGTCCCGTTCGGCACTGCCGCATACATCTCGGACACGCCCTTTGCGGGCGGCGTCCCGCTGTACAAGCTGCGCAGCCTTACGCCCGGCAACACCGACATCTATTACTACACAGCCAGCGAGGCGGACAAGCTGGCTCATCTGGCCTTTGGCACCATCTGGGCGGATGACGGCATCACCGGCTACGTGTACGACAAAGACGCCGATGTGCCTGGGACCGTGCCGCTGCGCCGCTTCCAGCAGTTGGGGGGGCTGTATGCGTGGCAGGCTCTGGTGGCTACGCCCGAGGAAGCAGCGGCATACCTGGCCGCCGGCTGGACCGAGATCGAGACGGTCGCCCGGGTCAGCACAAGCCCCCTGGGGGCGCTGGACACATCGCTCTTCCACATGCAAAAGGGCATGTTTCCCGCCAACAACTACTACCTGTTGGGCACCGTGGATGGCGACCCCTACAGTGATATCGGCCTCGTCGCCCGCACCGACCGCACCACGTACGCCCAATACGACGCGTTGGGCCATACGGTGCAAAGCACCGACGCCATGGGCGTCAACCACTACAGCTCCTACAACAGCCAGGGGTTGATCGCCAAGGAGTGGCAGGCCGTCACTGACAACGCGGGCACCACGCGAACGCTGTTTCGAGCCTATCAATACGATGCACTGGGCCAGCAGACACATGTGCTCGACCCCGGCACGCCGACCGACAGCGGCACGTACGTCAACGGCGCCACGGCCGGTGCGTACACCACCAACCCGAAGGCGACGGTCACCCAGGGAACGTACGGGCAGACCGGAGGTGGCATTCCCGGGATGCCGGCGAACGAAGGCAACGGCAACCTGACCCTCACACAACTGATCGGACTCGTGAAGATCGGCGGCGGACGTGTCCAGATCCAGTTCGACTACACGACCGCGGCGCAAGTCGTGCCGGGTACCGACGGCGCGCCCGATACCATCGTGCCGGGCGAACCCGCGACGTACAGCAAGATCTTCGATATCGATCAGTTCAACGCCGCCCAATCGAGCAAGCTCGTGCCCGATCTGCCGCTCGGAAGCGTTCAGCAGATTCGCATCGTGCAGGAACAGAACCTCGGCTTGGGCAACTGGGTCTCGTTGTGGCAAGGCACGGCAGAGCAAGCCAACGGCGTAAGCACGCTTGCCAACGGCGCAGGTGCCTCCGGCGTGCTGGTGAACACGGCTTTGCAATACAACGCCTTCGGTGAACTGGTGAGCCGCAGCGTCAATGGCGAAGCTGGCGAGTATTTCGACTACGACGCCGCAGGCCACCTGTGGCGCACCAACGGCGGCGACGGTGTCGACAAGATCGCTTTGTTCGATCTGCAGGGGCATCAGACCGCCGAGATCCGCAGCGCCGGCCAGGGGCGCAGCGATGCGGACCTGAAGCGCGATTTCGCGGACGCGATGCAGGCGGCACAACGTAACGACCTGCGCCGCACCGACACGACCTACGACCTTCTCGGTCGCGTCGTGAAACAAGAGCTGGCCTCGCGCACCGAAGTGCAAGGTGGCCTTGTCGTGAACAACGACGTGCTTTCCGGCGGCGTTGCAGCCAGCGCCAGCTATGGCGGCAACGGCTGGAGCGGCAGCAACACCGTCAATCTCGGCTGGAACACGCTGGCGGCACTGGGCAGCGGCGACGTGCTCGTGCAGTTCGACTACGTGCCGCGCGACGCCGCCGGCAACAGCGGCCCCATGCAGAACAAGGGACAGATCTTCAATGCCAGCGAGGCCAACAGCGGTGCGAGCTTCAGCTGGAGCGACGCTGCCAATGCAACCTATGGCGGTGTCCAGCGCGTGGACGCCGTGCGCGTGTTCAAGAAGGACATCAACGGCAACTGGCAGCCCATCGTCATCAACAAGGGTTTCGGGAACATCGGCCAAAGCGTGACGGTGGGGACCCCCGCGGATCCGCAGGCCGAGGTCAGAGTCCAGTACCGCTTGGCGGGCAGTAACGGCAGTTGGCTGGAGAAGTCGTCTCCCAAGTTTGGCGACGGACTGCGCATCGACCTGTCCGACGTGCCGCTTGGCACCTACGAGTACCAGGTCATCAATTACCTGCCGGGGCAGGCGTTGCCTGCGACGAGCGCCACAGGCACCTGGACCATCGGGCCCCGTCCGCTGGCCACCATCGCCACGTCGATCGGGGTCAACGCCGGCAGCCAGAGGCTCGAATGGCAGGGGCCGGGCGCGGGCGACACCCAAACCATTCGCATCCGCATGGCCGACGGCAACGGCGGCTGGGGAGCCTGGCAGGAGCGCGCCATCGGGTCGAACGGCGCGGGAGGCAGCACGCTCGATCTGGCGGGTTTGGGTGGGGGAAGCTACGAGTACGAGCTGCTGTGGCGTCATCCGGGCGAGGCCGGCGCCTATGCGCATGCCACGGGGCAAATCGGCAAGGTTGCCGGCACCCCGGATCAGTACGTGCCCGGTGTCGATCCTGTCCCCGCTTCCGGCCTGCCGCACATCGAAGGAATGACAGTCGTCTCGGTGGTGGCGCCTTACTACGGGAGCATGTTGCCGGCGGTCCGCTTGCCGCTGGCGTATCCCTATGTCAGCCTTTTCGCCTTGGCTGCACCCGTGGGCGCGCCAACCCAGATGTCGATCAGCTATCCCGGAGACGGCTATGGCTATTTCTTCCCATGGACACCACCGAACACAACCCAGATCACAGAAGGCCTCTACACCTACTCGTACACGTATTCCGTGGGGCCGAACGTGTTCGTGCCGACCCATCAGGCCACCGGCCAGTTGGGGTACTTCGGCGGCAACATCACCATTTCGGACAACACGCCGCCCTATACACCTGGCAGCCCCGGCACGCCCGGGTACACGATTCCCGGCACGCCGGCGCAATACGGCTGGACTGCCACGAATGGCGGACCCTATCCGATCAGTGAAGACCCGATGCTCGGCGGCCGCCAAATCGGCCAGGCCGCGGCTCTCGACGGCGTGTCCGCCGATCGGAGGCCCACGCTGATCCAGAACGTCGACCGTTGGGGCAATGTGCTGAGCATCACCGACCCGCGGTCGACAGCCTGGAAGACCACCTACAGCTACAACGCCAACAACCAGCTCACGCGGCAGGTTCAAAGCGACGCGGACGGCAATCCGGGCGCAGATGAGGCAGGCAGCAATATCGTCAACGCCAACGCGCCGGTGACCTACCTCTACTACGACCAGATGGGTCGCCAAGTGGCGGTGCGCGACGCCAACGAACATGTCAACGGGCAGGAGTGGGATGCAGGCGGCAACCTGGTGCGAGAGCTTCATGCCGACGGCGGCGTGATCAACTACGCCTACAACGCCTTCGGCAACAAGGTTCGCACCATCGATGCGATGGAGCAGACCAGCTGGTTCATCAGCGACAAGCTCGACCGCCTGGTGCAAACCAGTCGCGGTGCGGGCGCAGACGCCATTGCAGAAAACCAGCGCTGGGACCAGGCCGGACGCAAGCTCAGCCAGACCAACGGCGCGGGCAACACGATCAGCTACGACTACGACCTGCGCGGCAACATCATCCGAACCGTCCAGCCGATGGGGCAGGCTGCGCTGGCAGGCTACGACGCGCACAACCGCAAGGTCGTCGAAGTGGACGCCAACGGCACGGTGGCCGCGTGGAAGTACGACTACTTCGGCAGCCTCACCGGCCACACGGACATCGGCGGGGCGCAATACAGCTACAGCTACGACAACGCGCGCCAGCTGCTGAACCAGACCAACACGCGCGGTCAGAACCTGAGCTACCAGTACGACGCGGCTGGCCAGACCGTGCGCATCACGGACAACGGGACAGGGCAGCCTCAGAAGACGACCAGCTACCGTTACGACCTGGCTGGCCGCCGGTTGCGAGAAACCACGGTGCAGGGTGGCGTGACCTACCAGGACAACCAGATTGCTTACGACGCGCTGGGCCGCATCCGCTGGATCGCCGACACACGCGCCTACATCGAAATCGACTACGACAAGGTGGGCAACCGCAAGCACGTGGGCATTCATGTGCATGACCAGACCCTCAATCCGACGCCGGACCAGAACGTCGAGCAGTACTTCCAGTACGACGCGATGAACCGGCAGACGGTGGTCAATGCGCAAGATGCCGCCGGAACCCTGGGCACCGAGGGTCATCGCCTCACCTACGACGCCAACGGCCGGCGGACCAGTGATGCGCACAACGGCCCGCGAGTGGTTCAGGTCAACGGGCAATGGACTGGAATGGCGGACGACGGGGAGACCGTCGAGACCTACGACTACGACTCGCTGGACCGCCTGAAGAAAACGACACGCGACGGCGCGACGATCGACACGCGCACTTACGACGGCGCGGGCCGTGTGCTGACGAGCGGCACCGTGCTGGGCGTGGGCGGCGTGGATGTGAACTACATCAACGCGCACAACTTTCTGAACGGCGGCCCCTTGCCGGCGGATCTGGCCGGAGGTCCGCTGCGCGCGGACATCAACCTCTATGACGCGAACGGCCGGCTGGTCAAGCAGATCAACAACAGCGTGGGGACCACACCGGTATCCAACGACACCACGTACGAGTACGACGCCGTGGGCAACATGGTGCAGTCGAGCACCGACACGCGCACCTTCGTCCCGGGTGCGCCAGTGCCGCTCGAATCGCGAACCATCGAGCAAACCTGGCTGCAGCGCGCCGAGGGCTACCAGGTGCAGCTGCGACGCACCGGCTCGATCAGCGCGTTGGGCGGGCTGGGCTACGGCTATGACGCCAACGGCCACCTCGTGAGCACAAGCGATGCGGGCGAACTGACCCCTTCGGAACAGCAGCATCGCTTCGTCAACGATGCGCAGGGCAATGTGCTGTATGCCTATTACACAAGCTCATTGGACCCGAGTACGCAGTACAACGGCCAGCGCCAGGTGGTGGTCAACGGTGAGGTGTTGGGCCGTTACGGCCAGACGATGGATGAGCGGTTTCCGCAAGGCAACCCATTCCTTCCGGGCAGCGAGCTGTGGAAGCCGGAGGTGGCCTTCAGCTTCGGCTACCAGCCCATCGATGGAAACTACCCCGCGGGCAGCCCCGGCGTGTATGCGGTGCAGACCAACGACACGCTGCAGAGCATCGCCAAGGGGGCCTACGGCGATGGCAACCTCTGGTACCTGATCGCGGATGCGAACGGGTTGATGAGCAACGCCGACCTGCGAGCGGGGCAGGTGCTCACGGTTCCGAGCCGGGTGACGAGTGCGAACAACGTGAACACGTTCAAGCCTTATGACCCGAGCAAGATCGCCAACGACACGCCGACGATGATGGCGCGTCCTCAGGACGAAGGGGGCGGTTGTGGGGTGGTCGGGCAGATCATCGTGGCGGTCATTACCGTGGTGGTGGCCGTCTACACAGGCGGCATCGCTGGCGCCATGCTGGGCTCGGTCGTGGGGCAGGCCGCTGGTGTCGCAATGGGGGTGCAGGACACCATCAGTTGGAAGCAGGTCGCCTTGGCCGGGGTGAGCGCGGGCGTCAGCGCGGGAGTCGGCGAGCTGATTGGCCCGAGCATCCAGGCCGCCACGGACAGTGCGGCGGTGACGCGGTTCGTCACTGTCGCACTCTCCAACGCTGCGACACAAGGCATTGCCGTTGCGACGGGCTTGCAGGACCGGTTCAGTTGGAAGAACGTGGCGTTCTCGGCCGTGAGCGCAGGCGTCACGCAAGGGATCAATGCCGCGATGGATTACTACCCAGGTCAGCCTGGAGTGCAGTTCGATCTGGGTAAGAGCCTTGTATCCGGGATTGGGGCCAGCTTGCTGACACAAGCCGCACGGGGTGGCAAGGTCAGCGCGGCGCAGCTTGCTTCGGATGCCTTTGGCAATGCACTGGGGGACTCCATCGCGAGCGCCAACGGGCAGCGGGCCGATCCGCTGGGTGATTTCATCGCGAAAAATCAGCCATCGTGGGACACGCGGGCGGCAACCTATGACCAGATCGTGGGGGCGTTCAGCCAGCCTGGCGGCAATCGGTCTGCCGGCGTCCAGCTTGCTGCGGGCCCTGGCTTCAGCGGCATTGGCACGGGTGGGGATAACGGCGGTTATGACTACGAGCGCAGCTACGCCCGTGGCAACGAGACCTTCGTTGAAGCGTCCAGGAGTCCATTCGACGACGACGGGCGTGGCTTCATCGATGAAGTCAGGAGCGCGACGGAAGGGCCGATCAATCAGGGGAGCGCGATCGGCACGCCGTTGCCGCCGTCTCCGTACCGATGGGTCTCAAACGAGATGGTCGGCGGCGAACTTGTTCGTGAGCATTGGGCGGACGGCACCGATACAGGAGACGATTCAGCGCGCCTCATGGCTCGGGCCAAAGACAGTCCAGCAATGCGACAGTGGGCGCAGAACTACTACAACGATGGAGCCAATTCGGTGAATGCCGCCGAGCGCGCGAATGGATTTGCGGACAACACAAACCATTCCATACGCAGCGATGGCACGTTGCTGGGTCTGGGACGTCGATTGATTCAAGACATCCCGTTCTTGGCCGATGTGAAAAATGAATCGGCAGCACCGCTGCACGGCTATGTCAACGACATGTTCGCGCTGTCGAATGATCCGAAGGCACCGCTCCTGACACGCTGGGCGGCCCAGCAGTCTGCGGCTTCTGGCATCAACATGCTGTCCGAATTTGATGCGGGCTTCCCGACAAATACGCTGGGCGTTGCATCCAGCCTCCTCGGCGGCAGTGCGGTAGTCAAAGGCATCAATGCAGACATCAAGGTAGCCAAGGCCTTTGGATCGCTGACCGACGGCGAACTCGGTGCTCTTCGATATGCCGGGCTGTCCGATGCGGAAATAGCAAACCACATTGCGGTCAATGGCGATGTGTACTTGTTCCGCGGAACGTCGCCTGGATGGGCCGGCAGCCCTGGCGCGCAGAACACGGCAGTCTCGGCGGCAGTGGATCCTTACTCGGCCACGGTCTTCGCACTGGAAGCGCGTGCGCAGAGCGGCAGCGGTGTTGTTCAATACGGCACTCGGTCGCAAATTGGAACCTTTGCGGAAGGTAACTACGCAGCCGTACGAGAGCGTGAAGTAGGGCTTCCAATGACATCATTGGAGTTTGCAAATAGAGCGCCTAACACCATTCCTGTCGACATGGCGCGACAAGCACTTCAGGATATGGGATTGCCTAGCTTGCCGCACTCTGTACAAACATCGACCCAACGTGGACAACTCTTGAATGATGTACCCAGAATGACACCCGAGCAGGTCGCGGACTTCTTGCGTCGTGTCGGAAAATGACTGTCGAACAGGAGAAAAAATGAGCGATGGCGCAGAGATTTATGTTCAAGATATCGTGCGCAATGCACGTGGAGAGACCTTGGTTATTGGGACTCCAAACCGTCGCACCGACAATGTGAAAGTGGGCGATGTTTTTACGCTGCGCTACGAAATAAGCTCGGAAGATGCACGACAAGGGATTCCGAACCCAGTGCGGTTGAATCTCAAGGAGATCTCGCTTCGAATCACCAAAATCGAGGCTAACCGCCAGGGGTTGGAGACACTCGAACTGGATGGCCGTTCGGGCGCCGCAGGCGGATTACATCTATCTGGCACGGGCCTTGAAGAAGTCACACCTGGGTGTCTTCTGCACACATAACTGTCCTGTCTCTTACGTGCAGTTTTAATTCTTGGTTGCTAAAACAAAAAAGCCCTCACCACCCCAGCCGCTTGGCTGAGGTTCGTGAGGGCTTCGTCGTTGTGGGTACTGAGTTCGTCAGCGCTGGGCCAACACCGTCTCCAGCATCTCACTGACGAATCGCTGTCTGGCCTTGCAAAAATTCGGGGTCAGATTCCAATTCCCTATCTTTTAATTTACTTGACTGCTGTCAGCGGAGCAATCGTGAGAGTAGGTGTCGGCACCATCGCCTAGAACCAACGCCAGGACCAGTCTCGGAGCGGTCGCTCGTGCTTTTGCGAGTTAGCTCGGCTGAGAGGGCGAAGATGTTGAAAGTCGTCATTGTGTGAAATGCCGCCGAAAATTGACCCTCTGGGGGTGCGGATAAAAACTTGGACTGGTTTATGTCGCAAGTCCAAGACTCTCTCGATATTCGATGGGGCTGAGAGAGCCAAGGGAGAGCTTGATTCGCTTCTCGTTGTACCAGCGGATGTAGAAATCAACTTCTTTGATGAACTGCTCGATCGTGGTGGCCTTCCAGTCCCGAGGGTAGAACAGTTCCGTTTTCAGCCGGCCGAAGAAGCCTTCGCACGCGGCGTTATCAGGCGAGCACCCCTTGCGAGACATCGAGCGAACCAGCTTCGCGTCACCGATCC
>Ga0163161_10001990_pt1 | contig 14811 bp, 11 predicted proteins | sample S45metaG_FD_129847 | JGI IMG/M metagenome (GOLD analysis project Ga0163161, IMG submission 129847) | Switchgrass rhizosphere microbial communities from Kellogg Biological Station, Michigan, USA - S4-5 metaG | ecosystem: Host-associated > Plants > Roots > Rhizosphere > Soil | place: USA... | reverse complement strand
GCGGCGCCGCCGAGGCTCAGGTGGCGAGCACCTGCAGGTTGCCGGCGCCCGGCAGCACGCGCAGCGTGGCGGCCAGCCGCACCGAATAGTCGCGGCTGAACACCGTGCTGACCTCGATGTATTCGCAGCGCGCTTCGGCCGTCGTGAGCGTCAGCACGGCATAGCCGCGCTTGCTGGTCTCGGCGTAGCGCAGGTCGTCGACCATGCGTTTGAAGCCGTCGGACAAGAGGTCGTGGGCGATCAGCGGCAGCGCGCGCTCGAAGCCGGGGGAAGACACCGAAGAAGTGCCGAATTCCACCCCGACGCGCTGGCCCGATGTGTCGGTGAGGTTGCCGGCCCAGGCGTTGTGCGTGTCGCCGGCCAGCGAGATCAGGTTCTTGCCCTGGCTGCGCGCCATGGCCAGCACCGCGTCGCGCGCGGCCGGGTAGCCGTCCCACGCGTCGAGGTTGTAGGGCACCTTGCGCTGTGCGAGCAGGGCGCGCTGGCTTTCACTGCGCGCCGACTCCGGCAGCGCCTGCGCCGCCAGGTAGTCGCCCAGCGTCTCGAGACTGAAGTTGGCCGCGACGCTCAGGGGGATGTGCATGCGCATCATGAGCACCTGCTGGCCGAGCACCTGCCATGTGCCGGCCGAGGCGGCCATGCGCCCGGACAGCCAGTCCACCTGCGGCTGGCCCAGCAGCTGCCGCGTGGAGGCTGCGGCCTCGCCGGCCAGGTACTGGTCGAGATCGACCTGCCTGTCGCGGCCGATCAGCCGGGTGTCGAGCATGTGCATCGAGGCGAGCGTGCCGAAGTCGAACGACCGGTAGATGCGCAGCGGGTTGGCCGGGTCGGGCAGCCGCGTCGGCAGCCACTCGTGGTAGGCCTGCACGGCCGCGGCGCGGCGTGCGGCATAGCTGCCTTCGGTGGACTCGTCGTGGTTGGAGGCGCCACCCGACCATGCGTTGTCGGCCACGTCGTGGTCGTCCCATACGGCGATCATCGGCAGCCTCGCGTGCAGCGCGCGCAGGTCGGCATCGGTGCGGTACTGCGCATGGCGCAGGCGGTAGTCGGCGAGCGTGAGAATCTCGTGGTCGGGGTTGGACTCGCGGTCGATAGCAATGGCGAGCTGCGACGCATACCCGATGCGGCCGTACTCGTAGATGTAGTCGCCCAGGTGCAGCACCACGTCGATGTCGGTGCGCTTGGCGATGTCGGCATAGACGTTGAAGTAGCCGCTCGGGAAGTTGGAGCACGACACCAGCGCCAGTTTGGCTTGCGACACGCCCCCCACCGGCAGCGTCTTGGTGCGGCCGATGGGAGAGTTCTCGCTGCCCACGGCAAAGCGATAGAAATACGTGCTGGCCGGCTGCAGGCCGGCGACGTCGACCTTGACCGTGTAGTCGCGCTCGGGGCCGGTGCTCGCCGTGCCGCGCGCGACGATGATGCCGAAGCGTTCGTCGCTCGCCACTTCCCAGTCGACGTTGAGGGTGCCGGGCGCGGCCACCGACACGCGGGTCCAGAGGATCACACGGTCCGAGAGCGGATCGCCGCTCGCGATGCCATGCTTGAACACCGTGTTGGAACCGTCGGGCGGAGGGGTGCCGCCACCGCCGCCTCCACCGATGCCGCCTCCGAAGCCCCCGCCTCCGCCACCGCCGCCACCTCCCCCGCAGGCGGTCAGGCCGATGCCGCCGCCCGAGAACATCGCGAACAGCACCGCGCTGCGCAGCAGCGAGCGTCGGGTGGTGCCGGTCAAGCCTGGGTGGGGGTCGATGCCGCCATCGGGATCGGCGTCGCGATCGCTATGGCTTGCCACTTCGTTCTTCTTCTCGTTCCGGGTACGCATGGCTGTCTCCTGATCCGCCGGCGGCGAGGCGTACGGCACGCCTCGATCCCCTCTCGACGTCGGGGCCATTGAAGGCGAGGACTTTGGTTTCTTGCGTAGGTTTTTGCCGATGCACGCGTCAGCCGCCGGCGCACGCACTGTCGGCCGGCACGCGCACTTCGGATCAGCGTGCCGTCCCGGAGACGGCGGCCGCGACGGCCGCAGGTTCGCGCTCCGTTCGCACGATGCGCCGGTGCGCCCGCTCGGCCACGAACAGCGCCGCCGCGATGAACACCGCGCCGGCAAGGCCGAGGTAGTGGCTGCCGATCAACGCGAGCGCCGCGCCGCCGGCAAGCCCCGAGACCGACACGCCCACGTAGAGCGCGGCCGAATTCAGCCCCAGCAGCAACGGCGCCGCAGCGGGCGTGATGCCGATCAGCCGGTGCTGCTGCGGCACCAGCACGCCCCAGCCGCACACGCCCCAGACGATCAGCGCCGGCACCGCGGTCGCGAGCGAGGCGGAGCTCCAGGGCAGCAGCGCGAAATCGAGCGCGGCCAGCGCGATCGCCACATTGATGATGCGCCGGCTGCCGAAGCGGTCGGTCAGCCGTCCCGCGGCCAGGTTGCCGACCGTCGCGGCCACGCCCCACAGCAGCAGCAGGCCGGCCAGCACGCGCGCATCGCCGCCCGTTGCGCGGTCGAAGCTCGAACCGATGTAGGTGTAGACGAGAAAGAGGCCCGCATACACCAGCCAGGTGGTCAGCAGCGTGAGCAGCACGCGCGCATCGCCCAGCGGTGCCAGCCGGCGCGCGAGGCTCACGGCCGGCAGGTTGGGGATGTTCGGCAGGCGCCATGCGACGCCGGCCGCGGCGATCGTGCCGACGATGGCGACGAACCACATCGTTGCACGCCAGTCGAGCCAGCCTCCGATGAAGGTGCCCAGCGGCGCGCCCAGCGCGGTGGCGCTCGACAGCCCGGCGATCACGATGGCGAGCGCGCGGCCGCGCTGCTCGGGCGGTACCAGCGAGGCCCCCGCGGCGGTGGCCGTGGGGCTGAACATCGCCGCGCCCAGGCCGGCCACCAGGCGGCTGGCCAGCACCAGTTCGATGCTCGGCGCCACCGCGGTGATCACGTTGCCGACCACGAAGACGGCGAGGCCCGCGAGCAGCAGCCGCTTGCGCGGCCAGTGCGCGGCCGTTGCCGCGACGACCGGCGAGAGCAGCGCATAACTCAGTGCATAGAGGGTGACCATCTGTCCGGCCAATGCGACGGACACGCCGAGCGAGGCAGACACCTGGCCCAGCACGCCGGCCACGACGAAGCTGTCGGTGCCGATCGCAAACATGCCGGAGGCCAGAACGAGGAGGCGTTTGTCCATGGGGAACTCCACAAAAAAGACCCAACCTCGGCCGGGCGATGAAGACAAGATAGTTGCGTGACGAAACTCGGACTCTATTCTATTAAGTTGCGTCACGCAACTTGCGTGGCTAAAATAGCCCCATGTACAGAAAGACCTTTGACGGCATGAACTGCTCGATCGCGCGTGCGCTCGACGAAGTCGGCGAGTGGTGGAGCCTGCTCATCGTGCGCGAGTGCACGCTGGGCACCACGCGCTTCGACGACTTCCAGCGTCGCCTGGGCATCGCGCGCAATGTGCTCACCGCGCGGCTGAACAGCCTCGTGGCGCACGGCGTGCTGGAGAAGGTGCTGGCCGAAGGCAGCGAGCGCCGCAACGAATACCGGTTGACGGAAAAGGGCGAGGCCCTCTACCCCGCGCTCATGGCCTTGATGCACTGGGGCGACCAGTGGTGCGGCCACAAGGCGCCGCTGCAACTGGTCGAGCACGCCACCGGCCAGCCCGTGGAACCCGTGGCCCTGCGCGCGGGCAAGCGCAAGCTCGGCCTGCACGACGTGCGCCTCGAACCCGGCCCGGGCGCAACGCCGAAGACCGCGGACATCATCGCGTCGCGGAACCGGGCCATCCTCGGCTTGGAATGAAGCCGCGGGCGCGCCGCCTCAGTCGCACTTCTCGAAGCGCTTGCACTCCGGCGCCACGCGAATCGACGTCAACGTGTTCTCGCCATCGATGTGCTTCGCGGTGAACCTCACCCACGCGCCTTCGGCAATGTCCGCGACCAATGCACGGTCGCGCACCCTGAAGGCCTGGACCGTGAAGGGCAGCTTGGCGCGGGGCAGCAGCTTGAGGCGCACGTAGAGCTTGCCGTCCGCTTCTTCCTTGATCGACGCGAGGCGGGCATAGGTGGTCACCGGCGCTGCTAGGGCGCCCGCGTCCGCAGGCTTCGCTTCAGCCGTTTGCGCCGCCGCGCCGTTTGCAAGGGCAAGGCTCAAGGCAAGCACGAGGAGAGAGGGCAGCATGGGGGTCGAAGAGGCAGGTTCGACGCATTCTGCCAAGCCCAACCTTGGGCAATGCCAAAGACAGCGACCTTTCTGCTCTTCGGACAGCGCAACGTTTCGACTCATCAATAGGGTCCGATGCCCTTGACAGTACCGTCGTTCTATGTCGGCTGGCCAGGTACACAGGGCGGTTGCTTCAGCCTACATTCGGACAACAGAAAGGGGCCGGCTTTCGTTGACTGAACAGTGCCGGCAAATGGGAGATCGAATGCCGCTCTTGTTCCTGATGAGGTTGCAGCACACCCCGCTGCCTGTGCGGGTCGTGCAGCCCGAAGAAATCCGCAATGTCTCGGTGCTCGTCGCCACGGGCCTGATCGAGGCGGAGATCGCGCCTCTCAAGCCGACCGACCCCTATGCCGCGTCGCGCATGGCGACGGTGATGCGCATTACCGACGACGGGCTGGCAGAAATCGCGAAGATGGGCGAGATGCCCAAGCTCGTGAAGACCTCGATGCAATTCGCCCGAGGGCTGCGCTTGATGTGAAAGGCCGCGACGCGTGGGAGCGCAAGGCACCCCCAACGCGTGCCACCGGTCATCGGCTCTCTCGATGGCCATGACCTGGCCGAATACATTGAACATGTGCCGCATGCCGGGTTTCCTTGGTGCGCTGCGCACGCAGCATAGACTCGGTGTTTTCCCTTCGAGACTCCATGGAATTCGAGATCGCGCAATCCACGCCGACCGCGGCCAGCATCGCGATGCTGGTGCAGTCGCACTACAACCTCGGAGAAGTGATCGAGAGCGAGTTCCTGCGGCGCAGCTTCAACCAGGTCTACAGGCTGCGTTTTGCCAGCGGCCGGCAGGTGGTGGCACGCCTCTGTGCCGAGCGTCCGCGCGGCGGCCCCAATGCATCGTTCGAGGCCGCGGCGCTGGAGCACTGGGCAGCGCTCGGGTGCCGCGTCGCCCGCTGCCTGCCGGCTGCCGACGGCGAGGTGGCGATACACGCCATGCTGCCCGAAGGCCGCCGTGCGCTGATGCTGTTCGAGTACCTGGAGGGCGAGGCCACCGGCGATTCGGCCGAGGACATCGAGGCCCTGGCACACGGCCTGGCCGCCCTGCACACGGCCGGCCAAAGCCTGCGCGGATCGGGCAGCATCTATCGCCTGGACCTGGACTACCTCTTGATGAAGCCGCTGCAGGGCCTCTTGCGCGCGCCGACCATGACCGCGGAGCTGCGCACGCAGTTCGCGGACCTGGGCCAGCGCCTGCATGACGGCATCCTGGCGCTGGGCGAACTCGCCCAGGTGCTGTGCCACGGCGATGCGCACGGGAGCAACAACTTCGTGGTGCCGGGTCCCGGGGGAAAGCGGGAGGCGGTGTTCTTCGACTTCGACGAGATCGGCCCGGGCTATCTCGCCTACGAGCTCGCGGTTTATCCCTGGAGCCTGTATCCGCGCGCACCGGACGTGCCGCCGAGCGACAAGGTGACGACGCAGTGGCGGCACTTCGTTTCGGCCTATCGCGAAGCGCGGCCCGTCGCGGACGTCGACCTTGCCGCCATCGCGCGCTTCATGGCGGTGCGGCAGTTCTGGCTGCTCGGCGAGTACGCGGGGCGCATTCCGGTCTGGGGCTCCCAGGCCATTCCGACCGACTACCTGCGGCGGCAGGTCGGCATGCTGCGCGCATGGGAAACGCTGGAGCTGCCGCTGTAGGAGCGCCTCGCGCCGCTACCGCCAGCCGGCGGAAGCGAAACGTACTGTGTCGGTTTCCAGCGTGGATACACAGGCATACGCCTTGTGCGTCGCGACGGCCCTGGCGCGCCCAAGATCCGGACATCGCCCATCCGCATCAAGGAAACACAGTGCCCTCCCTCCCGAACCTCCTGAGACCGCTCGCCGCCGCCGGCGCCCTCGCCCTCTTCTGCGCCGCATCGTGGGCAGAGGCCGCCACCGATCCCGCCCGCCCCGCGGCGGTGATTCCGGTCGCCTCGGAGGCGCCCGCGAAGCTCGTCGTGTATCCGCCGCTGGCCGAACCGCTGGCGCGCGGTGTCGTCATCGTGCAGTACCGGACCGAGAACCTGCGCATCATCCCGGTGTTCGGCAAGGCGGCCGTCGAGGTGTCGCCGCGGGTCGGCCACCTGCACGTGACGGTCGACGACCGGCCCGGCACCTGGGCCCACACGAGCGGCGACCCGATCATCGTGGTCGGCCTCGCGCCCGGCCTGCACAAGATGCTGATCGAGCTTGCCGACCCCAGCCACAAGATCCTCGGCAGCGAAACGGTCTCGGTGATCGTTCCGGAACCGAAGGCGGCGGAATCCCACGCGCACTGACCCGTCGATGGCCAGGTGGCCCCGGTTCATTCGATCGTGACCTTGCCGTCTTTCACGAGCTTGGCGAACTTGGTGGTTTCTTCGCGGATGCGGGCCGCCATGTCGGCCGGGCTGTCGCCGATCGGATCGGCGCCGATCGCGCGCATCCGCTCGCCGAACTCGGGCGACCTGATGATCCTGGCCATCTCGGCGTTGAGCTTCGCGACGATTTCCTTCGGCGTTCCGGCGGGCGCCAGCACGCCGAACCAGGTGCCGATGTCGAAGCCCTTGAGCCCGGCCTCTTCGAGCGTAGGCACATCGGGCAGCACGGCGGAGCGCTTGGCCGTGGTGACGGCCAGCGCGCGCAGTTTGCCGCCCTTGATGTGCTGCAGCACCGGCGTGATGGTGTCGAAGGACATGGCCACCTGGCCGCCGAGCAGGTCGGTGGTCAGCGGGCCGCTGCCCTTGTAGGGCACGTGCAGCAGGTTGACGCCGGTGCTGGCCTGGAACTGCGTGCCGATCAGGTGCTGCGCCGTGCCGTTGCCGTTGGAGCCGTAGGCCAGCTCCCTGGACGATGACTTGGCGAGTGCGACCAGCTCGGCGACCGACCTGGCCGGCGTGAGCGTTGCATTGACCACCAGCACGTTGGGCACCATCGCCACCGTGGTGATCGGCGCCAGGTCCTTCTGGAAGTCGTACGGCAGCTTCTTGTAGACGCTGGTGGCGATGGTGTGATGCACCGCGCCCATCAGCAGCGTGTGTCCATCGGGCCTGGCCTTGGCGACGTAGTCGGCGCCGAGCGTGGCACCGGCGCCCGGCTTGCTTTCCACGATCACGGGCTGGCCCAGGCTCCTGGACAGCGCATCGGCGAGTGCGCGGGCCAGCACGTCGGTGGTGCCGCCCGAAGGGAACGGCACGACCAGGCTGATCGGCTTGGACGGCCACGGCTCCTGCGCCGCCGACCAGGGTGCGGCGCACAGGCCGAGTGCCGCGACGGCGGTGGCCGCGAAGGCGCGTCGCCCGATGGCGAATCGTTGGATCTTCATGATGTCTTGTCTCCGGGTTGGCGGTCTGCGCCGTACTTGTTCGGTCTGCCGTAGGAACCGCTATGCGAGCTGCGCGCACACGGCCTGCGTGACCTGCGCAGTGGTGGCGGTGCCGCCGAGGTCCCGCGTGTGGAGCGCCGGGTCGGCCGTGACGGCTTCGACGGCCTTCATGACGCGCTGCGCGGCCTCGGATTCGCCGAGGTGCTCCAGCATCATCACGACCGACCAGAAGGTGCCGACCGGATTGGCCAGGCCCTGGCCCATGATGTCGAAGGCCGAGCCGTGGATCGGCTCGAACATCGAGGGATAGCGCCGCTCGGGATCGATGTTGCCGGTCGGCGCGATGCCCAGGCTGCCCGCGAGCGCGGCGGCCAGGTCGCTGAGGATGTCCGCATGCAGGTTGGTCGCGACGATGGTGTCGAGCGACGCGGGCTTGTTGATCATCCGCGCGGTGGATGCATCGACCAGTTCCTTGTCCCAGGTCACGTCCGGGAACTCCTTGGAGATCTGCAGCGCGATCTCGTCCCACATCACCATGGCGTGGCGCTGCGCATTGCTCTTGGTGATGACGGTCAGGAGCTTGCGGGGGCGCGACTGTGCGAGGCGGAAGGCGAAGCGCATGATGCGTTCCACGCCGGCGCGCGTCATCATCGAGACGTCGGTGGCGGCTTCGATCGGGTGGCCCTGGTGCACGCGGCCGCCGACACCGGCGTACTCGCCTTCGGAGTTCTCGCGCACGATCACCCAGTTCAGGTCGTCCGGCCCGCAGCGCTTCAGCGGCCCGTCGATGCCGGGCAGGATGCGCGTCGGACGCACGTTGGCGTACTGGTCGAAGCCCTGGCAGATCTTGAGGCGCAAGCCCCAGAGCGTGATGTGGTCGGGAATGTGCGGATCGCCCGCCGAGCCGAACAGGATCGCGTCCTTGTCGCGCAGCGCATCGAGGCCGCCTGCGGGCATCATCACGCCGTGCGCGCGGAAGTAGTCGCCGCCCCAGTCGAAGTTCTCGAACTCGAAGCTGAAACTGCGTTCGGCCTGGGCCAGCGCTTCGAGCACCTGCCGGCCGGCGGGCACCACTTCCTTGCCGATGCCGTCGCCGGGAATGGTTGCGATCTTGTACGTCTTCATGGGGGTTGGGTCCTTGGTTCGATGAGGCCGATTCTGTCGGTTGCACCCGAGGGCGCCGCGCAGTTAAAGTGAATCCATCCTTAACTGCAAGTCAACAATCAAGCGACCATGAACCCAGGCATCCAGCCCTCCGAACTGGGCTTCTTCGTGCAGATTGCGACCGGCGGCAGCCTGAGCGCCGCGGCCCGCAACCTGGGCGTGTCCACGCCGGCCGTGAGCAAGCGGCTGTCCCAGATGGAGCAGCGGCTGCGCACGACGCTGGTCAACCGCACCACGCGCCGCATGAGCCTCACGCCGGAGGGCGAGGTGTTCCTCGAACATGCGCGCCGCATCCTCGGCGAGCTCGACGACCTCGACCAGCTGCTGGCCAAGGGCAGGGGCTCGCCGAAGGGCCTGCTGCGCGTGAATGCCACGCTGGGGTTCGGCCGGATGCACGTGGCGCCCGTGATCTCGCGCTACAGCCGCCTGTGCCCCGACGTGGAGGTGCAGCTGCAGCTCTCGGCCGATCCGCCGCCGCTCACCGACGATGCCTTCGACGTCTGCGTGCGCTTCGGAGAACCGCCGGATGCGCGGGTGATCGCCAGGCGCCTGGCGCCCAACCGGCGGCTGCTGTGCGCCTCGCCCAGGTACCTGGCCCAGCGCGGCATGCCGGTGGTGCCGAGCGACCTGGCGCGCCACGACTGCATCGGGATCCGCCAGGGCAACGATGCCTACGGCGTCTGGCGGCTGTCGAGCGGAAAGGGCCGCCGCGAACACACCGAGAGCATCAAGGTGCGCGGCGCGCTGACCACCAACGACGGAGAGATCGCGGTGCGCTGGGCGCTCGACGGGCACGGCATCGTGATGCGCGCGGAGTGGGACGTCGCGCGCTATCTCGCGAGCGGCCGGCTGGTCCAGGTGCTGCCGCAGTACCGCACGCCCAATGCCGACATCCATGCCGTGTATGCGCAGCGGCACCAGCTCTCCTCGCGCATCCGGGTGTTCGTCGATTGCCTGGCGGAATCGTTCGCGAAAGCGCTCTTGCCGCCCGCCCCGCTGCCCTAGACTGTTGGCGTACGCCCAACGCACTGAAAAGGAAATCGATGCTTGAACTCCTGACGGACCCCCAGGTCTGGATCGCCTTTGCAACGCTCACTGCGCTCGAGCTCGTGCTGGGCATCGACAACATCATCTTCATCTCGATCCTGGTCGACAAGCTGCCGCCCGCCAGGCGCGAACTCGCGCGCCGCGTCGGCCTGTTCATGGCCATGTTCATGCGCATCGGTCTGCTGCTGGTGCTCGCCTGGATCGTCGGCCTGGTGTCTCCGCTCTTCTCGGTGCTGGGCAAGGACATCTCGGGCCGGGACCTGATCCTCATCCTGGGCGGGCTGTTCCTGATCTGGAAGAGCACGAGCGAGGTCCACCAGTCGCTGGAAGGCGGGCACGAGCAGAAGGCCAATCCGGTCACGGCCACCTTCGCCTCCGTCATCCTGCAGATCATGGTGATCGACCTGGTGTTCTCGCTGGACTCGATCATCACGGCCGTGGGCATGGTGGACGACGTGCGCGTCATGATCGCCGCGGTGATCGTGTCGGTCTTTCTCATGATGCTGTTCGCCGGACCGATCGGGCGCTTCGTCTCGAACCATCCGACCATCAAGATGCTCGCGCTGGCCTTCCTGGTGGTGGTGGGCGTGGTGCTGGTCGCCGAAGGCTTCGGACATCACGTGCCGAAGGGTTATGTGTACTTCGCGATGGCGTTCTCGCTGGGCGTGGAGATGCTCAACATCCGGCTGCGCAAGAAGTCGGCCAAGGCCGTGGAACTGCGCCCGCCGCACATCCCCGGCGACTGAGGACCGAGGCAGGTCCGGCAGGTCCGGCGCTAGGCGCGCGCGAAGCGCGCCGGACCTTCCACCGTCCAGCCGTTGCCGCCCGCGGGATCGAGGTCGCGCTCGCACTGCGTGAGCCCCTCGTCCAGGTCCAGTGTGACGCCGATGCGCCAGTGACCGCCCGCGCCGCGCGCCACCTGCAGCATCGCGAAGCCGTTGCCGGTGCCCACGGCTGCGGTGGCCATGGTGGCGCGGAAGGCACCGGGCACGGTCCCGAGCTCGACTTCGCCGTCGAGCCAGAACGCGTCGGGCCGCGCATTGACGAAGGGCCAGGGCGCATACAGGCCCGAGGACACGACCGAGATCACCTCCACCGGCCCCGATGCCGACTGCAGCCAGAGGCTCGAAACGCTCGACATGTGCCGGTCGCCCGAGAGCACCACGACATGGCGCGCACTGGTGTCGCGCAGCAGTTCGAGCAGTGCACGCTGCGAGGCCGGGTACCCGCTCCAGTCGTCGAGCCCCAGGCGTTCCGACGGGTCGCCGAACACGGCGGCGCGCGGCATCGGGAACAGCGCCACGGGCGAGACGATGAACTTGGGCAAGCCGGCGGGCGCGGCCACCAGCCACTTCGCGAGATCGCCCATGCCGGCCCCGGCGCGGATCGCCGCCTGGGCGAGCGGCGTGGCGGCGCTCGCCGCTGGCGCGTCGGCGCGCAGCGTCCGGGCCTGCCGCATGCTGCGCGTGTCGAGCATGCAGAACGGGAAGCCGGCCGGCGCGATGCGGTAGTCGAAGGGCCGCTGGTCGCGGTGCGCCGCGGCGCCGTGCACCAGCTTGTGCTGCTGCGCGAAGTAGCCGTCGAGCGCGGCGCGCACCCCCGGCGTTGCGTAGGGGTCGGGCCCCGGCGTCCAGTCGTCCATCACCTCGTGGTCGTCGAGCAGCGGATAGGTCGGCAGCGACGCCATCACCTGGCGCAGCGCCTCCAGCCTGAAGGTGAGCGCATAGGCCTGGCCCACGTCGTCGCCGCCGGCCGGCACGAAGAGCCCCGCCGTCTGGTCGACATACACCTGGTCGCCGGCCAGTACCAGCAATTGCGGCCTGTGCGGTGGCGCGAGCAGTTCGAGCCGCTGAGCCAGCCGCCGGTACGAAGCCTGCGCGGGCACGCGATCGACCAGGCCCGGCACGTACTGGCAGCTCGCCAGCGCGAAGCACAGCGAGGCCTGCGCCGGCTCGCCCTCGAGCTGCACGGCGCCGGTCCATGCCGGATCCAGGTGCACCACGGCGCGCTCGCGCTGCGCGTCGGTGGCCGCGTCCAGCGTTCGCATCACCTCGACGCGGACCGGCTCGATGGGCTCGTCCTGCGGCGCCGCGAACAGCCCGGCGGCGAGCCTGCGGCCCAGCACCTCGACGGGCCCGCGCGCCACCGGCAGGTCGTCGTGCACGGTCAGCACCGCAAAGCCCTGGTACTCGGCGAGCCGGTCGTCGAAGAGGTCGATCTCCAGCGCCTCCTGCTGCAGCGTCTCGCGCGTGGTCGCAAGGCCCACCATCCACGGGTAGTCGAAGCACCAGCGCCCCGCGCGGCGCCAAGCGGGCACGAAGACCACGGCGCGCGCCGACACATGGGCCGGCGGCGCGCGCAGCGCCAGGCGGCAATGCAGCCGTCCCGCGTTGCCGGCCGAACGGCTCGCATGGCCGAGCCAGGGGCCGGTCCACGGCAGGCGGGCCAGCCAGTCGGGCGGCACCGGCCTGCCGGCGCCGGGCTTCTTGTCGAAGACTTCGAGGAAGCGCACGATGTGCGGGAACACGTCGGTGCAGGCCTTCTCGCCGATCAGCGTGTCCTGGTGCCCGTAGGCGCCGAGCACCAGCAGCTGGTGCGGCGTGCCTTCACCCAGGAACAGGTCGCCGCCGGAGGGCCTCGAAGGGTCCGACGGATCCGGCAGCGCCGGCGGTTCCCGCGACAGCCCGCCATCCTTGCCGAACACGCGCTTGAGCAGCCAGAAGCTCTCGTACGAGCCGCGCCAGTCGAACACCGCGTTGCGCTGCCCATGCAGCATGAAGACCGGAAAGCCGAAGCGCTCGCCGAGCTGCTCGAAGCCCACGGCGTGGGCCTGGCCCCCGGCGTCGGTCAGCACCTCTTCGCGCGCATAGTGGCCGACCTGCGCGAGGCCCCGCAGCTTGACGAAGCCGTAGATCGAATCGAGCGCATCGAGCGTGTCCTTGCCGATGTTGTGCAGCCGCATGGTCTGGCCGAAGATCGCATCGGCCCGGTGCCGCACAGCTGCAAAGCCCGGCGCGCTGCGCAGGCGCGCGGCTTCGCCGTCGTCGTCGGCATAGGGAAAGGTCGCCAGCAGGCCGTCAACGAGCAGGCGCTTCATGGGCGTGAGCGCGGGGCGCGTGTCGAACTCGTCCACGCCGATGAACTGCTGCAGGTAGCCCGCCACATAGCCGCGGAACCGGTTGAAGGCCGTGGCGCGCAGCAGCGGCCCGACCTGCGACAGCACCACCGCGCCGATGGACGCATGCAGGCCCGGCAGGCGCAGCACCGCCGCACTGAACATGGCGGCGCCGATGCAATGCGCCACCACGTCGACCTGGACCGGTGCCGCACCGGCCGGCATGGGATACGCCGCCTGCACGGTGCGCAAGGCGTCGGGAATGTCGGCCTCGGCCACTTCGTCGAACGACCAGTAGGCGCGCGGGCGGCCCGGGAAGCCGATGCTGGTGCGCAGGTCGAGCACCCAGACCTCGCGCCCGGCCTCAAGCAGCGTGTGCACCAGGTTGCCGGGAATGCTCCTGTGCGCGAAGGTGGAACCGCTCGCGCCGTAGCCGTGGATCAGCATCACCGGCCGCGTGCCCGCGCGGCGCACCGGCGGGCGGTAGCGCGACAGCAGCCGCGGCGGCGTGCCGGGCGTGCCAGCCACGGCTGCGATGTCGACCGGCTCCGGCTGCACGCCATTCACCTCGCCAGGCAGGCGCTCCCAGTCGTGCAGCGGCGAATCGGGCGGCGGCACGAAGCTCAGCAGGTGGATCTGCAGCACCATGCGCAGCACCCAGAGCGCGAGCTCCGCAAGGTCGCCGAGCTGGTTGGGCATGTCCTGCTGGTGCTCGACGCGCAGGAGCGGCTGCAGCTGCTCCACGAAATACGAAGGGTCCAGCACCATCCGGCCGAGCGGCTTCGTCCCTTGCGCGTCGACCTGGCGCAGCTCGCCCTCGCTGAGCTGGCGCCACGGGTTGCCGCCCTCGACGAAGGCGATGCGCTTGGTGAGCCGCAGCCGGTCGCCCACCTTCAGCGGCGCACCGTGCTCGACGCGCTCCACGGTCCAGTCGTATTCGATCAGCCGCGCCTGGCCGAGGTGCGAGCACAGCGCCAGCAGGTCGGCCATGACCGGGCCGTCGAAGGCCACGCCGTCCTCGCCGTCGTCCTCGTGGTTGACGACGGGCGCCGCGGGCGCGCGTGAAGCGATCAGCACCTTCGCGAGCGCCAGCAGCTTTTTGCGCGCCAGCGCATGGCTGCGCAGGATGCGCTCGATGCTGTCGCTCTTCTCGCGCACCAGCATCGAGGCGGTGCCGCTGCAATGCGCGACGGGCGCAGCGTCGCCGGGGCCGAAGCGCAGGCGCACCAATGGCTGTGCCAGCGCGCGCGGCGTGGCACGCAGGGCCGGCACGTCGACGGGCTCGAACGCCACCTCGGCGCTCAGCGCGAAGGCCTGGCCGTCGATCTGCACGCGGCCCGTCATGCGCTCGCGCAGCGAGATGCGCGTGGGCGCGGGCGCGCGAGGCAGGCTCAGGTCACGGCGCAGCGGCCGTTCCGACGGCGGCGGCTGCGACGCTGCGGCCAGCGCCAGGCCCCACTGCGCGGCCAGCATCGGCACCGCGCGCTCGGCCAGCGCGGCGATGGTGAGCGAGGGATTGATGCCGAGCGAGACCGGCACGATCGAACCGTCGAGCACCGCGAGCCCCGGCAACAGCGACGGCGAAGCGGACGCGCCGTCGAACACGCGGCCCCAGCTGTCGACCACGCCCTGCGCGGGGGTGTCGGCCATGCGGCAGCCGCCGAGCGGATGCACCGTGAGCACCGAGCCCGGCGCATCCAGCAGGCCCGAGAGGCTGCGAAAAGGCGGCAGCGGATTCCACAGCGGGCTGGGCAGCACGCGCCCGCCGAGGCCGCCTTCGCCGTCGTGCACCGCATGCAACGCACGCATCTGGGCCGCGAACACCGGAAGGGCCGCGGCCTTGTCCCACGCGACGCGCACCCGTGCATCGGCCAGCAGCGCATCGCCGAGGCCATCGCCCACCAGTTCGATGCGGCCGGCGGCGCCGTCGTCGCCCATCATTCCGTAGACCGGCGTGCGGCGCAGCAT
>Ga0163161_10001989_pt1 | contig 14820 bp, 15 predicted proteins | sample S45metaG_FD_129847 | JGI IMG/M metagenome (GOLD analysis project Ga0163161, IMG submission 129847) | Switchgrass rhizosphere microbial communities from Kellogg Biological Station, Michigan, USA - S4-5 metaG | ecosystem: Host-associated > Plants > Roots > Rhizosphere > Soil | place: USA... | reverse complement strand
ATCTCCAGAATTGTCTCCCGGGATTCATTATCTGTTATGTTCAGTTTGGCTGAAACCTGTTTGTAATTCAAGGCATCATTATTGCTATTCTCTAAAACGTCACTGATTAACTGGGTCAAGACGAGTTTTATTTGAGAAGATTTCTTTTTTGCCATAGTATATTTGTCAATATTTCGAAGATAACACTTTGAAACGATTTATGGGTTAAAACAAGCTATTGTAACATCACAACCTGTGAATAAACATGATTTAATAGTAAAATGATAGAGGAAAAACAAAGGAAGACAAAAAGTGAGATATTTATGATTTTGGTCAAAACAGTAGTTTTTATGCTGCTGGTTTATGCCAATATCAATCAGCCGCCCTTGCTGGTCCATTATCACTGGGTAGCAAGTGCCACCCGTGCACTGATCGTATTCCTGGGCCCCAGCACTGCTGTATCGTTCCTCCGTCTGATTATCATTTACTGGTATATCAGGAAACACCGCTTAAAACCAAACATTAAAGATAATTTTATACTCGGGATCAACAGGATCGTATCGATACTGAACACCGCCTTCGGGGTAGTGGCCTTTATGATTTTCATGGGTATAGCGCCACTTGAATTTCTGACGAGCATTACCATTGTCGCGGCAGCGATAGCTGTAACTTTTAAAGATTATATTACTAATATGATCAACGGCCTGATTATTATGTTCTCAGACAGGCTTTCGCTTGGCGACCATATTAAAGTGCAGGATACAGAGGGAAAAATTCTGGATATTACACTGATCAACGTGATCCTGCAAAATGAGGACAACGATATGGTGATTGTCCCCAATTCTGTGATCTTCAGCTCGGTAATCATTAACCAGTCCAAACAGAATATCAAAAAGCTGAGCATAGAATTTGAATTGTCCCTGCATTTTGGCTATTCTCCGGGATATCTTGAAAAATACCTGAATACCGCTATCGAAAAGTTTTCGGATTACGTGGTTTCAGGTGGTTTAACCATTAAAACGCTGGCGATCAGTAAAGATGTAGCCAGGTTTAAGGTACAGGTGTTGCTGAACAATTATGATAAACTGAAAGAAAGAGAGATCAGGAGAGCACTGAATACAGCTGTGATACAACTCTCTGCTCCTGCTGCAAAATAAACCTGCTACAGGCTCACCTTACCCGGAATAGCGTCAATCAACTTTTTAGTGTATGCTGTTTGCGGATCATTGTAGATGATTTCCGGAAAGTTTTCCTCTTCGATTTTTCCTTTATTCATGACGATCATGCGGTCGGATATATGTTTGACTACGGCCAGGTCGTGGGAGATAAAGATATAAGTGAGGCCAAGTTCCTGCTGCAGTGTCCGCAAAAGGTTAAGTACCTGGGCCTGTACAGAAACATCAAGGGCAGAAACAGATTCATCACATATGATCAGTTTAGGCTGTAAGGCTAAAGCCCGGGCAATGACTATACGCTGGCGCTGGCCTCCTGAAAATTCATGCGGATACCTGTTCAGGTGTTCTGGTTTTAAACCTACCAGTTCAAGCAAATGCTGTACATGGTTAAGGCGCTGACTGCCGGAATCAAACACCTTATGCACCTGCAGCGGTTCCATTAAAGCATTTCCAACGGTGAGCCTTGGGTTGAGGGAAGAATATGGGTCCTGAAAAATCAGCTGGATTTCCCTTCGCAGTTTCCTTAGTTCATTGCTCTTCAGATGGGTAATGTCCTGTCCTTCAAAAACGATGGAACCTGATGTAGGTTCAGCAAGCCGGAGAATAGTTCTTCCCAGCGTTGTTTTGCCGCAGCCTGATTCGCCCACCAGTCCCAGCGTTTCACCTGGATGAAGTTTAAAGCTGACATCGTCTACGGCTTTGACTACATCCGTCGCCTGGCCAAACAAACCTTGTTTAACCGGGAACCATGTGCATAGATTTCTGATTTCCAGCAATGGGGGGGCGCTATAAAGTTTTTTTCGCTTATCGTCAATTTCTTCCTGTGTATAGCTGTTTGCAACCAGTAAATGCGCAACAGGCTGATCAGCAGTGGCACCGATAAAATCTGCCACCACAGGTAATTTTTTTAGACGGTGAAGCGGGGATGGCCTGCAGGCCAGTAATCCCTTTGTATAGGGGTGCTTTGGCTGATGAAAAAGTTGATCAACGGTTCCCTGCTCCACAATCTCTCCTTTATACATTACTGCTACCTCATCAGCAATTTCACTGATCACGCCCAGGTCATGAGAGATAAAGATCATCCCCATATTCCTTTCTTCCTTAATTTTTAAAAGCAGTTGCAAGATCGTTTTCTGCACTGTTACATCCAGGGCTGTGGTAGGTTCATCGGCAATCAGCAGTTCAGGGTTGCAGCTTAAGGCCATGGCAATCATCACCCTTTGTTTCTGTCCGCCCGAAAGCTGGTGCGGATAGGATTCGAACATTTGTTCTGGCCTTGGGAGCTGTACTTCTTTAAAAAGCGCGATGGTCCTTTCCCTTGCTTCGTCCTTTGTAATCGACTGGTGCAGTATAATGGCCTCCTGCACCTGATAGCCACAAGTGAAAACCGGGTTGAGAGAAGTCATGGGCTCCTGAAAAATCATGGCGATCCTGTTGCCGCGATAAGCATTCATTTCCTTTTCTGAGAGTCCCGGAAGGCTTACTCCGTTAAAGATGATATCGCCACTGATCCTGGTATATTTAGGATCATGCAAACGCATTACAGAAAATGAAGTAACGGATTTTCCCGATCCTGATTCACCAACTATTCCCAGTACTTTACCCTTTTCCGCATGAAAACTGATCTTCTTCACGGCGGTGATCCAGGCACGTTCTTCCTGGTTATAAAACTGAATATCTAGATCGATTACATTTAACATCACATGACCAATATAGCTAAAATTATCCCTCAAATTCCGGCTTTTGTGCTATTTTTGCGGAATGGAAAGAGAAATTCTTGATACCAAGCGTAAAGCCTTGAATATTAACTTAAACCCTAATATTTACGGAACTTTTGCTGAGATCGGGGCAGGACAGGAAGTAGCCCGTAATTTTTTTACGGCGGGTGCTGCTTCGGGAACAGTAGCAAAAACCATGTCGGCATATGACATGACTTTTAGTGACGCAATTTATGGTGCAGAAGAAACAGGGAGATATGTAAGCCAGTCGCGCTTAAAAAAAATGCTCAATCATGAGTTTGATCTGCTGACAGAAAGATTATCTGGTGAAAAGTATGACGACAGAACTTTCTTCGCATTTGCAGATACAGTTACCACCCTCAATTATAACAAATCCAATGATCCGCATGGCTGGATCGGCGTAAAGTTTCAGACCGAACCTGGAGGAGAGCCAAACGAAATCTTCTTCCATGTGCGTTTGCTGGATACGGACGCGGCTTTACAGCAGAATGTTTTGGGAATCATAGGTGTAAATCTGGTTTACGCTGCCTTCTACTACCATGATGATCCCAAAAGGATGATTGAATCCCTGGTTGAAAATCTCACTGTCGGCTCTGTAGAGATCGATCTGATCTCCGTAAACGGCCCGGCTTTTAAAGACATAAATAATGTTTTGCTCAATTTATACCTGGTGGTCAAAGATTTTTCTGATGCTGCGATATTTGATTCCCTGGGCAATCCCTGCCTGGCCAAAGATCTGCTGTACAAGAAAGACATCATGATCCTGAGAACAAAATATGCGCAGAAATCACTGCCTAATTTTAGTATGTTCAATAATGCTGTAGATCAGTTCAAAAGAACAGAGAATGTAAATAAGGAAAATTTGAGTGTATTAATTGAGGTATTGATGTCAAATGTGCTTACGGCCGATGATGAAGTACCGGAAAATATTGATCTGCATGCTGTAGCCATGCGTGCAGAAGAGATGTTCAAAACGGGTAACCTGGTCATTGTATCCAATTTTGCAAGGCACAATAAGCTTGCTAAATATCTTGACCGCTGCAAACCGAAAAGTGTAGGGATTTCCACCAACATCAATAACCTGAAGTTTGTATTCAATTCCAGTAATTTTGGTGGAAACTATACCAGTCAGCTGCTCACTTATGTCAGTGATATGTTCACAAAAAACGTAAAACTATTTGCTTATCCTTTCCTGGATAAAAAGACAAATGAGGTAGTCACCACAACGAATATGCCCGTTACGCCAGATGCAAAGCCTTTGTTTGATTTTTTAATTTTGAATGGATATATTACCGACATTAAAGACTACAGTGAAACTGATGTGAAAACTGTCTGATCCTGTAGTTAAGACCATAATATAGCCGGGCAATATGAAATTTCTAAAACTACTTCTTCTTTCTGTACTTACTGCTTCTGCGTCAGTTACTGTTGCGCAGCAAAAAACATCTGGAAACCCTATCTTCAAAGGTTGGTACGCCGATCCTGAAGCCGTTGTATTTAACAAACAATACTGGGTTTATCCAACCTATTCTGCACCCTATAAAGAACAGGTTTTTTTGGATGCCTTCAGTTCTAAAGACCTGATCAGCTGGAAAAAACATCCTCATGTGCTGGATACTGCTGCTGTAAAATGGGCTAAAAAAGCCATGTGGGCACCGGCAATCATTGAAAAAGGGCACAAATACTATCTCTTTTTCGGAGCAAATGATATTCAGAGCGATACTGAGAGCGGCGGGATAGGAGTGGCTGTGGCTGACCGACCTGAAGGGCCTTATAAAGATCATATCGGCAAACCACTGATTGACAGTTTTCATAATGGGGCACAGCCCATCGATCAGTTTGTGTTCAAAGATAAAGACGGCCAATATTATATCATCTATGGGGGCTGGCAGCATTGTAACATCGCAAGGTTAAGTGATGATTTTAAAACGCTCGTACCTTTTAAAGACGGAACTACCTATAAAGAAATTACTCCCGAGGGATATGTAGAAGGGCCATATATGTTTGTCAGAAACGGAAAATATTATTTCATGTGGTCAGAAGGTGGCTGGACAGGCCCTGATTACTCAGTGGCTTATGCAATCGCAGATTCTCCGATGGGCCCATTTAAAAGAATAGGTAAGATCCTGAAACAGGACCCGAATATTGCAAGGGGCGCAGGGCATCACTCTGTGATCCACAACGAGAAAAAAGATTTGTATTATATCATCTATCACAGACGCCCCTTAACGGAAACCGATGGCAACCACAGAGAAACCTGTATTGATATGATGTCATTCGATAAAAACGGATTGATCAAACCGGTAGTGATCACCAAAGAAGGGGTAAAAGCACAAAGATTAGATTAATCTTCGCGCTTTTGGTATGCATTTTTAACGATGATGGCCATCAGGTTTTCAGGATTTTCCAGCGGCTCAAAACCGAACTGACTGTAAAGACCCTGTGCATCCTGCGTGGCCAGCATATATCTTCTGAGACCCTGCAGTTCTTCATGGAAGAGCATGATCGTCATTAACTTTTTTGATAAGCCCAGGCCGCGGAATTCTTCCTCCACATATACATCTGCCAGATAACCGAAGGTTGCGCCATCAGTGATCCATCTGGCAAAACCTATCTGACGGTTCTCTTTGTATATACCAAAGCAAATGGAGTTCGCGATAGACTTCCGTACAGTTTCCATAGGGATCTCCCTGGCCCAGTAAGACTGGGTGCTCAGGTAGTGATGTACAGCAGCAGCATCGATCAGGTTTTTGTCGTCTGAAAAGATAAATCCGCTCTCCGAAATTTCCATTAGTTACGCATATTGATGAATTGCAGTGGCTGGCCAAAATCTTCGCTTTTGCACAATGCGATTACTTTTTGCAGGTCATCGATGTTCTTGCTCTGTACCCTTACCTGATCGTCCATCATGGAAGGCTGAACCTTCAGTCCGCTGGCTTTGATCTTGGCTACAATTTTCTTGGCTACCTCTTTGTCAATTCCTTCTTTGATCGAAATTTCTTTCCTGATCATATTGCCTGATGCATATTGTTCTTTTCCAAAATCAAGGCTTTTAGGGTCCAAGTTTTGCTTCACCATTCGTGAAATGATAGCATCCTCAATCGCTTTTAAGCGCATATCATCTTCGGTAACAACAGTGATCACGTTGGTTTTTTTGTCGTGGTCAATTGTACTGTTGGAAGTGGAAAAATCATAACGGTTAAGGATTTCCTTTTTTGCGTTGTTCATTGCATTGTCCAATGTCTGCGCATCTACTTTACTTACGATATCGAAAGTGGGCATGATTATAGCTTTAGTATAAAAAAAATATTAGATTTAAATATTAATCTTTTAACGGTCAGGCTAAAAAATATATTATGAAAACCAGAAAACCAAAAGTGCAAAAAAAACTCGCTAAAAAAGCAGTTAAAAAAGAATTAGAATTAACTCTTGCACAAAAATTCATTGAGGCAATCACTCACCTAGGACATGACGCTGAAAAAATTGGTACTGATGTGGCAAAGGCGGCTAAAACCCTTGCGGCAAAACTGGCGAAGAAATTTCAGCCTGCCGAAGCAACTTCAAAAGCAGAAAAGGTTAAAAAGTCTACGGTTAAGGGAGCTAAAAAAGCAAGTAAAGAAGTACAAAAGGCATTAGCCAAATCAAAACCGGTAGTGAGCAGTATAAAAGTAACTGCAATTGAAACAGCAGAAAAAGCAGCGCATGTGATCACTAAACCTGTAAAGCAAGCAACTGCTCAGGTTAAAGAAAAAACTGCGGCACCAGTTCAGCGGGTTAAACGTGTGGCCAAAGCGGTTCCTGCCAAGGTTGGTGTAGCTGAAGAAAAGGTAGAAACTGCTGCTGCGAAACCAGTAGCAACTGCTGTAAAGGCTGTTTCTCGGGCTAAAAAAGCTCCTTCTAAAACAGCGCCTGTTGTAAAACCAACATCTGCAAAAGCAACTGCTGCCAAAGAAAATCCGGCGGTTAAAACAGCCAGGACTCCGGCCGTTAAAAAAATACCTGCCACTAAAACGGCTCTTTCTGCAACAGTACCTGACGCAGCCCCGGCTACGGGCGGGACAAATGATGACAGTAAATAAAACTTCATGTTTCTATTGTTAAGTCTTAAATAATTAACATGGAATTAACAATAGAATATGCAGTTTTGAACATCCGCTCCCCGCAGGGAATTTTTGATTCTGACCCATGACTAAGAAGAAGGTACCATTTTTAAATAGAGAAATCAGTTGGTTATATTTTAATGAACGGGTTTTACAGGAAGCGGCGGATGAAACTGTACCTCTGATTGAAAGAATAAAATTCCTTTCTATATTCTCCTCCAACCTGGAAGAGTTTTATCGGGTACGCGTAGCTACAATGATGCGCCTGTCCAATTTAAATGATAAGACAAAAGAACTTTTAGGATTTAACCCTAAAAAAATCCTGAACGAAATAAAGAATATCGTTGTCAGGCAGGAACGTAAGTTTGAGCAGCTTTTCCAGGCTACCCTGATCAATGAGCTGGCGCAGAACCGCATTTTTATACTTAATGACACACAGCTTAACGTTGCCAGGGGAGAGTTTGTAAGAGAGCATTTCCGGGACAAGATCCTTTCCAATCTGGTGCCCATTATGGTTGATCTCGATAAGCCATTTCCAGAACTGAAAGACCGCTATCTATACTTCTTTGTACGGCTGAAAAAGAAAACTGGCAAGAAAGACGAAAAGTATGCACTGATCGAACTTCCGCCCAATCTGCCCAGGTTTTTGGTACTGCCAGAAACCAACGGACTAAAATTTATCATTCTGGCAGAGGATATTATCAAATATTGTCTGGATGATATCTTCTATGTTTTCAAGTATGATGACATGGATGCTTTTTCTATTCAGCTTACCAGGGATGCAGAACTGGATATTGATAAGAACGTCAGCGAAAAGTTTATTGACGAACTCAAAACCAGTCTGGACAAACGTAAAAAGGGCAAGCCCATGCGTTTGTTATATGATACGGCTATGCCCTTCGATATGCTGGGGGTACTGGTTGCAAAAATGAAGATCGAAGCCGAAAGCCTGATCCCCGGAAACAGATATCACCGTTTTGGTGATTTCATCCGTTTCCCGAATGTAGGTGATAAAAGCCTCGAATACGCGCTTACAATCCCGTTGAAAGTGCATGGATTGCATCGTACGCAAAGTATTTTTGATAAGTTGGCAGAAAAGGATTACCTGATCAACCTGCCTTATCAATCCTATGATTATATTATTTTGTTCCTTCGTGAGGCTGCAATTGATCCAAAGGTTACGGCCATCAATATCACCTTATACAGGCTCGCAGAAGATTCCAGGGTCATCAATGCACTGATCAATGCGGCAAAGAATGGTAAAAAAGTAAACTGCCTTGTTGAGCTGAAGGCAAGATTTGATGAGCAGGCCAATATATTCTGGACCAACAGGCTGGAAGAAGAAGGTGTGCAGGTCAATTACGGACTGACAGATTACAAGGTGCATTCCAAGATTTGCCTGGTCACCAGGATAGAAAAAGGCCGGCCGGTATATTATGCCAACCTTGCTACAGGTAATTTCAATGAAAAAACTGCAAGGCTGTACTGTGACCACAGTATTTTTACAGCCAGAAAAGAGATCACGCATGATCTGATCAAACTTTTTGCTGCCCTGAACAAGAAGACAGTGGCAACAGGCTTTAAGCACCTGATCGTTTCTCCGATGGATACCAGGAACAGGTTCTACCAATTGATAGACCGGGAGATCAAAATTGCAAAATCAGGCAAACCTGCATACCTCATCTTTAAAGTAAACAGTCTTGCTGATGAAGGAATCGTAGAGAAACTATATGATGCAAGCAATGCAGGGGTAAGGGTAAAACTGATTGTGCGTGGTATTTGCTGCTTAATTCCCGGCGTAAAGGGATATAGTGAAAATATCACTGTCATCAGTATTATCGATAAGTTTCTGGAGCATGCCCGTGTTTTTGTTTTTGGAAACAACGGCAAAGAAGAAATCTTCCTTTCTTCGGCAGACCTGATGAGCAGAAACTTTGAACACCGTGTCGAGGTAGGCTTTCCGGTACTTGATCCGGAAGTCAAACAGGAAATCAAAGATATTATTGACTTCCAGTTACAGGATAATGTAAAAGCCAGGGATATTACCCGGATGAACAATAATAAATATCATAAAAACCGTATCAGCACGAAAGTGAGGGCACAAGTTCAGACTTATAATTACTTAAAAAACAAACATCACTAAATATTATGCTCAGATACGCTGCAATAGACGTTGGCTCGAATGCTGTTAGACTGCTTATTGCAGATATCACCCAAAGCGACAATGGTTTTAGTTTTAAAAAAAACACATTGGTCAGGGTTCCGCTACGGCTGGGAGACGATGCCTTTCTGGATCATAAAATTTCTGAGCGTAAGATTGAAGATTTGCTGAAAACCATGTCGGCTTTTAAAAACCTGATGGACGTTTATCAGGTATCTAAATACCTTGCCTGTGCTACTTCGTCTATGAGGGAAGCCAATAACGGGCAGGAGATCATTAAGCTCATCAGGGAGCGTGCTGGCATTGACCTGGAGATCATTGAAGGGCAAAGAGAAGCCAATATCATTTATGCCAATCATATTGAAGATGACCTGGATATTAAAAAGAACTATTTATATATCGACGTAGGCGGCGGCAGTACCGAGCTGTCTGTTTTTGTGAATAAAGTTCCGGTAGCTTCCAAATCATTTGATATCGGTACTATACGTATCCTTGATAACCAGGATAAGGAAGAAACCTGGGAGGACATGAAGCTGTGGGTAAAAGAACAAACTAAGTACCACAAGAACCTTGCAGGTATCGGTACCGGAGGAAATATCAATAAATTGTACAGAATGGCCAATGAAAAGGAAGGCATGCCACTGACCTTCTTAAAACTGAAGTCGCTGTTCAATCAGCTCAACAGTCATTCACTAAAGGAAAGAATCCAGGTTTTCGGCCTAAATCCAGACCGTGCGGACGTTATTATCCCTGCAGCTGAGATCTTTATCACCCTGATGAAATGGACCGGTATCAAACAGGTTTATGTGCCCAGAGTGGGAATGGCCGATGGAATTATTAACCTGCTGATTGAGGAGAACCTGAATAAGGAAGCCCTGAATAAAGAATAGCGGTATAACGTCCATGGTGGCTTACAGATGCTTCCCTTGTTTTGGAGGTACGGCGATGGGTAATCTGTGGCAGGCCGGCCAAATTTTTGGAAAGCAGATATTCCCTGCAGTTTTGGTTAAAGTCATCCATGTATGCTGGGGAATTGCTGAGATAATGGATGTTCATGTTTTGCAATTGCTCTTTCCTGAGTACTGCTGATGAATGGATCATTTCTTCAGTAAGCACAGCTTTAATGAAGAAATGATAGCTGTCAAAATTAACTGATGCAGTGGCCTCATGACCTTCAAAGATCAGGCCGCTGCATACATAAGAATGGGGAGCATAGCTCCGTATTCCGCTGAGCCTGTTTACTACTTTATAACTGGCCTCTTTCATGGTCCAGAATAACCATAATAATGTAGAAGGATGATCAGCAGATAAGATCAGCTCCTGTTCTGCAGGTGTACAGATTTTGTTCAGGTAACCTTCCCGCTGCCAGTTGCTCTCCCTGGCAGCCTGCTTCAGGTCTACCAGATCATTCCCCAGCATCGGATGCGAGTTTCTCTTCAATGATCTCAATTGCCGCTTTTACCGTCAGCATCTTTGCCATAGAATCGTTGTCGATTTCAATATCAAACTTTTCTTCTACATCAAGCACTACATCTACAAGGTTTGCAGAATTGATTTTGAGATCTTTAATGAAATCCGTGTCTTCATGGATGTGCGCCAGTGCATCAGGGTCCTGTGCATATGGAGTGACAATTGTTTTCAGCGTAGCGATGAGTTCTTCTTTATCCATGTTGATATTTTTTAAAAATTATACAGGCATTTACATCACCAAAGCCAAAGCTGGCTTTGGCAAGAATATTAAACGGGTGTTCTAGGCATACTACCGGAATGCGTACAGGATCAATCAGGTCTTCGATAGCAGGATGCAGGTCTTCACAATTGATATTGGGAAAGATAAAGCCTTCTGAAAGTTGTAAAACCGAGGCTACACTTTCAATACTTCCCGCTGCGCTGATACAGTGTCCAATCATCCCTTTAATCGAATTGATATAGGGAAACGCTGCGCCAGACCTCCCCAGCGCGCTCACCCAGTTTTCTATTTCTGCAACATCTTTTGAAGTAGCTGTCAGATGGGCATTGATGACATCAACTTCCATGGCATCTGTACCGGCCTCTTTGAGCGCCATGGTAATACAACGCTGTACCCCGGCACTATTGGGCGCTGTCATGGTGCCTGATCCCCTTTGTCCGCCTGAGTTGACATGTCCTCCAAGTATTTCCGCATAAATGCGCGCCCCTCTGCTCAGGGCGCTGTCCAGTGTTTCCAGCACCATTGCGCCAGCACCGCTTCCTGGTACAAAACCACGGGCTGTAGCGCTCATTGGCCTGCAGCCTTTTTCAGGGTTTTCATTATACTGGTAAGGACAGATTTTCATCGCGTCGAAACCGCCCCATATATACGCTCCGCTATCACTGGTACTACCGGCAAGCATTCTGGTTGCCCTTCCGGTTTTAATGCGTTCATAAGCCATTAAAATGCTTTCTACGCCAGTTGCACAGGCGGATGAATTGGTGCAGACCTGGTTTCCCAATCCCAGTTTACCTGAAAGGTATGCACTTACACCACTGTTCATGGTTTGCGCAACAACAGTACTGCCCAGTTTCCGTATTTGCAGATCATCAACCTTATAGATGGCTTCCCTGAACTTATCAATGCCGGAAGTGCCTGTCCCGAATACAGAACCGCTGTCCCAGTCAGGTGCAGCATCAGGATCAACAGGTTGAAGGCCGGAATCTTTCCAGGCGTCCATTCCGGCGATTACACCATAAACTATGCCCGTACTCTGAAGCCCGCGAAGTTCAAGAGGTGTAAAATATTGAAGCATACGTTCCTCGTCAATCACAGGTTTTCCTGCAATCTGGCAGGAAAAGAGTAGTTTCTCCAGCTGGGGATCATGTTTAATTCCGGAAATGCCATTTCTGATGGCATGCCTGAATTGTTCCAGATCCGTCCCGTTGGGCGAAACAACTCCTAAGCCGGTGATGACTACGCGGTGATGCATGAAATCAGTGTTCTTACTGTAATTTGGCAGTTACCATTCCCGAAATATTGCCTTTGCAAACCGTTTCTCCGGCTTCATTGGTCATGACTACATTGCAGTTCAGTTTCTTGAAGCGGAAATAGACCTTCTCTGCAGTAACCGTTACTTTTTCTCCCGGAAATACTGGTTTCATAAAGTCTACTGCAACAGAAGTCAGCATCACATGCGCTTTCATCTCTGCGTTACTGTCACCATAGAGATAGATGCCTAAACATACTAATCCGATCTGCGCCATTGTTTCTGTCATGATCACGCCCGGGGTAACCGGTGAATCCTTAAAATGGCCTTTATAAAAATCAAGGTCTGTATCGTATGTGAATGTTCCAACTGAACCGTTTTCATCGATTTGTAAAAGCTCATCCACAAAAAGGAAGGGCTTGCTGTAAGGTAATTTTGCAACTATTTCCTGTGTTGTCATCTGTTTCGTTATTTAAAAAAAAATATTTTTGTAAAGTAAACACAAAAATCGTTTACCATCGCAATAAAAGTCGTTGTGCCGTAAAACCAGGGCCAAAACTGAGCATTAATCCATGGCTTCCTGATGCTGGCTTGCTATCTATAATGCGGTCCAGTACATACAATACCGTGGCGCTCGACATATTTCCGTACAATCTCAGCACCTCTTTGGTTTCATTAATATTTTGTCCGAGATTATTAAAAAGCGATTCTACCAGATTGATGATCTTCTTGCCGCCGGGATGGAAGATCAGGTAATCCATGTCCTTAATTTGCAGTCCGCTGCGGGCAAGAAAGGGATGGACCACTGCGGGAAAGTGTTTTTCAATAGCATCCGGAACACCAATGTCCAGTACCATCTGAAGACCGGTATTGGTCGGTTTAAAGCCCATCAGGCCCTCTGCATCATAGAAATGATACATCTGTTCGTCGACGATCTCAGGCCCCTCATCCTGCGGATCAGAAGAAAGCAGCACACAGGCCGCTCCGTCACCAAAGATTGCAGCGCTTACAATATTGGCCATGGAATAATCGCTGATCTGAAAGGTGGACGTTGGCGACTCCACAGCTACTACGGCTGCCCGTTTACCGGGGTTGGCTTTAAGGAAGTTTTTCGCATAGATCATTCCTGATACGCCCGCCACACAGCCCATCTCCGTTACAGGGAGACGTACAATATCCTGGCGCAGCCCCAGCATGTTGATCAGATATGCATCCATTGAAGGGATCATTATACCTGTACAGCTAACTGTAATCAAAAAATCAATATCCTCATTTTTCCATCCTGCTTTATGAATTGCATTTTTTAGACAGGCTGCGCCCAGTTTGATGGATTCTCTGATATAAATATCATTCCTTTGTTCAAAACTAAGATCGCTGAAAACCTCCTCAGGAGACATGATGGAATACCTGCGGTCAACCATGGCATTCTCAAATATCTTTTTCACCTTTCTGATAAACCGGTCTTCCTGTCCTTGCAGCCATACTTCCAGAAATGGCATAATCTCAGTAGTATTCCTGGAGTAGTTGGGCAGGGTTTTACTAACAGCTTTAATTTTTACACTCATAATTTAACGATCCATTGATAGCGGAATGCCCATTTCCACCGGATAAGAGAATTTTTTAGATTTAGTTTTTTTGCGTAGGAGAGTAGGTCTGCTCTCCTGAAGCCGCGGAGAATAGAAACCAGGCCATCTTCACGTGACATATAATTTAAGCGGAAGACAAAACATAAAGCCTGGAAGAGGTGATAGGCCACAGCACTGCGCTGCAAATCATTAATCACAAATCCCAGTGAGGCAAACTGCCGTACTTTTTGCAGTAAGGCAATAATCTCTTCGTCTGTAAAATGATGTAAGGTCAGGGTGCAAAGCACAATGTCACAGTTGTTAAATCTGCATTGTTCATCAAAGATATCTGCACATTCATAACTGATGTTTTGAAATGCAGAAGATAAACTTCGCGCGTGGTTCACTGTGAACTGATTGGCATCTATGCCCCTCAATATAAAATTTAAATCATTCTTTTCGGCATAACCAGCTAAAGCTCTCAGCATATCTCCATTTCCGCAACCAATATCGGTAATACGGACAGTCTGGTGTTTGGGTTGCTCCCTGAGCAGTGAAATCACCCCATGGAGAGTAACCTTATTGCCTCCAAGCAGCTGATTGATGCTGGCAATTTTGTCCAGTGCGTCCCGTAGTATTTCACCTTCCATCTGGAAATCGTCCATCATTTCGGGAGCAGTACTTCTGTGCGTTGTATTTACAAACATTTATTGGTCTACAGTTAAAATTTTGCCATGGGTTTTTCTAATGATCAGGGGCAGTATAGCAGGTATGCAGATCATCCCGCCCAGTACTATATCAGCCATGCGTTCTCTTCTTAAAACAGAAGAAAGGATGCTGCCCATCCTTAACCTTGACCTAAATTGCCCCTCCCAAGATGAAATATACAGTTTTTCCATCATAGCCCTGCTGTTAATTGTTCCGCTGAAAAATCCGGTCAGCAATTCGGCACAGATTTTTGCACTGTGAATAGCCATTCCCATTCCATTCCCGCAAAGCGGATGAATAAGCCCGGCAGTATCTCCGATCATGAGCACATGGCCGGCAACACATTCCTTTGCACCGAAAGAGAGCTGGCTGATCGTCAACGGCGATTCAAATAACAGATCTGTATGCTCAAAAATGGTTTTCAGGTAGTTGTTTTGGTATAAGACCCGCTGCT